>Ga0315539_1001106_pt1 | contig 20056 bp, 14 predicted proteins | sample SalMarSW160150MG_FD_203097 | JGI IMG/M metagenome (GOLD analysis project Ga0315539, IMG submission 203097) | Salt marsh sediment microbial communities from the Plum Island Ecosystem LTER, Massachusetts, United States - Salt Marsh Sediment SW1601-150 ... | reverse complement strand
GACCCTACTGTTGTCAGAAGGGGATCGGTGATGAAAGTTATATTCATGGGCTAAACTCCGGCGCGTATATTTATTTTAACTGTTTTAGTGCCTCCATAATTTTTTCAGTCGACTTCTCTATAGTAAATTCTTTTAAAGCTCTCTCTTTGGCTCTTGAACCCATTTCAGCGGTAAGTTGTTCGTCCTCTATCAAGCATTTCATGTGTTTTGCAACGTCTTTTGGATCATAGGGGTTAACTAGGAAGCCGTTCTCTCCATGCCTGATGAATTCCTTTGTTCCTCCCTGATTTGAAACTATTGAGGGCTTCCCAAAAAGTGCGGCTTCTATGGGAACTAGACCGAATGGTTCATGCAGGGCTAGATGGACTATGAACTTGCAGTTTTTATAATGGCTTGTGAGTTCTTGTTCATCGACGTGTGATTGGAAGATTAGATTGCTTAAGCCAAGCTTGTCTGCTAAGGACTGAATCTTCTCCTTTAGCGGGCCGTCCCCTATTATGACAAGTTTCAATGTTGACCGGTACTTTGGCGGAAGTTGATGATACGCCCTCAGTAAGTTGATGTGGTTTTTCATCGGAATCATCGCCCCTATGGCTAGTATATAATTGTTTGAACTGTAATTCACGTAATTTTTGTTTTGTTGTCCAATTTCTATGCCTGGATATGTAACGGTTATCTGATGTTTCAGGTTGTAGAGTGTTTTGATGACTTTTCTGGTGTAGTTGCTGTTGACGATTATCTTTGTGTAACGTTTTGCAGTTTTTTTGTCTATGGCGCGAAGAAGGTTGATTGAAAAGTCGTACAGCATGTCAGAAAGAAATAGGGATGTCAAGGATTTGCCGTAGCATTCTGTGCTGGTAGGTCTGATGGTGGAGCTTAACTCCTTGGAGGTTATTCCTGTCAATTGGTTTTCCCACAAGGCTCTGAGGGGCTCTCCACTGTACCAAACAAGTTTGGTTTTGATTAATAGGGTTAGGTAGTAGGCTAGGAACGGGCAAATGTGATGGTGTACCAGCACTACATCGAAGGATTTGAGGCGACGTATCAGTTTTTCTATGTTTTGAAAACCTTTGAAGGAGGGGGGAAAACCGAAGGGCAAAGTGTTTAAAGCCATGTTTGAACGCGCCCTTTTTTTCCAATCAGGATGTAATGGACCGGCATAGAACAGTTCAGCATCGAAGCCCAGTTTTTTCATGTATATACTGTGGAGTATAGCGGTTTTTTCGGCTCCTCCGAACCTGCCTAATGCGTGGTGGAGAATTGCTATCTTAATTGTGACTCCCCTCTCCCTTTGTTTGGGATAAACGAGGATTGCGTTTTTCTCTGCGGATTTTTTGTTTTATGGAATTCCCTAAATGTTCAAGCTTTTTAGATGGGATAATTATTATTGCAACTACGATGATTAGTGTGATCATCGAGATTTGTAATCCAATGTTAGCGTAGGTTTGACCTGTGAAGTATATTGTTACATTGAAATTGCCTGTTTTGTTTATGTAGAATCCGTTGATTATGGAATATGTTGGGATTGGCGATATCTCTTTGCCGTCTATGTAAGCTTTCCACATTGGGTGATAGGATTCGGAGAATATTAGAAGAAAAGGTTCATCACTGTTTTCGACGTGAGCCTCATACTTGCATGGGTTTATCATTTCATAGCTTACGTTTGGACTTGGCTTTGCTTCGAATAAATCGTCCAAGAAACCGAAATCCCCTTCGTCGTTGAATGTCATCGTCATCTCATCGAAATCTACTATCCCAGTGGCGCTAACGGTTACGTTTTGTTCGCCGGAGTGAAGATAAAATGGTCCAATCTCGTAACGTTTAATTTCAGTATCAGAGCTGTTGCAGGAAACGACGGCTATTTCGTTGTTCACACTCAGGTTCAGAGTCCCGTATTCTGGTCCAAATTTGAGGCGAAAGTTAGCCCTATAAAATCCGTTCTCTGGAATCAACACGCTTCTTGAAACGTTTTGTGAGGTATAGGCTTTGAACTCCCATATGCTTACTAGATTGTACAACTTCGTAACCGAGGTTGCTAAAATCCTCAGCTTATTGGTTTTTATGGACTCTTCGAAAATATATGTGCAGTTAAGCTGGGTGTTTCCTTTCATGCTAACTTGGTCTATCCAGCCGGTGCCATTCCAAGTCTGGATCACATAATCCTCTGCGTACGCCCGCTCAAAAAGTATATGTGCTCCGGTAAGCTCCCGCGGGGTTTTCCATTCAATTTGCAGCCATTGAGGCATCGGCTCATGAGGTTCAGAAGCCCACCTAGTATTTGGGTCTCCGTCGTTGGCTCCATCCGCATCTAAGCTAATAGTATCCCATACTCCAACCGAGCTGGCAGACGCGTTGCCCTTGGGTGAAACGTTCCAGCCAAGCTCCGTTGTATGAAGTCTAAAATCATCTAAGGCAACGATTTTCTCTTCGTCTTCAAGCGAGTAAATGATCAATTGATCAAAATCTATTTTTCCTGAGGCGCCGATCTCTATTAGGTGGCTGCTGACGTTAAGATAGACGGGACCACCCTCGTACCACTCTGCTTCTGCGCTGGAGTTGAGGCGTCTTACAGCAACTGTTGTATTATCTACATGCAGCTGTGGACTACCTTGGTTTGGACCTTGAGCTAAACGAATAGCAAACATGTATCGGTCTTCGCGTAAAATTGTGGTGTTAGCTGCAAGAAATGTTGATGGTGAGTCTGATTCTAACACGTAACCTTGGTATGGTACGCGGCTTACGTTCCATCCTGAGGGAATATGATACGAGAAAGTGTAGTAAGCACTTAAAATGTGAACTATTCTGCCGGGATAGTTCTGAATTTGGTTAAGCACCTGTTTGATTTGGTTTTCCAATGTAGATGATTTTACAACTGCGATTGCTTCAACGTCATTCGAGCCTGTACCGTCGTTCGTGAGGCTTATTTCATGTTTTCCTCCCTCCAAATACTGAGAACCAAGATTTACCCATTTCATCCCTATCCAATCATCTGAAGAAGGGCGCATTTCTTCGAGGGGAATGCCATCCACATGTATCAACAAATCGCCTCTATTTTTCGTGAATCCGATTCGAATCATTATTTCATAAATTCCGTCTTCCTCTACTTCAAAAGGGATCATCACTCTGTTATTTCCGAATGTTGTTAAGGTGGATCCGCCAAGAGCAAGTACCCCAAATTCCCCCCATGAAGCGGATTTCCCCCAGTAAGCGGAATAATTTCGACTTGCCATTGCATACGGTTCTGTGTGTATCACATTCATGTCTTCTGAAGATAACATGACTAAGTCTAGGAAGTTGCTGTCGTCGAATAGAATCGCCCCTGAATCGTTAAACACTGGTTCTTCCAAAACGTTAAGATTTTCGAATTGATCCACGAAGACAAATGTGCTTTTGCTAAAATTGAAAGAGTCAATCTTTGATGTGCTGAAAAAGCTCTTAAAACCACCAACAACTAACACGTATATAGTGGAACCGGAAATTCTTTCTTTGTGAAAAACGTTTTCTAGTATTATTGAGCCGCTTTGGTTGTAAACCACTCCTGCTCCTTCTTGGTTTACAAAGAATGATCTTATGCGTTCGCTGGCATAATCGGGTATGACAACATAGTTATAATCAAATGTGCCGAGTACTTTCAACAGTTTGTCACTTAAATAGTCTCTACTTACTCTAAAACGCAGGTAGCTGACAAATTGACGGGATTTAAACATATGACCTCCATCTCCGAGAACGGGCTTGTCGTGGATAAAGGCGCTCTCATAGCCGATGTCATGTCCCCACCCTACACTAGTTAGCATTCCGCTAGATGCAAAATCCGTTTGTGCGCCCGAAAGTAACTCCCACTCGGAGGGGCTCCGATTTACCGTAACAATTTTGAACTCCTGTGTCTGGTTTGCGATCCAATTGTAAGGTGTGAGGAAAGTTTCAGGAGGCTTGTAAACTTGAAGGCCTTCCTGAAAAAAGAACCAGCATGAGAAAAAACCGCTTAACAAAATGAGAATCAACAGCAACGTAGAACCATAATATCGAAAGTTTTTGATTCGTTTTAGCGCCTTATTGAGAGAGTTGAATGAAAAAACTTGTTTCTCAACAACATCGTTTGCTTGCGAACTTCTTGTCTTTGAAATGTAACCAGTAACTATGCTGACCAGTACCGAAATAAAGAATGCATGACTGAAAGCGGTTATCATTACAGATCTGCTTGCTGCCCTAAAGACGGAAAAATGAGGGACGTTAAACCAAGCCCACTCAAAGACGTTTCCATACGGAGGACTAGGTCCCTTAGCCAAAAATATGGAAATTATGCCTAAAACAAGAAAGAAAAGTGTATACCTGTCTGTTTTAATGAAAACTGTTGAGTATGCAATCAAAAAAATGATGCCTAAAATTGCTGAGACAGGTAAAATCTGTAGACTAACTTCAGAAGTAACATCAACGATGTAAAAATATCCCCACTGCTCAACACCACGCAAAACAAACGCGTCGGACATGTTCCCGTAGCTATGTGCGAAAGCCTCCTCTAAGTCGTAACCGAAACTTGTTGAATAGAATGGAGCGCGCGCATTATTTATGAATGGTATGATGTAGAATGCCGATAAGAAAAGAAATATTGCTCCTGATAAGATCAGCACCTTAAGCAATCTTTTCGTTCGCTTCCAGAAATGAAAACTGCTTTGTGGAGTTAAAAGGTAGAAAACTGTGAACAGCGCTAAAAAAAGCATGTAAATAACAACTGATATCGCATTGAAGCCTGTTAAACAGATTGCTAGTGCCACTGCAAACATCGTTAGATCTTTGAGCCGTCCATACTCCACTGCTCGAGTTAGCAACAGGAATAACAAGGGGGCAAGAGCGTAGCCGAAAAGTAGCCCGAGGTGTCCCTCAGTAAATTGTGTGAAAAACCATTGGTTGAGCATATACACGAGGGAGGCTGAGAGTGCCGCCAAGTTGTTGCGTGTGTAGTGATATGCAAAACCGTACATTGAAAAGCCAGCTCCAAGGAATGTGAAAAACATGAAAGTCTTCACTGTTGTTGCGCCGCTTTGACATACTGAATAAATTAGCATAAGGAGAAAATCTATGGAGTTTATTCCTTCAACAAAACCAAAAGAGTACAGTCGCCAAAGATTTAACCAACGAAAATCGTGTCCAAACAAGTATTCTCTAGCAACCCATCCTAGTGTATCTCCTCCTCCGGGCCAACCGCCTGAAAAGATAAAATTACGAAAGATTATTATGGCCACGAAGGTGATGATGCCGAAATTGATTATTGTTCCGTGTTTCTGGTAAACCGTGTCTTTCCCCCGATTAACAGGTTGCATTGTCGAATTCACCCGAATTATTACGGTACTATGACGGTAAACTCTTTATTTGTTTTGTTGCACTGGGTACTTAAGCCTTCATTTTTGACACTTGCTTTCCATATTTCCCACTCGAAAATAACATAATCTTGATCGCTACAATTTTTCTGTGCACAGCCTTCCATCCTCTAGTTTTAGGTTATTTTCAACCTGTAATGATCTGTGTCATTTCGTTTGGTTGAGGTATGTCATCGTCATTCAAGTCAAACCACTGAAAAATGTAGTATGAATTAGTGTATGCATCTATGTTGGAATATATTACTTTGAGGTAAATGCCGGCGCTCCATGTTCCTTTCCAGTCGAATCCGTAGCTTATGAACACGCGGTTGTTATTCTGGTCAACTAAACTCATGACTACGAAGTAGTCTTCATCTTCAAAGTCGATGTTAGATACAAGCTTGTCAACTTTAACTGTGCCTGTAGAATTTTCTACGAATTTGAAGTGAATTCCATCGCTTTGCTGCTCCTCGACAAAATAGATTGGCATCAGCCGGTGCTCTTCAAGATAGCTGACGCACCAATGTGGGCGGGGTCCGCCAAACATCAGAACAGTATGGTTCTGGAGGAGTAGACGTCCTCGCTCTGATTCATTTTGAGAGACGCAGAGGGGGTTGGTATCGAAGTCTTGGTTTTGCACGTTCTGACACATGCCATAAACGATGCTGCCTGAGACTGCATCGTAGACTGCGACTGCCCTAGTCATGCGGTGAGGGTCAGCATAGATGAAATACGCCTGATTTTCAGCTGACTCGATCACCAACTTCAATTGCGAGACTGGATTAAAAGAAGGAAAATCAGCCAAATTTCCTGTGTAATATATGGAGCCCCCTTTCGGTGAATCTCGATCAAATCCACCACCCAAATCGGCAATTTCAAATTCTAAGCTGTTGTCAACGCAGTTAGTTTCATCCGGCACTTTACCAAAATCCACATTGCAAACATGGCTTAACCAAGATTCCCTTTGACCTTTGAAAATAACGTAACTTTTAACATGGTTATCCACACGAGCAATGCGATAATTAATGTCTAAGTACCATTCGACTTGTTTACAATGTAGGGCGAAGTAAATGTCACTTGATAAGTGGGAGTTTTGTCGTAATGTAACTTGAACCAAGAAGTTGTTTTATTGTACAATTGGCAAATTGAGTTGTGTTGATTGATGATTTGCTGATAGTATTCTGTAGTAGTCTCAGCAAGGTCTGGATTATTCCTCATCAACTCCCATTCAAACATAGTGCATGCATAGCCAAAAGGCTTAGAACAAGAGAGGCTTTTGTTGATCAATCTGAGACAGTATTCTACGGCTTGAGAAGAATTGGAATTGAGGCATCGATATGCGTCTAAAATATGAGTGTTCAAATGATGACTGTATGTCAAGCTGCTCACCCAGTCCCATGTGATGTGGGGGAAAACAACTAGTCCGCGGTTATCTTCTGTGGGTCTTAAAGCGTGTTCAGAGTTGTGATAGTATGGTAATTGCCAACCTCCCTTCATCGTCATGTAATCTATTACGTATTGTTCGAAACAGTATCCCACATAATATTCAAAGCCGTACTGAGAGTAGACATAATTCATCGTGTATGTGTCTGGCTGGAACATAAACAAACCTTTCAGAGTTATGTTGTGAGCATTGAAAGTATTAATCATAGAATCCATCTCGATTTCTCTTTGGCTCAATGTCCAACACTGCATATCTCCGTCGGCACCAAGCAGTAAGCCTCTGGCTTTGAGAAAATTGATGAATGTCGCATCCTCTAAATTCTCGTAAGGGGTCCATAGAATGAAGTTCCATTTTGTAAAAGGGTCGAATTGACTAATCCAATTCATACATGCTTCCCTTTCAGTATCGTTTAAGTCATGGATGATCAAGCCTAGATTGAAAATTTTGGCTGAGTCAACTTGAACAGAATTTGTCGGCAAGAAAAAGAAGGAAATAATAATTAGGCATGAAAAAAAGTTGACTAAAAGCAGTGGTAAGATTATCCCCGAAACTTTTTGTATCATTTTGAATAAACTCTAACTATTTTGTGATGCTCCTTGTTTATGTGATGCTTTTATATAGGCGATGGTATTTTTCTCCTATTTTTTCCCACGAATATTTTTCTATCACTGTTTTTCTTGCGTTTGTTCCCATCTTTTTTATTTTCTTTTCATCATCTAAAAGTTCTAGGATTTTTGTGGCAAGAATTTTCGGTTGAGCTGGAGGCACAAGCAGCCCAGTTTTTTCGTTCTGGATTATTTCTGCTGGTCCTCCAATGCTGGATGCGATAACGGGTTTTGCGCATGCCATCGCTTCTATTATGGCTTTTCCGAAGGGTTCTCCGAGCGTTGGGAAACAGAAGACGTCACATCGCTGATAATATTTGGGCATCTCCATGTGAGGCACTAAACCCTCGAAGATTACTTTGTCTTTTAGTTGTAAGGCTTCAGTCAATTTTATGAGATACGGTTTGTCGGGGCCGTTTCCAACTATTCTAAGTTTCACGTCTTTGCGGTTTTTCGCTATTACCTGTATAGCTTTTAGCAGGTATTCTACTCCCTTTAGTTTGTAGAGGTAGCCCGCAAATAGTATTTCACAATTTTTTTTCTGGAAGCGATTTTTAGGAGGCTTGAAATGCTCTGTGTCCACTCCCAACGGTATAGTCCATATTTTTTCTTCATCGAAAACCTTTGAGTAAAGCGTTTTTACTTGATTGGTGATTGTTATTAGTCTGTCACATTTTTGAATTGTTTTTCCGTGGAGCTTAGACGTTAATTTTAACAGCGTTTTCTCGTCTATGGGCCTTGGATATATGTGAGCTGATATCGGACCGAAAACAAACGGCTGCCTCTTAATTTTTCTGAGGATTGCAAGAAGATCGAATGTTTGATTGTGAACCGCGGGTAGCATGTGATGTATTACGTCGATTTTTTGTTTTTGCAGGATTTCTAAAGACTTTCGGTAACTGCGGATTAAAACTTCTGTGTGATTGAGATATTTTTTAACGGGGTTGATGGTGGGTGATATTTCGAAGGAGCCTGTTTGATGGAACGTAACATTGCTTAAAGGTTTTTTTATATGAACTCGAGCTGAGATTGCTTCAAAGTGGTAGCCGAATTTTTCCAGCTTTTGGAAAAGGTTGTAGCATGAGATTCCTTCGCTGGAGAGAAGGTGATCCGTGAGAACATGGGATGCTGATGGAACTAGTATCTTAGCCATTCGTTAACCTCAGCGTGCGTGATTTTGAATTAAAAGTTTTCAGGAAATGTGAAAGTTGGGATGCAGGTTGCAAAATTAATGTGTCAAAGTGCATTGTTATTGTTTTCTTTCTAAAAGTTGTTCCCATGAGACTTTCAGAATGTATTTGAAAAAAGCCGTTATTTCTGTTAGAGTTAGCTTTGATTTTCCTTTCTTTCTGTTTTCGAAGACTATCGGTATTTCGCCTATCTTCGAGTTTTGAAGTTTTGCTTGTCGGAGTGTTTCGATCTGGATTTCGTATGTTTCGCTGTGAAGTTGTGGAAGTGCCTTTGTGAGGTATCCTTTGGAGTAGCATCTGAAGCCGCTTGTGAAGTCGTTTAATTGAAGATTAATTATCCTGCCTGTTAGTTTGTTGGCTACTTTGCTTATGACTATTCGGGTGAGTTTCCAGCCTTTAACTTGTCCTTCTTGGCAGTACCTGCTTCCGATGACAAGGTCGCAGCCCTTTTCGGCGAGCTTTAGTAGTCTTGGGATGTCTTGGGGGTTGTGTGAGTAGTCTGCATCCATTGTGATTATGTATCTGGGCGGTTTTGGTAGAGATAAAAGAAAACGGAAGCCATCTGTAATTGCTGTTCCGAGCCCCATCTTGTGGGGTCTTTTTAGTAAAAGAATGTTTTTGCTTTTTTCTTTTAGCTTCCCGACAATGTTTTGGGTTTCATCAGGACTTGAATCGTCTACGACTAATAGAGTAGAATTAAGCTTTAGATTTTCGATTGCATGGATGATGTCTGCGATGTTTTCGGCTTCGCAGTATGTTGGAAGGATTATTGCTACATGGCGCCCCTTTGTAGAGTTCAGATTTTCATCCCCCTGATGGCGATTTGTTTATGCTGGGGCGTGGAGTAGGTAGCTTAGAATTAATCCGGTTAGGAAGAAGCAGAACTCTTTGTATGTGTTCAGTATTTTTCATAGTTGTTCTGAACTCTTTTTATGCAAATTTCTAACAGCCTTTCCGTGCAATTCACCATTTTGATGGGCCTTCTCTGCATCGGCAAGGATTTGGTGTATGATCTTTTCGAGTTCTATTCTCTCGGACTCGGTCATCGTGTACCACTCCTTAAATTTCTCCTTCAGCTCTGTATGTCCCTGTGTCAATCTTTCCATTTCTGTCCATACCCACTCAGCCTGCTTCAGGGTTGTAGGAATCAAATTGTTGACGAGAACCTTGAACTCTTCTATGTTGATGTTTTTAGGCTTCTTTTCCTGTTTCAGTTCCAACCCTTTTCACCCTTCTATGCGTTGTATGTTTTCATTAATAACGTTTACCGTATATTGACGGTATTTAGACGTCAAAACGATTAAAAGGTTGGTTTGCTGCTTTCCTAAAATGTGACGGTATATTGCCTGTAAAGGGATACGATTCGGTGAATCTACCATCAGGGTTATACGGTAAAGTGAAATCTTTGGTTAAGCAAAGAGCTGACCTAGGTTACAGAAGCGTAACTGAGTTCGTGGCAGAGGCTGTCAGAAAAAGAACAGAAGAAATCGAAAGAATAAACAGTCTCGCATCGCGACTTGAAGAAAATGTCTCAAATTCCGCGGCAAAGAAATAAACTTGAAAAGGGCGCGTTTATTTCCACATTTTTATTTTGTATTTTTTCGTTTTTTCATTTGTGTTCATTCAATTGATTAGTTTTGGGTCGAAATACCGTCAGAATACAACATTTTTGTTTACCCAATTTCGAACGTGTCTGGTTTAAGGTAAATATACCGTCAACATACCGTCAATGGAAAACCTTTTAAATGAAAACATCACAACTATCCAACGCGAATAAAAGAGGAAAATAAAATGCAAACAAAACATCCAATTATGATATTAGCGACAATAACACTGCTAACAACACTACTAGTTCCCATGTTTCTCATACCAATAACACAAGCAATACCTGGAGAATCCATAACCGTCAACGGCGTATTAGACACGGACAAATACACGCTTTACCCATACACTGATACGAGCCTAAACGTAGGGTTCTCCAAGTACGGCGAATTAATTGATTACTCTACCGGAATCGGTCTGGAATACGGTGATAGGGACCCATTCGCCAACGAACTTATAAAAGTCGAGCGATGGTTAAATGGATGGTTTATCGACATCAGCTACAAACACAGATGGTTGACACATAAAGATAGAAAGCTGTGGGCTATGGCAATGCACGCAGACGGCCTAGATCATGGGGGAGAATGGATAACGGGCGCCACAGATCCAAGGGATGCACCTCACGGCGGCAGGAAGACAAGCACGAATGCTGTCACTGAAGATCTGATGGTTCTTTACGATGGACCTAGGCGCTTCGTTGCGGTCTCAACGACACACATCTACGACGTGGAGGAAGAGACCCAGTGGCCGATAGTTGACGTGATCCTAACGCTGATCTTCAACAAGGTGAAGAAGGAAGTTATCGTTCTAAAGGACGTAAAGTTGACCATAGATACCAAGGACCTGCTTGGGAAAGTGGACATAGAGTTCAGCAATAGGGCAGAGTGGGATCTGGGGCCAGCACCGACCTATGACAGCTACGCTCACTTCTACCACCAGTATGGCGACACGTGCTACGGGGGAGAGTGGCTCATGGCGGATTCCATACTGAGAAAACAGGTAGACAAATATACATATGTAGAGAGCAAAACTGCCCCATGGACAGAATGTCTTAGATGCCCAACTTTAGAGGAATTTCCTGTAGCTGAGGGTTCGGAGAAAGTTTACATCAACGGTATGCTGCTAGAGCGTGGAATCGACAAGGACTATACAATCGACTACAATTCTGGTGAGATAACTTTCCTAGACTCTTATGAAGCCGATGAGGATAACCCTCTCAAGCTTATGGTAGAGTACAAGAACGTCGTGAAGTGGTTAACAGATCCTGACACTGGTGAAGAAACGCCTGAGAGTCATCACTATGATGTGGCTCAGATAATCAGTTCCGACATGAGAAACGATGAAAAGGTGGTCGGATTCGCTGCCTTCTGGCCTACAACTTCTGACTACACCGTTGACGGATGGGACGACTGGTACAAACCCCTCAGAAATGTACCATTCGTGTTCAGCGATGATGTGGACATGACTAATGAGCCTGACATACCTTTCGTGATTGGTGAGTGGGACTTCCTCCTCTCACACACACCGGATGAAATGCAGTTCAGGGGCGTAACGGTTTACGGAATCACAGATTACCACGACGCTGGAGACGTAGATATGGGCTCTAACGGAAACTGGCTTGATAGGGAAGTTCAGTATCAGCTGGACGAAGTCTTCCAGCCGTTTGACCTTAACGATGCGGTGCACAAATCGACAAAGAGGTGGGTTGAATGGAAACCAGCCGGCCCGACAAGCTTTACACTCACTGCCGCTACACCAGTGGTTGTAGTGTCTGATGAAGAGTGGGATCAGTACAGCACGTTCTCGGAGAAGGTCATACGCCTTGACAAGGGCGAACTACTGCACAGACGTTCAAACGACCCAGATGCTGGTGGCAAAAAAGATTACAACATTGTTCTAAACCCTGATGGCACCGCCACGCTGACCGGGCTTCCCTCGGCGGGGTGCAAGATACTCTACTCCACAAGGGAGATGAAGGGTGTCACCAACGGGTTAATACAACTAGGACTTAGCCTTGACGGGTCTGGAAGCATTCTTTCCGGAGACTGGACTGTTATTAAGAACGGAGTGGCAAATGCCATAATTAACAGTCTGCCCCACGACAGTTCGGTGGAACTCACCGTGATTCAGTTCGGGTTCGACACCCCTCTGCACTCACAAATAGAGGTCGCGCCCACGGTGATCGATTCTGACGCCACTGCCAATGCCATAGCGACTACGATCTTGGCAATGGCCCAAGGCAACGACAATACTCCTATGGCTCATGGTCTCAACCTGACCTGGTCCGCAATGAAAAACTCGCCGAACTTCGTTCCCAGCGAGATGCAAATTATCAATTTGGCTACTGACGGAAAACCCAACGTTCAACTACCGGAGGGTTCCACCGGGGACGCTGCGGACGACGTTACGTTGGTTCGTGACATGGCATACCTAGATGGGCTAGATGAGATAGATGCAGAAGCAATCGGAGCGGATCCAGTCCTCACGTGGATGCGAGACGGTCTTGTGTTACCTCAGCCAGGCACCATTGCGCCTCCATACGACCCGGGCTGGGTGGAACACGTTCCAGACGCCGCTACGTTCGCTGCTGCAATGGCGACGAAATTTGAGATAATAATTCCGTTCGCCGGACGCTACGAGTGGATCGTCGTCGGTAAAAACGCGAAAACTGTCGACTCTATAGGTGCAGCCTACATGACCGAAGCCTTTGACTCCATAAAAGACATACCAGTACAAATGACTGGTTTGGACATTAGAGACACAGTCTTCGGAGTAAACGTGCCGTTCGTTATGGCTGGAGCCAACACAGGAACAAGAACAGACTACTACTACGCCTACGAAGCTGACTGTAGATCCGCTCTAAAAGACGACTGGTGCAGGACATATCCGGTGGCAAGCAGCAATATGCTCTTCTCAGGAGGACCCCGCGCTAACCTAGGAACGGAGTACTTCAACGAATTCACAAACGCCTTCTACGCTATGGGCGAATACGTAGTCGATGACATTGGACAAGGAAACAATATCTTGGCATTAACATGCTGGAACAAGAACATCAAAGAAAACGAACCCGGAACCGGATACGCAGTAATATCCACGTACAAAGACATCAACGGAACAGTAGGTTTCCTAATCTGGGGTATAGACGGACAAGACACATACTACGCAACTAAATGGTTCTGGGATATTCCAAAGGGAATAATGACACATGACGGAACAATAGTGTATTCAGGCATCGAATACCTACAACATATAAACGATTGCGTCACCGACATAATACTAAAAATAACCTACCCACCAATGGACCCAATACACCCAACATTTAGTGTAGTCGAATACTTAGGCACAATCAGCGAAAAACCACAACACGACCCATAAAAGGCGACTGCTAAGTCGCAAAATTCCCCCTTTCTTTTTTTCATTCATTAAAGACCGTAAAAGAAGACCACCGATTGTGCACATTCAAATTTGTTCACTATTTTTGATCCTTATCAACATTGTTCTTCTAAGTGTGCGCGTTCAAGCAAAACATAGGTTAGCTAAAGTTTACCGTATCCTAAAGGTGGATTGATTAAGAAGAAAGTTATACTCTAAAAGTGCATGGTTGGCTGCGTTAGGGGACACCAAGAATGGTTGTAGAAATTAGAGTTGATTACTGCCGCTGCACCGGCTGCAAAAAATGCGTTGAAGCCTGCACTTTCGGTGTTCTAGAATGGTTTGAGGAACAACCCATAGTCACAAATCCAAGCAGCTGTTCAGCATGTTTAGAATGTAAATCAAGCTGCCCAGTTGACGCCATAAGCGTGAAAGAAAGATAGTTCAGCAGAACTTCTACTATACCCAACCTGTCTACAAGCGCACATACGTTTGGAGTCAGGCCAAAATGACCATAAAACATATTAACTATAAAATGCATGAGCGTGCACTCAGATGTCAACACCAGCCGTTCGAAATGGTTACTGCACATTCAAGACGAGCCGGAACTATACACGTACAACAAAAAACAATAACCAAAAGGAAGTGACAAAATCTTGCCTGTAAAAGGATACGATTCAGTGAACCTACCATCAGGGTTATACGGTAAAGTGAAAGCCCTGGTTAAGCAAAGAGCTGACCTAGGTTACAGAAGCATAACTGAATTTGTGGCAGAGGCTGTCAGAAAAAGAACAGAAGAAATCGAAAAGACAAACAGGTCCACGTCCAAAGCCTAAGAAAAGTCTCCACCGGGAACGAGGATGTTCATCATACCCGGTTGTAAAAACATCGGAAGTTTATGGCAGGATTTGTACAAAAGACAAAATCAATCTTCCTTCGGGTTATACCGGAATCTAGCAGTAACCCGCTCATGAAAGTGAGCTTAAAATTGTAGCGCCTGAATCTTGCGCGCTTCTCTAATTATGGGTCCAATGACCTTAAGCACCTTTAGACCCCTCTCAGTCGCAACGTAAAATATTTCGTTCTTGCCCAAGTTTTGTCTCTCAACGAGATCCCGATTCTTCAGCAGCGTCAGATGCTGTCTCAGACGGGTTTTGTTTAGTTCAACCTTTGTCGTCAGCTGGCTCAATTTCATGGGACCATTAGAAGCCAAGATGCAAAGAATCTCCATGCATATCTTCAGCTTTGACCTCTGCATCCTTTCACCACTTCCCTTTCGGATGATGGGAGAAATAACGTTTCTTTTTGCATATGCCACTGGTTTCCCAGCTTTCTCCTTCGTTAGACCTTATTTTATATGTGTTATGAATTATAAATTCAAATCCAAAATCATTAGCTTAACGTAATCCTCGTTTCCGAGGTCAACGGTATGTTGTTCTCTATTTTGCATTGACAAGCTTGGTGCCACAATTTTTTACCATTCAATGTCCTTTTCCGCGATGGTGCTCCAGCATTTTTTGCATATGGGTAGGCGCTTGTTTTTGTAATAGATGTAGACTTCGATGTCTGTATTTTTGCATTTTCCGTTCCAAGGATTTTTGCAGTTTTCAGTTAATGTACTTCTTAGGCTAGTCATAGCGAATCTAAATCAGCTGATGATTGGGTAAGCATTTAAAATCCTCGACGAAACGTCATCCTATTGAGGGGAGAGCAAAGTGAAAGTAAATGAAGACAAAGAATTGCTTTCTATCTTCCAATCACCTGTTCGCGTCCTAAATCCGAAGAATTTCGCGTAAGACTCAAAAATGGTTGTCTCATAAGTTTTCATGGGAAACTCCGATGATGATTGACTCCTACGATTTTGGCCGAATAACAATAGACGGAAAACGTTACAACACTGACCTCCTAGTTTTTCCTGACAAAGTCAAGACTGGTTGGTGGAGGAAAGAAGGGCACCTTCTCCAAATAGCTGATTTAAAGGAGGTTCTTGAGGCGAAACCTGAGGTGCTGGTGGTGGGCACAGGCTACTCGGGGATGATGATTGTTCCCCCTGAAACCGTAACGTGCATTGAATCTGAGGGAATCCAACTCATAGCCCAGAAAACCGCTGAAGCCTGTAAAACCTTCAACCATCTAATAGGATCCAGAACTGTTGTGGCAGCTCTCCACCTGACATGCTAATGAGGTAAAGTTTTATCCAGAGACTATTTAGAAATGTTATCCGTTCAGGAACGATGGGCTTGTCGAGATTTGAGGCATGAATATGGAGTACCCAAGTGAATGGGAAAGTGTATTCACAGCTAAAAATGGCAAGAGGTTAGAGTTTCGCCCAAAACAGTCTGGTGACACGGAAATGCTGTGGAAAATGTTCTCGACAATGTCAGATCAAAGCCTGTCAAACCTAGTTCCTCCATTCACCAGAGAAAGAATAGAAAGCTGGACACGCAACATCGACTATGACGAAGTCCTGGCAATCGTTGCAGTCACAGAAGAAAAAAACGAGCAGAAAATTGTTGGCTCAGCATCACTTCAGTTCAACCCGCAGGAAACCTCCAAACATAAGGCTGAGTTGAGCATATCTGTTCATGATGAGTATCAAAACATGGGATTAGGCACGGCGATGTTGAGGCATCTGCTTGGTATCGCTAGAATGAAAAAGCTGAGAAAAGTTTGGCTTCTTGTAAGCACTGACAATGATAGAGCCGTTCATGTGTACAAGAAAGCGGGTTTTGAAATAGAAGGAAAACTCTGCAAAGAGCGGTTTGTCAAAGGCGAATACAGAGACGAGTACAGAATGGCGATTTTCCTATAAACGTAACATTCTGTCCTTCAGCGCCCTTTCAGGAATGCAAGAGCATGTAAAACCTTGGCTTGAGATTGAAGTTTAACACTTATCCGTCATCATTTTTGTGCCTCGTTTTATAAATTGCTACTGTGACCAAAGCAATATATCCCAACGCAATTACGAATCCAGCAATTCCCCAGTAGAAATAGGGCTTTTCAAAATGCTGAAACTGAAGATTTGCAGTCAAGAATCCGTTCCAATCCCATGAGCCTCTGTTAGTAATTTTGAAGGTATACGTCCCCGTTTGAGTGATTGCTACGGGCGGAGAAATGGAAGTGTCGATTCTGTTCATGTAACGAGTCCGGTAAAAGGTTTCAGTTAAAATTGTTTCTTCTGGCGTGAAAATTTTCAGTTCAAGATTTGAGGGATCTGACGCATCAAATGGATTAATAACACCGAGTCCACTTCCTTGTACAGTGACAGTGATTGTTTCATTAGTTTGTGTTGTTTCATTCCACACTATAACTGGCACATCCTGAGGAGGGTAGGAAGTCAATAGTGTTGTGAGGTTGAATGTTGAGTCAAGCCAAATTGTTGCTTCATCCCAACCAGTGAGAGTGCTCTCTGATTGTGGTATTGAAAAAGTCCATTCTTGAAATCCCTCATGAACGACGAATCCATGTCCGTAGAGTGCGGTTCCGTGCTTGATTGTGACATTAATCTCGAAAGTCTCGTCAACACTAACATTGAACGGAATGTTATATTGTAGCGGAAACAACAGGTTCTCCGTAGAGTTTGTATCAGTTGAAACTACCGTTGCGTAAGTGACCAAGTGGAAGCTTGCACCAATTAGGGCTAACACCAAAATAACTGGATAGACCTTGGCGAAAAGTCGCCGTGGCTTGAACCTGCGCTTAGACGATGCTGGTGAGTGCTCTTCGACGCCGCCCATCAACTTTACGGCTGCTACTCCGAAGCTTGAGAGCCGATAATGTCCATTATTGGAATGAACTGTCAAATCTCCCAAATTTTCAAGGTGATAGCTCAAGTGCCCACTATCGATGTTGAGGGTCTCCAGAATCTCAGAGTAAGTTAAGGGTTTGTCAGCCAGCATCCTCAGTATCCTTCTGCGAATGGGGTGCTTCAGAGACGTAAAAATCAGCGAGTAAGTTTCTTCCTCCATATTATCTTCAACCATTCTTCACCCTCTCTTGCCAGATAGAGACGGACATTATTGAAAAGGATTTTTGTGAAGAAACTTTTACAAAAAACATGTAAAACAAATTTTACAAACTTTAAGCTCCAATTGCGACCATTGAGAGAATCAGCGACAAATCCATGAAGTGTAAATTGTAAGCTAAATGTTTAGCACCCAAAATAATCGTCAATCTAGGCTATCTTTTCTCTGGAAACTCTTCCCAAGTTAATTATCAGGTCTCGTGTGTTCTTCATGTCTTCTAGATAAACGAATTCGTCAACCCCATGATAGCGGGTGTCGGCTCTGATGGTTCCATAGCAAACCACAGGTATTCCATTCTTGGCGAAAAAACTTCCATCGTTCCCCCCAAGCTCCGCAGCGAAAGGTAAACTCTGACCCGTTGTCTTCATTATGCTTTCAGAAACTGTCTGCACAAAAACCAGATCCTTGGATGTGTGGTAGCCCTGCTGCCTGTTCACAAGCTCCAAAGACGCTTCGCAACCAGTCTTCTCAAGCGCCTTCTGGAAAAAATCTTTTAATTCTCTCTCAGCCTGCTCTATCGGCTCTTCGGGTAGGAGTCTCCTGTCAAAACGAACTTCACACATGCCCGGTATCACGTTTTCTTTTTCGCCTGCTCTGATCATGGTTACGGAGTATCTTCCCCAAACAAACTTTCTCGGAGACTCTGGAGGCGATTGCAAAACTGACTCTTTTTTCTCAACAAGTTTTCTGTATTGTTCAAACTCGGCAAGCAGTTTCACGGCTTCTTCGATGGCGTTTTTGGCTTTGAAGGGGTACCCAGCATGTCCCTGACGACCATTAACCAATATTTTTCCCCAGATGATTCCGCTGGCTCCTAAAAAGAGACTCTCCTGTCCAGCGTCAACTATCAAAGCTGCGTCTCCCCTTAGTCCCCAGTCGCTCATCACATAGTCGACGCCGTATCTTCCCCCGATCTCTTCATCCACCCCAGCGACAAGCTTGAGGTTAATGTCCAACTCTTCGTCACTTAGCTGCCGCAGGGCACCCATAACCGCTGCGATGCCTGATTTGTTGTCTGCAGTGCCTCTTCCATATGCTTTCCCGTTCTCAACCGTCAGTTTGAAGGGAGGATACTTCCATCCTGTTCCCGGAGGAACAACGTCGAAGTGGGATTCAAGAAGCAAAGTTGTATCTGAACCTGAATCGAGAGTTACAATGACGTTTGGACGCGAAAGACCATCATTGGCGCCCCTCTCTCCGTCCACTATCTCCCATTCCAGAGAGTTATTTTCGGCTTCCTCAACGATTATTGAGGCGCATTCATCGTATCCCTTCTTCGGAACTGATTCAGTGTTTATCCCCACCAACTTGGAGAGAAGATTAATCTCGTAATCTAACGAAGCCAAAGCATTCATCTCATGCTTCTATCTGTTCTGCCCAAACTTAGCTTTTTTGACCCTATACATTGGCTGAAATGAACGGAGCACAAAAAATAACCACAACTAAAACGCGGAGAAGTGAGAAGCCTTTTTTATCGTATCCTAACTCTTCTTCCCGAGCGAGGGACCCTTTCCTCTTTCATTCTTTCAGCTGCAAAAAAGGTTAGCTCTTCGAATTGTTCGCTGGTGAGAACTAATCTTGCCTTGGCGAGAATCTCCAGACACACGTCCTTGAAAACCACGTCTGCACATCCAAGCTTAGCATCGTCAATCAACTCTTTACAAGCCAAAAGAACAACTTCACTCAATACCACTCACCAACTTCCTGAACAATAAAACCCGTTCACCATTATACTTTATGACCACAAAATCAATATCAACCATAAACATTCTTCATTCGTCTATACAACACAAGACGCTGAAGCTTCACCTATAAGCCACTTTGGAACAAAAGAAACCACTGTTTCCCTGTTTTCAAGCCTTCAGAAAGGTTAATTAGGTCGGGGAGAAACATTTCTACTTGCACGATCGTCACAGATACCATCTTGACGAGGTGAATGCCATAGCCGTGACCTTAGGCGGCTTCAACCCCGACGTTTAAGGCGTTTAACGCCCCTGTATGATGGGTTTGACCTCCGGTTGCGGCGACAAAGATGAGGACCTGATTTTGGTCAGATCCGAAGTGGGCTTTGGCGCTAATCCCCAATTCCAGTCGGTTTTGTGGCTAAAATACTCCGACTGAAAATTTAAATCCGGTTGATCCTGCCGGACCCTACTGCTATCGGGGTGGGACTAAGACATGCGAGTCGAGCGTCTCCAGCTATGGTGAGACGCGGCAGACGGCTCAGTAACACGTGGCTAACCTACCCTCAGGACAGGGACAAACCCGGGAAACTGGGGCTAATACCCGATAGGCGAGGGCGCCTGGAATGGTTCTTCACCCAAAGGGCTTTGGAAGCATGCTTTTCAAAGTCGCCTGGGGATGGGGCCGCGTCCGATCAGGTTGTTGGTGAGGTAACGGCTCACCAAGCCTATAACCGGTACGGGCCGTGAGAGCGGTAGCCCGGAGATGGGCACTGAGACAA
>Ga0315539_1001103_pt1 | contig 20081 bp, 16 predicted proteins | sample SalMarSW160150MG_FD_203097 | JGI IMG/M metagenome (GOLD analysis project Ga0315539, IMG submission 203097) | Salt marsh sediment microbial communities from the Plum Island Ecosystem LTER, Massachusetts, United States - Salt Marsh Sediment SW1601-150 ... | reverse complement strand
TTTCTCCCTATCTTGATTGAACAGTACCTCTTCATAAAATCCGTCTGTTATTCCATTGAAATACTTCGAAATGGAACTCTCCTGACCAAACAGCTCAGAAACCTTTTCTTTCTCTTCCATTTCCATTTTTTCAAAAATCCTTATTACTTCCAAAGCATTGTCTTTGTCACCCTCTTTTTCATCCAGAAACGCTTGCAACTTCTCTTTAACTGCCTTCAAATCCACCGAGGTTTGACAATATAAATGTTCCTCCGCTAACGGCAAAATTTCATTCGTCTTTCGTTCCACGCCAGCCATTTCCTCTCGAATGATACCCATATTCTCCGTTAGTTTCTCCGTGTTCTCATGAAGAGCTTTTTCTTCTTCTTTCAATTCTGAGATACGATTTTCATCGTATTTTAGAGCCGTGGCTTTATCCTTGTACTTTTCAAGACCAACAACTTCTTCGTCCCAGTGCAGAATGTTTTCTTCTACTGTTGTGCTCCTTTGTCCAAAGAGGCTGTTTAAAATGCTTCTTTGTTCTCCTATTAACTTCTCGCAATCCTGTTTTGACTTAAGTTTCGTGATGTACTCTTCAAGAGAGTCCTCTCCTGATTTTCTTCTTACATTATCTATTTCATCCGTGGCTCTTTTTATCATTATTTCTTTTTTCGGAATTCGATCCTCTTTGAATCCTTTGATTTTATTTCCCAAACTCTCCTTTTCTATTCTTATGATTTCCAACTCTTTGCTTTTTTTGAAATGTTCCTCTTTAAAGTCCTTAATATGTGCAAGATATTCTTCTGGGTCTTTCTTGCCCCAGCTAAACTTTGCAGCAGCTTCTGTAATTCTGTTGGTACTTTGCTTGATTTTGTCGTCGAGGAGGTGAAAGACACTTTCTGCGTGGCTCCTTTTTTGTCTGATCGTTTCTCGCTCTAGCTCTTTTCGGGAAACGTTCTCCTCGAAGCGCTGAATATTTGAATAAATCTGTTCGACAGTCTGCCCTCGAATGTCGAACTTTGAACAGGTTAACTTAATTCTGTCGAACTCTCCTGCGAGCCAAGCCATGTTGCTGATGGATTGGCGCTTGAGAATGAATGAAAGTGCGGCAACAATTAGAAATAAAACAATCAAAACATAAAACAGCGGTAAGGGACGGACGATTGCTCCCAGCAAAGAGACACCAAATAATATGGAGGACAGCACGCCTATGGGAGTCAAGAATCTGGCTTTCACCTCTTGACGTTTGAACTCGCCCATCTTCATCTCGTAATCTTTTAGCTCTGGTTTAATCTCCCTCTCTATTTCTTCCTTTCTTTTTGACAGAATTTGAAAGTCCCGGTCTATTACTTCTGCTTCTTTCTGTATTTCGTCAATTTCTTTCTTCCTATCCAAACAGGTAGGTCTCAGACTGATAAGCTCCTTTATCTCGCGCCCCACTTCTTCCATTTCTTCCTTCTTTTGCTCTATCACCTGGAAATCTGATTCCATCTCTTCCAACTTCTGAGTTACCCCCGCGAGACTTTTTCCCGCTTCTCGGAGTTCGACGAGCAACCTCTTCTTCTCCTCCTCATGGTTTTGAAGGGTTTTCTCATTCTCCTTCCATAAATCCCTGTCTTGTTCTGTATAGTCACGCAATTCCTCAAGGCTTTTCAGGGCCGAATTTAGCGTATCCAGTGATTCCTTTCCTTTTTCGTATTTCTCCCTTTTTCCGGCATCCTCAAAACCATCTATGTGTTTTTGAGTCCTCTCTCGTTGCTCTCTATACTTTGCCAATTCCTGTTCCAGTTCATCAAATCTGTTTTCGTTGATCTTGTGCAGTAGCTTGTCTATTTCCTCAATTAAGTCGCGAGCTAGGCCTACTCTTGATTTTATCTTTTCGAATTCAGCGCTGTCAGATAGAGCAGCGTCACTATCTGGTCGGGTTAGTTTGCCCAACTCCCGGAGTTTCTTTTTTATGCGGCTTATCTCCTCAGTCCTTAACCCTGTAAGCTTTTCCGTCACATTGGTATAAAACTCACTTTCACGAGCAATCGAGAGATCGCTATTTCTTATCACGAAGATATTACGACATTCCGAAGGGGTTAAGTCCGCGATCTTTGTTAAGTCACCTCTCTCCGGAAGCTTGGTTTCTTTCCCATCTTCATGCTGTATAATTACATAACCGTCAGGTTTTTCGTCCACCCGGTCTATTAGTCTAAAATCTTTGATATGTCGACCAAGCAGCAGCTTTACAAGAGCATCTATTGTGAGAGTCTTTCCGTCTTCGTTTTTGCCGAAAAACAGGTTAAAATCACCCAACGGGACTTGCCCAGTATTTGGTAGGGGCCCGTATCGTGTTATCCAGAATTCCTTTATTCTCATGATCTGACCTGCATCATTGCTTTAATCGTTATGACCCGTATTTGTTTTTTCTTCTCTTCTTCGCAATCGGTCCGTTCAAGCTTTTCCATGAAGTTTTTAAATAAGTCATCTTCAAGTATCATCCGTATGTCCTTGAATTCGTAACGTGGCTCAACACATATATTTGCAGTAATCTTTTTTATTTGTTCCACAAGCTCCGTCTCACCCATTCCGATAACTTCACCGTTTACGAATCCTTTAACTGTCAGAATAATCTTTGCCTGCGGATGAAGATGACTAAACTTCTCTTTCACAGTATCTATGGGGTTTCTGTCCGCAAAAGGATCAAATTCTATAACCAGTTCTTCAAAATGTGGAGTATCAAGTGCGTATTCCTTAGGTGGATTTCCTACTTCAAAGATATTTATTTTTCTCTGCCCTGTTTCTCTCTTAGTTATTGAAATAGGAGATCCTGGGTAAACAAAATATCGTCCATTATCTAATTCCCAGACATCAAAACGCGAATGGAAATGACCGGCAAGGATATAATCGAATCTTAAGTCTTTAAAGTAAGAAGTCTTAACCGGCATATATCTTTCTGCGCCTTCCTCTCCAAAATCTTGTCTGGAAAAGAAAGCATCAAGCAATTCTCCGTGATACAGCAAGATATTTTTCTTATCGGAGGTCAAATTATTTGCTAATGACTGGAGTTTTCTAAGAATATCTTCTGCTTTCGCAGGTTCAAAGGGTATTCCCCATATCCTTACGTCTTTATATAGAAAAGGATTATGTAAGTCCGTTAGGATTTCAGTATCTTCACCAAAATACATACCCTTCGTATAGGAATCACTGTCATGATTTCCGGGAATAAAGATAATCTTGAAACCGGTGTTGGAGAAGACTTCCCGAATTTTGGGTCTGAGGTTTTCGGCATCAATACCTTTATTAAAGAGATCTCCACTTATCACAAATATTTCGATTTGCTCTTTCTTACCAATTCTAATTAGTTCTTGCAGAGCTTTCCATCTCTCGTCTTCGTATTCTTTCAAGTGTAAATCCGCTGTATGGAGTATTTTCACGTTATTTCCCAGCTCCTAAGCGCATCTCGCGAACTTGCCTCATATCCGTTTGCTAGTGCTTATGCATAGCTATCAGAATAGCCCCCAGTATCTCTGTGTCTGCAAAGAAAATGTTATATTCTAAAACAAGAACTTCTTAATTCTTCAACCCTCAAATCACCCCCATCTTTTTTCCTACTTTTTCAAGAGCATATTCTGCCAACTGAAGACCTTGTGATTTTGGTTATCGCTGCCTGTTGCAGTTTTCTTCGAGGAGAGTCTGGATTGCCTCAAAGCGAATACACAGGCATACAAATTTCTTTTTTTGCCTTTCGCCGTCCGCGAATGGTTGCCTCAAAGATTTTGAGGATATTCGCTGCAAAATAGCGCGTGCCACATTCTTTGCACACGCCTACAGGAACATTTTTGATGAGAACGTATCTTTTGCCGACCCTTCGTGGCAAATCCACTGTTTTCTCGACAATGGGTCCCTCACAGTATTCGCAACGTTCTCCGTTCCAAAATCCCACTTTAGCTTTTGCTTTCATCTTTAAGGAAACGCTCTTCAAATCACCCCCATCTTTTTCCCCACCTTTTTAAATACCTCCAAAACTCTGTCCAATTGTTCGTCGGTGTGGGTGGCGGTGTAGCTGGTACGAGTTTCGCCTTGTCTTTGGGAAATGGGGAGACTATGCGTATGCATTCATGCGAATCATTTCAGGTGTTTTCTTTTAGTCTCTTTCAAAATGCTTTGCAGGCTTATCCCCTTTAGCCATTTTTCTCGGTTTTTGGTATAATCCCCTTGTCCTCTTTCGAATTGTTGCAGAAAGCGAACCATACCTACCGGACCTAAGGCTTTGGTTAATACCTCCAACCCAACTTCCCTGATCTGGTTTATGGACATGGTTTGTTTACTCATCCTTTATTACCTCCGCTAACCATTCTGCAGGGTTGTCTATTCTTACTTTGAACATCTTGATGCCTTGCTTGGCCTTGCCTAAGAGTTTATCGTCAGTTGTCAATAACACATCCGCTTTTCCCTTTTCGGCACAGGCAAGATGCAAAGCGTCAAAAGGTTTAAATCCCTTCTTTTTTAGAAATAAAGCTCTTCTCTCCACCTCTTTATCAATCAGTACCTTATGCTTAGAGAGAGAAACCAAAATCGTCACTTTCCTTCTTCTATCGTCTTTTGGAATTTTGGAAACTTCTAAGTCAGTTGCCTCGCTGATGACCAACTCCCACTTGCCGATCTCACAGCGATGAAGAATCGTTAGCACAGCTTCCGATTCAAATCGGAGTCTATCTTGGGTCTGGTCATCAAATGGTCTATTCAAACAACATACGTCTAGATAAATCCTCAATGCTTCTCCTTAATAAACCATCCAAAGCTTACAACTGATCGAGTTAAACCCCAAGCCACCTTCAAATCACCCCCATCTTTTTCCCCACCTTTTCAAATACCTCCAAAACTCTGTCCAATTGTTCGTCGGTGTGGGTGGCGGTGTAGCTGGTGCGGATTAGCTGAGAGCCGGGAGGGACGGCCGGGCTGATTATGGGATTGCTGAAGATTCCCTCATCCGACAGCATTCTCCAGAATTGGAAGGTCTTGATGTCATCTCCTATGTAGATGGGGATTATGGGAGTCTGCGAAGACCCTATCTCAAACCCCAGAGCTCTAAACTCCCTGTGCATTCTTCTGGCTATCCGCCACAGTCTTTCTCTTCTTTCCGGTTCCTGCTCAATAACGTCCAGAGCCGCCAGGCAGGCTGCCACCGCGGCCGGAGGGGGGCTGGCGGAAAAGATCAAGGCCCGGGAGAAGTGCTTTATGTAGTTTATGACTCTCTCGCTGGCAGCCAAAAATCCGCCTAAGGAAGCAAAGGACTTAGAAAATGTTCCCATCACCATCTCCACCTCATCCTCCAGATGAAAATGCTCTGCGGTTCCCCGTCCATTTTCCCCCAAAACCCCTATGGAGTGTGCATCGTCCACCATCACCCGAGCGTGGTATTGCTTAGCTAAATTCACAATTTCGGGAAGATTGGCAATATCCCCTTCCATGCTGAAGACCCCATCCACAACTATTAACTTCCCTGCGTTGTCGTTACACGAGCCCAAAACTCTCTGAAGATCGGACATATCGTTGTGCTTGAACTTTACGATATTTCCGAAGCAGAGCCGGCATGCGTCGACAATGCTGGCATGGTCGGACCGGTCAGTGATCACGTAGTCCTTTCTGTTCACCAAGGTGGCGATGGTTCCCACATTGGTCAGAAATCCGGTGGAGAAGACCTGGACGGCTTCCTTTTGCATGAATTTGGCCAGTCTTTCTTCCAGTTTCTCGTGAATGTCCAAGGTGCCGTTGAGAAATCTTGAACCGGAACAGCCCGAGCCATATCTTTTCACCGCCTCTAACGCAGCCTCCTTGACCTTGGGATGTGAGGTCAGACCCAGGTAATTGTTGGACCCGATCATGATCATCTTCTTACCGTCCACCGTTACCTCGGTATCCTGACCGGATGAAATGGCCCTGAAATAGGGATAGATTCCCATCCCCTTTATTTTCTCGGCCTCAGTGAAATTGTAACATTTTTCGAATATGTCCATTCCATTACCTCTTTTGTTGGAGACGGTCAAGGACCCTTCATTTCAGGAAGTCTATGTTAAAGAATCAAATCTGTCAAGCGAAAACTCCAGTGAAGCTCCTCGTTTTTTTGGAGAACCGCACCTGACGGCAACAGGATCGGCTTTATATAAGCGGCCAATCTCAGGACTCTTGGGGATATCCACTATTCTGGACATAGCCTTCACCTGAGCTCTTGAGGATAGAAGAATCTGTCCGGTGATTTGGCGGCTGGAGATGCTACCGGCCGCAAGGTCTGAAAAATTCAAAAAAGCTGGGGTTCCTTTGCGGTCGCTTTCGATCCCCCGAGGGTCGGCTACGCTTTACCCGTTGTGCCTTCGTGGAGTGGGCAAGAAGAGGGCGAGGCTGGAGAATGAAAGGTTATCCTTCAAACAAAAAGATGAGGTCATCAATCGGCAGTTTCTCGGGAGATGAACGAAAAAACGACAGGCAGGTGAGCGGGTGAACAGAACTCAGTGGGCCGGAACGCAAACTCAAAAAGCTCTTAGTCCCGATTCTGGATCCGCAGGGGAGACTATCCTTGATAGCGCAGGTGCTTCTGCAGAAGCTCCTTGATTTCGTCAACCTTGAAGGGCTTGGATAGAAAACCATCTGCATGGGCAGAGAGCACATCACCTTTGGAGGTCTCGGCATCATATCCGGTAATCACCACCACGGGAAGACGGGGGAAGCTGTCTTTGATGGCTCGCAGAAGATCCATCCCCCCCATCCGGGGCATCCTCAAATCGGTGATCACCATGTCGAATGAATCCTCTTTAAGCTTGTGTAAAGCCTCCTCACCATCTGTGGCTGCGATTCCCTTGTAGTCGAAAAACTCCAAAGTCTCGGCCAGAAGACTGGTCATATGCGGATTGTCATCCACGATCAATATTTGATTAGTTCGGCTCATGGGATCGGAGATCAAAAACTCAAATCCGAAGGAAAAAACCGTCCTTCGTGTGCTACGTACAAATCAAAACACGGAATTTTTCTCTTCACAGATTTTTCCACAAAAACCCCAAAACTGACTTCGATGCCACCAGGGGAACTGGCCTCACCCGATTCTTTCTGGAATTAGCTTTTTCTCTTTTTTTTATCGGTTTGTTAGAGGGCAATCTTGATCTTCAGATCAATTTTAATTCCACTCTACCGTTTAGCTTCTTTATCCTTTCCAGGTTCTTCCTTTTCCCTTTAATCCTAAGTCTGATTCGGTTTCCTTCGAACTTACTTTCAGTTACCACTCCCAACTTGTAAAAAGAGGGCAACAGATCTAAGTCCGCATTGCTCAGAAAGAGGAATGCCTCACTGACATCTTCTTTGACATGGTTCTTGATGGCCAGTTCTTGGAGATGGCCCTCTATTCTTCCGATGAGATCGCTTATTCCGATTTCCTTTTCGGCAGAGATGGGGATATTGCTCTCCTTCTGATCTGAGCTGGAAAGGTGCGGGCGAATGCTGGGGATATAATCATCACTTACGGGAAATCCCGGCACCGGGGGCACGAATCCATCCAATCTGTCAATCTTGTTATAGACCATGATGGTGGGCTTATCCAAAGAGCCCAACTCCGAAAGCACCAGATTGACTTTATCCACATGTCGGGCAAAATCGGGATGGCTGATATCCACCACGTGCAGCAAAAGATCCGCTAATCTGACCTCATCCAAGGTAGATTTGAAGGATGCCACCAGATGATGAGGAAGCTTCCTGATGAAGCCGATGGTGTCAGTCAAGACTATCTTCAAATCGTTGGAACGAATCGGATGTCTTGAGAGACGCTTATCATCTAACCCGAATTTGATCAATCTGGTGGTGGAATCCAAAGTGGAGAACAATCTCTCTTCTGTCTTCACGGAGGCTTGGGTCAGCCGATTGAAAAGCGTGGATTTGCCGGCATTGGTGTAGCCCACCAAAGTGACCTTCCCACCGGAGGTGGTTCCGTTCAAAAACATCTCCTGTCTTCTTTTTCTCTGAACTTTTCTCTCTTTGTCGATCTTGATCAAATCCTTCTCTAGGTCCAAGATTTTTCTTCTTACCCTTCTCCGGTCCACCTCTAACTGTGTTTCGCCGGGACCCTTTGTCCCGATACCTCCCCATTGCCTTGACAGGTGGGTCCATCCCCGGGTCAGTCTGGGTAAGAGGTATTTCAGCTGTGCCAGTTCCACCTGTATTTTGGACTCTTTGGTCTTTGCCCGCTTGGCAAAGATGTCCAGGATCAAGGCGCTCCGATCTATTACTTTAATGTCAAGTCTTTTTTCCAGATTATGTACTTGGGCGGGAGATAGATCGTCGTCGAATATAACGATGTTGGCACCTTTTCTTTGGGAGAGACCGACAATCTGGTCCGTCTTTCCCTTTCCTATGAAGAAAACCGGGTCAAGCTTCTGGCGCTCCTGGATTATGGTATCCAATACTTCTGCTCCAGCGGTTTCGGCCAGAAGCTTCAGCTCCTCTAACGATTCGTCTGCATGAAATCTGTTAACGGAAGGAAGTTTGACCCCCACCAAGATGGCTTTCTCTTTGGTCTTTAGCCTTGCGACTTCGAACAATTTTCCCCTTTAACAAGAAAACTGAACTATATTCACGAATTCAAGATTCAACACTCCATATAGTTATACTGTTGAAAAGTAAAAAAGTTGAGCCGAAAAGATGGGGAAAAATGAAAAATCTGTAAATTCTCTCCTCCTCTTAAAAACCTTCGCGACAAAATTCGTAACTCCCCAATCCCCCGGTACTAATTCCAATCATTCTAAAGATTTAGCCCGCCAGAATTGAGACAAGGGACTTGAGCCAATCCGGGATGATGTTGCTGGTGAGATGAACTTGACAGGTTTGCAGGTTAGAAAGTTGGTACGTTGGCTTGGAGGTGCCTTCCTGTTTTGAAGATATGATCACAAGGAAAAAGAGGGCTTTTGAGTTTTTGGAAGATTGTCCCGGTCAGCCAGAACGCGCTGAATAAAATGTCATTTGCCGCCTAAACGAAGCCCCGCCAAAGGCGGGGCTTCGCACTCACACCGGACAGCATCCTATGCGTTTGGGTTAGAACTGATCCCCAAAAGAAGACCTTTCGAGAAATTCTTCCAGTTTTGTATTGATTTTTGCTTTTGAATAATTTATTTTTTCAACACGGATTCTGAGCTTGTCTCCTTATCCACAAGAGGAGGATAAAGATGATCATAGTTCCTGAAAGGATGTTCTTGACCAAAGGGGTGGGCAAGCACAAAGAACAGCTTTCCAGTTTCGAGCTGGCTTTGCGCAATGCGGGAATCGCAAACTTCAACTTAGTCCGGGTATCCAGCATCTTCCCTCCCCGCTGCAAGCTGATCGGCGAGAAGCTCGGCCTGCGGCTTTTGAGGGACGGCCAGGTGGTTTTCACCGTGATGAGCTCCAATGCCACCTGTGAGCCGAACCGGTTGGTATCTGCCTCTGTGGGGATGGCGATCCCCAACGACAAAGACAAATATGGATATCTAGCCGAACACAAGGCATTTGGACAGACGCTGAAGAAGGCGGGCGACTATGCAGAGGACTTGGCTGCAACCATGTTAGCCACAACATTGGGCATCGACTTCGACGTGGATAAAAGCTACGACGAAAGAAAGGAGATATGGAAAATCTCGGGCGATATCGTCCGCACCACCAATATCACCCAGACCGCCAAAGGCGACAAAAACGGATTGTGGACCTCAGTGGTGGCAGCTGCCATCTTCGTAGCGGATTAAACCCTTTTTTAAATTCTGGGATGGCTAAATTTGGATAGAAGCAGATTTCGACCCCACAATTTCTTGAGTCTTCCTCCGGAGTTTTCGGAATTCGAGAGTTCTGAATTCGTAATCCTTCCGGTTCCGTACGAGCAGACCACCACATTTAGAGCCGGCACCAGAGAGGGTCCGCAGGCCATCATCCATGCTTCCCGGGAGGTGGAGACCTTCGATGAGGAGCTGAGAAAGGAGCCCTATAAAGCGGGAATACACACCCTGGAGGAGGTGGAGATGACCGTGGGGAACCCTGAGAAGATGGTGGAAGGCGTATCTCGGATAGCCAAAGAGCTGGTCGATATGAACAAAAGGGTGGTGCTTTTCGGGGGGGAGCACACCATCAGCATTGGTGCGGTCAAAGCATTGAGCAGAGTTTGTGAGAAGCTGTCGGTTTTGCAACTGGACGCGCATGCCGATTTGAGGGATAGCTATCAGGAATCCAAATATAGCCACGCTTGCACCATGCGGAGGATAGGTGAGATGGCCCCTTTTGTGGGCGTGGGAATAAGAAATTTGAGTTTGGAGGAGCAAAGATTCGTTGAAAACGAAAAGATTGATCTGTTCTTCGCCAGAGATTTGATGAACGACGGTAAATCCGGCCAAGCTAAATCCCTTGCGTGGACAGATCAGGTTTTGAGCAAACTTTCCGAAAACGTTTATCTGACCATGGATCTGGATTTTTTGGATCCGTCGATCATGCCCTCGGTGGGAACGCCGGAACCGGGCGGACTTCTTTGGGATCAGAGTCTTGGTTTTTTGAAGAAGCTGGCAGAGAGCAAAAACATAGTGGGCTTCGATTGCGTTGAGCTTTGTCCCATTCCCGGTTTGGTGGCACCCGATTTTTTGGCGGCCAAGCTGGTTTATAAAATCATAGGCTACATAGTTAGCAGGGAGCGGAGGATTTGAAGGCGGCTCAAATTCAAAGTTCAAAAAGCAAAATTCAAGACGACAATTCAAAATTCAAAATTACTATTTGGAATAAATACTGCATAGCGTTTGTTTTTATTTTTTCATTTTGCATTTTGAACTCTTAACTTACCGAAGCGCATGTATTGGTGGCAGAAATTTTTCGACGAGCATTACCTTAGAGTCTATAAGGACTTGGAGAGGGAGACCTCCCGGGAGGTGGAGTCCATCATCAAGATGATAGACTTGAAGCCTGAGGCCAGGATACTGGACCTGTGTTGTGGCTATGGAAGACATTCCATCGAGTTTGCCCAGAGGGGTTTCAAGGTGACCGGATATGATCTTTCGGATTTCTTCATAGAAAAAGCTAAGAAGGATTCGGGGGAGTTGGGTCTTGAAATCGAGTTTGTCAAGGGAGACATGAGAAAACTTCCCTTCGATCAAAAGTTCGATGCGGTGATTAACATCTTCACCTCCTTCGGCTATTTCGATAAAGAATCGGATGATTTCAAGGTGACCAAGGGCGTGTCCCGGGCGTTAAAGGAGGGTGGACTTCTGCTTTTAGACCTGAAGAATCGAGAGCACCTGATCCGGAATTTTCAGGGGAGAAGATGGAGACAGGAGGAAGATTTCGTCATGCTGGAAGACAACTTTTTCGATCTTTTCACCAGCCGCTGGGAGACCACCCGCACCCTGCTGTTTGGAAACGGTACGAAGAAAGAGACTTCTTTCTCTCTGAGGATGTATACCTTCACCGAGATTTTGAGTCTGCTGAAAAGATCTGGATTCATCTTAGAATCGGTCTACGGAGATTTCGATTTCAGAGAATATTCCTTAGATTCCCCTCGCATGATTTCAGTTTCACGGAAGACCTGAGTTTCCGGCAAGCCGACCCAGGAAGGTGAAGGTAATAATAGCGGGACCGGATGTAATTCAAAAACTTAAAGAGAAAAACGCAAAACTAGAATTCAAAAGTCAAAGATCACTTGTGACAGCTTCGGCCCACTCATCTGAACACTCTTCCGCCCTGAAAATTCCAGCCAAAAAAACGTTTTTGATTTTTCGCCCGCTGGTCGCGAATCCTTGAAAGGTCTTCCAATTTTGAAACCTTGGCGGGCGTATCTCTTTTCAAGTTCCGGATAACGGGAGAATCTTTTCAAACAGAGAAATCCAAGGCGACCCGCATGGCCTTATCGAGAATATTGAAATTAGCTGATTCCTCTCAGAGCTTCTCCAAAATCAGAGAGAGTCTCACTCGAGGGGAAAGAGCCATCGATATTTCCGGTCTGGCTGGTTCGGGCAAGGCTTTGCTTTTGGCCCACCTTAAACAGAATCTGGACCTTCCCCTTTTGGTGATAACTGCCAAACCCGAAGAAGCTTTGAAGACGTACGATGATTTGGTGTCGTTCCTGGGGCCGACGACGACAGGACTATTTCCCGCCTGGGAAACCCTTCCCTATGAGATGAAGATTCCGGACTCCGAGGTCATCGGCAGAAGGCTGGAAACTCTTTATGATTTGGCCACCAGCAGAAATATCATCGTCGTCTCCACCGTCAGGTCCTGCCTGGAGAAGACCGTTCTCCCGGAGGATCTTTTGGCAAAAACCATTAAGCTCAAAGTCGGAGAGAGCATAGATATCGAATGGGTGTCCCAACAGCTTTCCACCTTAGGCTTCAAACGTCTTCCCCAGGTGGAGGAGGTCGGATCCTACAGCATAAGGGGGGGGATCATCGACGTTTTTCCTTATTCTTACGCCGATCCCATCAGGATCGAATTGCTGGGAGATCGGATCGAATCGCTGCGCAGGTTTGCGGTTTTGGATCAAAGATCAATCCAGAAAACGCAAGAAGCTTTAGTCCTCCCCTCCCGCGAAGTTTTGATGAGCGATGCGAAACTGGAGGAGTGTCTTTCAAAACTAAGACCGAAGCAGGCGGAGAACTTGAGAGAGAAGTTAAAGTTCTACGATGAGGTTCCGGGGTTGGAATGGCTGGCATCCTTATTCGGGCTCCCTCAAGCTACCATTCTCAGCCATCTTGATTCTGACTGTGTGGTCTTTCTGGACGAACCTTCGCTGGTTCAAGATGAATTGGATCAAATCCGAACCGAGACCGAACACCTCTTCCTGGAGTCGGAGAAGAGAGAGGAAGCGGTGCCTGAGCCAAAAGTTCTCTTTGACCGTCTGGAATCTTTCTGGGAGCTGATCCGTCGATTTCAATTGATCGAGAATCTCTGCTTTGGAGAGGGGAAAGAAAGCATAAATCTGGGAATGACGGAACCTGAGGGTTTTGGTGGAAACCTGGATCTGTTGAGGTCGGCTATCAGAAAGCATAAGGCCCATAAGCAGAAAGTTTACATCTTCTGTGATAACCTGGGTCAGAGAGATAGGCTTTCTGAACTCCTGGACCCTGAAGCTGAGGGAGTGAATTTGGAGGTGGGAGCTCTTGATTCCGGTTTTTCCTTTCAAGAGATCGATCTGGTGACTTTGACCGACCATCAAATCTTTTCCCGATATTTCAGGCGCAGGCGGAAGAGAAAATTCAATGAGGGACTAGCTTTATCCTCTTATTCAGCTTTATCCCTGGGTGATTTTGTGGTCCACATAGATTTCGGAATAGGCAAATATGCCGGACTGGAGAGCCTTTTGGTGGACCGAAGAAAGAGGGAATGCCTTAAGCTTTTGTACCAGGGGGGAGACAAATTGTACGTTCCCATCGAAGAGTTCAATCGAGTACACAAATTCGTCGGTAAGGAGGGAGCACCCGCTCTTTCCAAACTGGGTGGAACTTCCTGGGAGAAACTGAAAAAGAGGACCAAAAAGGCCATTCAGGACATGGCGGAGGAGTTGATCGAGCTCTACGCGGAAAGGAAAGCCAAGCCCGGATTTGGTTTTTCCCCGGATTCTCTCTGGCAGAAGGAGCTGCAAGCCTCCTTCATCTACGAGGAGACCCCCGATCAGCTCTCGGCGATACAGGCGATAAAGGAGGATATGGAGAAGGAGATTCCTGCGGACCGACTGATCTGCGGAGACGTGGGATACGGGAAGACCGAGGTAGCCGTGCGAGCCGCGTTCAAATGTATGATGGACGGGAAGCAAGTGGCGGTTCTGGTCCCCACCACCATATTGGCTCAACAGCACCTGGTCACCTTCAGCGAGAGATTGAGAGAGTATCCGGTCGAGGTGGAGATGCTTTCCCGATTCAGAAGCAGGAAGGAACAGAAGGAGATCATTCAAAAGCTTGAAGAGGGAAAGGTCGATGTGGTGATAGGCACCCATCGTTTGCTCTCCAAGGATATAGAGTTTAAGAACTTAGGTTTGGTGATAATAGACGAGGAACAGAGGTTTGGCGTAACCCACAAGGAGAAGTTAAAGAAACTGCGCAGATTGGTGGACGTCTTGACCCTGACCGCCACCCCCATCCCACGGACCTTGCAGCTCTCACTTTTTGGGGCCAGGGATATGTCCATCATCAATACTCCTCCCAAAGACCGCCTTCCCATTCACACCGAGATCGCTAAATTCGACAAGGAGCTCATTGCCGAAGCGATCTTAAGGGAAGTCGACAGAGGAGGTCAAATCTATTTCGTTCATAACCGGGTGCAAACCATAGAGGCCATGTACAGATTTCTTAAAGATTTGCTTCCCCAGGTAAGGATCGCCGTGGCTCACGGGCAGATGGATGAACGCCTTCTGGAAAAGGTAATGCTGGAGTTTTTGGACCATCAATACGACTGCCTTCTGGTCACCTCCATCATCGAATCGGGCATAGACATTCCTACGGTCAACACCATCATCGTGAATCGGGCAGATAGGTTCGGGCTGGCTCAGCTTTACCAGTTAAGAGGTCGGGTGGGAAGATCCGGAACCAAAGCTTATGCCTATCTTCTGACACCCAAGGTGAGAGCACTGAACCCCACCGCCCGAAAACGGTTAAAAGCCTTGGAACAGTTCACCCAGCTCGGCTCCGGCTTTCATCTGGCTTTGAGAGACTTGGAAATCAGAGGAGCGGGCAACCTGTTGGGCCCCCAGCAACATGGATTCATCGAGGAAGTGGGCTTCGATCTTTATTGCCGGCTTCTGGAAGAAGCAGTCCGAGAACTGAAAGGAGAGACGATCGCCCAACGATCGGAGGTGAAGATGGAATTCGACTTAGACATCTATCTTCCAGACTTCTATGTCCCCGACAGCCAGCAGAGGGTGGAGATTTACAGGAAACTTTCCGGGGCCCGATCTGTAGAAGAAGTGGACATGATAGAGGCAGAACTCTCCGACCGGTTTGGAGAACTGAAAAGGGAGGCCAAGGACCTGTTGGAGTTCACCTGTGCCAAAATCTGTGCCTCCTCGAAAGGGATCTCACGAGTATCTCTGAAAAAAAACATCTTGATGCTTGAATTCCCGGCTGATAGAAAAATGGGAAAAAAAGAGATAGAGGAACTGGCCAAAAAGATTGGACTTCCTCTGGAATTTAAAGTCGACCAATCAGTTAAGCTGTACGTGAGGCTCCCAGGAGTGGCGTCTGAGAAAAAAGCCCAATTCGTCAAAAACCTCTTGATTAAATTATAGGAGAGGTTTATATTGCAAAAGATTTTAAAGATGAATTGAGGATTTTGCGAAAACAATAATTCTTTAACAGAAGGAGGAATGGGAGAATGAGAAAAGTCAACCTGCTTTTGTGTTTGGGGTTCTTCTCTTTGGCTCTGATCTGGGGTTGTGCGAAAAAAGAGGGGAAGATAGTGGCTAAGGTGGGGGATAGGGAGATTACCGTGGAGGAGTTGGAGAGCGAATTCATGCGGCAATCGAGATTGATCATCCAGGGCAGATCCGAATTGGATCGCAGGAGGGATGCCTTGGACAAGCTGATTGACGATCAGGTGGTGATATTGGGAGCCTATAAGGAGGGATTAGATCTCGAGGTGGAAAACGATACCGCCTTCCAGAAACAAAAGGACCAGATATTGCTCAATGAGTTGTATAAAAGGGAGATTCTAGACAAGTCCCAGGTCTCGGAGGGGGAGCTGAAGAAACAGTACGCGAATATGAAAGAAGAGATACATGCCTCACACATTCTGGTGGAGACCAAGGAGCTGGCGGACAGCATATACCAAAAGTTGAATGAGGGTGGGGATTTTGGGGAGTTGGCTAAGGAGAACAGCATTGATCCCTCGGCCAAGAGTAACGCCGGAGATTTGGGGTTCTTCGGCTGGGGAAGGATGGTTCCTGAGTTTCAAGAGGCGGCATTCGCATTGAAGGAAGGCGAGACATCCAGTCCGGTGAAGAGCCAGTTTGGCTGGCATATCATAAAACTGTTGGAACGAAGGGAGACGGAGCAACAACCGTTTGACAAAGCCAAGGATATGATCCGGGCCCAGCTGGAGCGCAGCAAAAGAGAAGAAAGGATGAAAGAATACTTCCAGGAGCTGAAAAAGGAAGTGAACTTCAAGTTAGAAGGGCAGACCCTGGATCTCTTGATGTCCAAAAAGACGGAGCCTGCACCGGATACCTCGGGACTGAGGAGAATGGGTGACCAATTGGAGATGGACAAATTCACCGAAGATGAGAAAAACCAGACTTTGTTCAGCTACAAAAGCGGCCAGATTACGCTGGGAGATTTTTTGGCGCAATTCAACAGTATGCCCCCGCAGTACCGACCCCAACTGGACAACCAGGAGAAAGTGGAGGAGGTAGGTTTCCAAAGCATAGCTTTAGACATTCTCTCAGAGACGGCACGCAATAAAAATCTGGAGGGGACCAGAGCTTTCAAGGATAGTTGGGGGAAGTTCAAGGAAGCGGAGATGGCAAAGAGAATGAGAGGTACCGTGATCCTGCAAGGCGTGGGAATTACGGATGAGGAGATACAAGGCTATTATGATAGGCACCCGGATAGGTTTCAAAAGCCGGCCGAGGTTCAGGTAAAGGAGATTCTGCTGCAGACCGAAGAGGAGGCCAGCGATATTCTGAGCCAGTTGAACAAAGGGACCAATTTCGAGAAGTTGGCCGAGGAGAAGACCATCCGAGCCAACGTACAAAACAAGGGTGGAGACTTGGGGTCTTTTCGTCGCGCCAGATATCCCGAGCTTTTCGACGCTGCCTTCAAAATGGATAAGGGGAAGCTCGGAGGACCTGTAAAGATGACCGACCGGCAATATGGAGAGTGCTACGCAGTGATAAAGCTTATAGATAAAAAGGAGGCGGAGGAAACTCCTCTGGATGAGATTAAAGACCAGGTCACCAAGCAGGCAAGAGGTGAGAAAGACGAGAAGATCGTCAGGGGATGGATAGATACTCAAAAGGGCCGGCTGACCATAGAGATCAACGAGGAGGTTTTGGAGTCGACCGTGCAGCAGAAGGCCGAGGAGGAGGAGAAAACAGAGGAGACAGGTTAGGCCATTCGGTTTGATGGATAAGGTACGAGGACTGATTTTTCTGGTGAACACATAATACCAGATTCTCTAACATGCACAAGAAGTTTACTTTCGTCGTTCTTTCAGTTTTGACACTGTCCTCCCTCTTGGTGGGATGTCAGAAGAAGGAGCAGATTGAAAAACCTCCAACAGACGTGATCGCTCGTGTGGACGAGGGGGTCCTGACCGCGTGGGATTTGCAGATGGACATCCCGGAAGCCCAGAGAGCTTCCGCCAGCTTGGGCCAGAAAAGGGACTATGTCAAAGGATGGATCGAAAGCGAGATTCTGTATCAGGAGGCGAAGAGGAAAGGGATAGACAAAGATGAGGCTGTCAGGTGGCGAATGGATCGGGCCGTTCGGAGCGCAATCATCGAGTCCTTCTTGCAGAAGGAGCTGGAAGCCAGGGTGAATGTCTCCGAAGATGAGGCCAGGCAGTACTACCTGAAGAATCAGAACATGTTCGCCCGGGAGGAGGACGAGGTGAGGCTTAGCCACCTCCTGGTGAGGAATGTCGCCGAGGCCGGACTAGTAACGGTAAGAATGGAAGGCGGCGAGAGTTTCGAGGCCATCGCCAAGCATCTGAGCCTGGACGCGGCCACCAAAGATAAGGGAGGAGATCTGGGATACATTCCCCTCTCCAATCTGCCCCCTCAATTCTATGAGGCGGTCACAAAATCTGAACCAGGAAAGATCTCCACACCCATCCAGACAGACTACGGATTTGACGTGATCATGGTTACGGACAGAAAAGAGGAGGGCAGCATAAGAGAATATGAACTGGTGAAGCCGCAGATAGCCAACGCCCTGATCGTCGCCAAAAGGAAGGATGAGTTGGGAAATCTCCTGGAGGAGCTCAAAGGAGAAGCTAAGGTGACAACCTTCGGCTGGGCCTCAGGAGTCTTTCCTCAGGAGAAACCTTAGCTGAAGTGACCTTTCCCGAAGACCGGCAGTCACGATCCACGAGCCTCTGGCATGGATAGCTGGAATTATGATTCCCATCCTTTTGGTGCGTTCTAGCCTTTACCCAGATTGTAAATTAATTTGCAATTTTCCAAAGAAAGGCTCGGTTACGAGACTGTGATGGGCTAATTGTCTTATTGTTTTTTTGGCGTAAGTCACCGTCACTGTGCCTGACCTTAATCTGTCAGAGAATTTGTGAGTTTTGTCCTTGATTTGCGGTATTATTTTGCTCATCCAAGAAAGCCACGAGCACTTGAGCAAGTGTTAAATGTCAACTCCACTCTAAGGGAACCATGCGAAAAATACCATTTCTTCTCATCCTGAATCTTTTTATTCTGGTCGGTTCCTCCCAGGGTCAAGAGCTCCTGGATCGAATCGTGGCGGTGGTGGGAAATGAGATCATCTTGGAATCCGAGCTTAAGACCCAAGTGACCTTGTATGCCACCCAGTTCGGAATCGATCCAGCAGATGAGAAAAAACAGAAGCAGATAGAATCCGAGGTTTTGGAGCAGATGATCAACGACAACCTGCTTCTGATCCAGGCGCAAAAGGACACCACCATTGAGGTCACCTCCAAAGAGGTGGAGAGCGCAGTCAAGGAGCAGATGGAAAAAGTGAAATCCCAGTTCCCTTCAGATGCGGGCTTCCAGGATCAGCTCAAGGCCGAAGGCTTGACCGAAAACGAGCTCAAAAGAAAATACAGAGAGCAGATAAGAAGGCAGATGTATATCGATAGGCTGGTCTCCAGAAAGCTCTCCAAGGTCTCGGTTACCACCAAAGAGGTGAGAGATTTCTACCAAAACTATCAAGACAGCATCCCCGACCAGCCCCACTCCATAAAACTGGGGCACATCCTTTTGGAAATAGGGCCAAGCCCGAGCACTCTGGATTCCTTGAAGAAAAAGGCGGAGATGGTTTTGGAACTTGCAAAAGGAGGAGAAGATTTCGCCTCCTTAGCTTCTGAGTATTCTGATGATCCCGCCACCGCCACAAGCGGAGGGGATTTGGGATTCTTCAGCAAGGGAAGCATGATCGAAAAGTTCGAGAAAGTTGCCTTTGCGTTGAATCCGGGAGAAATAAGCGACCTGGTAGAGACGGAATTCGGTTATCACATAATCAGGGTGGAGGAGAAAAAGGAGGACGCGGTTCGCGCCCGCCACATACTCATTTTGGTGGGACCCACCCAGGAGGATACCGTCAGGGTGCGAAACCTAGCCGACACTCTTTATCATAGGCTTTTGGAGGGAGCGGACTTCGGAGAATTGGCCAAGGAGTATTCTTCCGACGAGGAGTCCAGAAAAATGGGAGGGGAGCTGGGCTGGTATCCGGTCGAGCAGATGACTCCGGAGTTCAAAGGGGGCGTCGAGGGTCTGGCGGCTGGTGAAATAAGCAAACCCTTGTCCAGCCAGTTCGGAATCCACATTCTAAAGGTCTATGATGCAAAAGAAGAGAGAAAACTGACCTTGGAAGACGATTGGGACATCATAAAGGATATGGCGCGTCGCAGAAAGACCAACCAGGAGGTGTCAAGATGGGTGGAGCGGATGCGCCAGGACACCTACGTGGAGATAAGGCTGTAAAGCGTCCACCGACCACAGCCCTTCGACTTCGCTCAGGACAAGTCCACGGTCCACCGCAGACAAACAAATCTTAGCATGCGATTGGATACCTACCTCTCCGATGCCCGTCTGATAAAAAGGCGTACCCAAGCCAAGAAGGCCTGCGAGAACAGGATCGTCCTGGTGGATGGGACGGTGGCAAAGCCGGGCAAAGAGGTGAGAGCAGGACAGAAGATAATCATAAACTTTACCAACAGAACCCTGGAAGTGGAAGTTCTCGAAATCCCATCCAAGGGTGTGAAAAAAGAGGATGCCAAGAACTTTTACAGGATGATAAGAGAGGAAGTCAAGAGAAGGGGATGGTTCTCGGAAGAGCCTTAGAAGATTGTCGGGCAACCTGCGGTAGCCCGACCTACTCCTGGTGAGGGGAGAAAGGCTGCAGGTTTTCAGTGACATATTTGGTCTGCCTGAAGGCAGACACTCCAAACTGCTTCTG
>Ga0315539_1001099_pt1 | contig 20122 bp, 23 predicted proteins | sample SalMarSW160150MG_FD_203097 | JGI IMG/M metagenome (GOLD analysis project Ga0315539, IMG submission 203097) | Salt marsh sediment microbial communities from the Plum Island Ecosystem LTER, Massachusetts, United States - Salt Marsh Sediment SW1601-150 ... | reverse complement strand
ATAAGGCTACTAATATAATAATTATTACGGCTGTCATATTTTTCACCTCCTTTCGTTTTATTTACCCATCATTTTCTCTTTGTGACCCATCTACGCTTTTCCCCTTTGGCTTGCTGGTATCTTTTTACCTTATTCCCCGGAGACCCCTCTTAAAATCAATTTAAATCGATATTCTCATCCAGGATGTATCTTTTAATTTATGATAATAAACTGATACGTAAGATATTTTGCCCTGCTTCTCTTTTGCTATTGGTAATCTGTAGGTTATTGAATTCGGTTCTTTTAGGATAATGTTTCCAACATAATTCTGGTATTTCCAGGTAATATCTTTTTCTATTAATGGTATCTCTTCTATCTGTTTTTCATCTGTATATCCCTTTACTGTAAATTTTATAATTTCCCCTGGAATCGCATTGTATGGATTTTCTCTGGAATAATCCGGGAATATATGTACAAAATTTGGTTCGATGCTGGTTTCTTTTTGTTTCCCCCGGTTGATAAAATATAATGTTATAAGTGGAATAATGATTGCCATTAATAATAAATATATCCATGTGGTATCCATATCTGTCCTCCTTTCTTTTAGGCCTCCTCTCCGTTTAGGCCTTTAGGCATAAAGTCCGCAAATAACTTTATTTTAACCATGCGGAGGTTCGGCCTTTTTATTAACAGTTTCCTTTTTTCCCGCCTGTTCTTGAACCTGATCCTCTTCCTGGAGCTCTTCCGCTTCCTCCACCTCGGCCATTCCGCGGTCCTTGACTTCCTTTTGGTGGTCCAGTGCCATCTTTTTTAGGCATTCTTATCATCTCCTTTCTTTATATATTTAATTGCTTCTTCTAATGTCTTAAAATAATGGTAAACCCAATCTTTAGATTTTAACCCAGTTCTTACCCACGCTTCAGAAGGATATGGGATAACCGTATCAACATGTATAAAATTATTATAGGGATATAGGCCAATTCTGTTAAACCCTATTTTTTTAGCTGTTTTAGCAAGGGTAATTATATCCATACCACTTACATATATATCTGCTGCCTTCCCTTTTAGATGAGGGCTATCGATGAATCCATTTATTTCTTTATTATATTTTTTACATCTTACCCCTTCTAAAACATGAATAGGTTTATTAAGTTTGTTTCTTAAGCTCTGCAATAAACGTATAAGCTCCGGGTCTATCGGTCCTTTTTTCCCACAACCGCATTTGCAGGCAAATTCTTTTTCCATAAAATTTTGGCTCAAATATTTATATATATTATTCTCCATGCCCTTGCTCCTCTTCTCCCTGGACAGTTTTATTAATACTTTTTTGAAAATCTCTTTTATCGTCTTTCCCTCGGTTATTAAAATAAAAGGCTACCATCGTTCCCCAGGCTGTAAATTCCAAACCCATGACTCCCAAAGTATTGGTTTCGATTTCCCTTCCTATTATTAAAATTATTATAAAAATAATTACCTGCACAAATATCAATATCGAGAATATGTTAATAATAGACCTTCGTAAGGTTAATTTATCCCAAGTGTCCATGATCCGGTCAAGTGATTTAATTAATTTTATTATTTTATCTTCTATCATGCTGTTTCGCTTTCGCTTTTCCCTTCTCTCCTTTTGGTTACTTCTTTCCACATATAAACAAACATACCTAAAAGTAAAGTAGCAAATAATCCTAATAAGATATTCCACCTTTCCACTAATGTATCTACTTTATCCATAAATACAGCAATATCTTTTTCGTTTTTCTGTGTTCTTATTTCAAGTTTATTAGCCTTATCTGTATTAATAACATCCCTTCTTACCAAACCATCTATTTGCCCTTCTATGCCGACTATCCTATTTTCTAAAATATTAACTTTGTCTGTTATAAAATCAGTTTTAGTTTCTATCCTATTTACTATAGCCATTATATTTGCCATTCTTTCACATAACTGAACGAGCCGTTCCCTGTCGGTTAAGGGATTATCTTGTGCATACCCTATTCCGCTAAATATCAATACTGCTAAAATTATTAAAATTAATTTCTTCATATTTTAATTCATCTCCTTTCTATGATATTGGTTCTTCGTTTGTTATTTCCCTCCATATTGCGAATCCTTCTGTCGCATCCGTACATATCCAGGCATCCACATCATAAATCCAAAGGCTTCCCTTGCTGTATCCTTCTGTTTCGTCATCGGTTACCAATGGATATGTTTCCGCTGCAAAATTGTTTTTAACTACATTTGTGGCCAATATTCCTATGCTTCCGTTGGCTGGGTATAAATTATCCCCTAATTTTACCTGGCCTACAATCGTGGCAAGGTCTTCTACGATTTGCCTTAATTCGTTTATAATATTTAGTTCATCCATGTAATCTGCTGTGGTTACCCTACCGGAAGTTCCTTGTGTAAATTTATGATTTGCCATATTATACCTCCAATTCTAAATTAAATATTGATTCTGATCCTGATATAAAATTACTATCTATTTTCCTTATCTTTGCCAATATAGTAGTGGCCATTGGGCTCTCTCCTTCTCCATCCTCTTTGAACAATATTTCGCCTTCTCCATTCGCTTTAAAGGATGTTACCCCATCATCTATTAATATGCTGTCCTGTCTTTCGAATGGTATCGGGATATCATATTCTATTTCTACCTTTAATTTTATCGTTTGGAACTTATTTAAATAATCTACAATTACCGTTTGGCATGTTGCTCTGTCCTGTATGAGATGATTTGTTATCGTCCCGCTCCTTCTCCTTCCAGCTTTATCAATAAAACTCTGGTCTGATATCTTTTCGCAACCAATCTCTCTGATGATCGTTTTGTAATTATACTCTTCATAGGTCGGTATTATATCGTCCAGGTCTTCATCTTCTAATTCTTCCATTTCAAATTCTTCTTCCTCATCATCAATAATTTCTTCTTCCCATTCTACCTCTTCTTCTGTTTCCGGGTCGATATCAGTATGCTTTAATACCATATATGGCTCTTCATAATATTTCTTCCCGGGAACTAAAACCGTAAAAAAAAAGGTTACCTTTTCTTCGTTTCCCCATTCTCCATCCATGAAAACATCTATCTCATTACATCCTGTAGTTCTTCCTAATCTTATTCCTACCCTGGTCGCTACCGATCCTTCTGGAATATCTCTTATAGTAACTGTCTTTTTTACTGATGTTGGAGAGATAACCGGTTCATCTTCCTCAAAGAGAAAATTCTGACTTGTGTTTACGGTTACGATATCATCATCTGCTCCGTATCCTATCCCTAAATCGTTTTTAGCTATTGCCTGAATTTTTAAGGTATCATTCGGTTTCAGATAAATCCCCAATTCTTCTCCTAACAATCCGCCTCCTAAAACATACGAATAAATTCCTAATTCAAAATCTCCTGGTGTTTGTGATTTTGGGAAAAATGCATCCCTGTAAAATATCCCGGCCCAATAATACCCGGTTATATAAATCCCTTCTGTATCATAAAGTGTATGTTCTTCAAGTTCTTCCGCTACCTTAAAACCGCTTAATATATTACAATAAAATTGAGCTCCCATTAAATCTCCGCTGTATTCTTTTATAATTCTAAATCCTAACCTCTCTACGATATTCGCTCCCTTGTCGGTTAACTCTCCATTCCCTTTGGCTTGCTGTGCTCCTACTTCGGTGCATTCACTCGTTGTAACTGTCGGTACGTTTTTCATCCATGAATCTGCTGTATATTTATCCTCTCCAATTTTAAAATATGCTCTAAACCACCAGATTGTAGTATGCTCATATTCTTCATCTCTTGAAAGACGATATAACCTATCTCCAAAAGCTACTTCATTCCCTTCGTATTCGTAGGCCCAATATTCACCTATATCCCAATATTCCTGATAAGCAGGTTTTGTCTTTATGACTTCTATTCCGGTGTCCTCTGGTGATGGCTCTTCATCTTGAATTATATATTCGAATCCTTTTTCAGTTATATTGCCTCCTTCTGTTATTTCTCCATATAATTTTATTGCTCCCTGTGTTGAGTCTGGCTCTGCTTTGATATTCTCTATTCCCATCATTGTATAAGTAACTATCAATTCAGGTCGGTATCCTTCTTCTGCTTCTTGAGTGAATATACTTATATAATCGGATGAAGGATTTGCAGTGGGTGCAGTAGAACTTATATCTTTGCTGCTTCTAAGGCTTAAACTTGTTATTTCTCCTTTAAGTATCATGTTTAAACCGTCTTCATTTAACTCTATTTCATTCCAATAATCTGACACCCAAGATGATGTATTAAGTGAACCACCGTCTCCTTCATAATTTTCTTCTCCCCAGTCATCAATAGAAAATCCAGTCCAATCAGGAAACTTTTGAATAACTAAGTCAAAGTTGACAGTTGGAGGATTACTAATATATCCACTATCATGCAATCTAAGAGTTGCACTTACAATTACAGCATTCGTAGGAATTTCGGATGTATCAAAAAATAAAAAACCTCTCCATATAAAATAAAAATGGTATGGTGGGTTTGGAGGAAAGGGGGTTCCATATACATGGCTCTGACCCACCATCATATTATCATCTTCTGCTTCTCTCTCAATATCATTTCCAGCACGTGCCACTGAATATGTGCCATTGCTACTTTTTAATTCTCCATCCCAATTATTATATCCGTAAAAAGTTACTTCTATCGGTTCGGCCATTTATGATATCTCCTCTTCTGTCCTAAAATAATACCATGCAGAATATCTTTTATTCCCTTTGTTATCTTCCGCATAGGCCTGGAATTTATAATCAGTTCCTGGTGTAAGTCCGGTTATAATATGTTCATAATATCCGATACCCAGATCCCCGCCTGATTCATACCATGCGATATCTGCTTCTCCTTCTATCTTCCAAATAAATCCTCTCTTAATTATTAGGTTCCCGCCATCATCAGTTGTCGCTCCTTTTAGTTTCCCGCTGGTGCTGTCCAGCCCGCTGACAGAAGAATAGGCCATAACTGATAACCAATTTCTTTTCATTTCCCGGGTCTCTCCTTTTATTATGATCTGGTTATATAATTCATCCAGCCTCTCTTCTGTCTTTTTGATAATATACTCATGATCATTAATCCTCTTAACAGTTTCGCTTAATTCTGGTATTGGCTTAAAGCATGCTTCATGGTTTCCGTTAATATAAAATCGATATATAACCACCTCTGTCAGCATATTTATTGCTCTGATATAAGCCGTTCCGCTATCAAACCATACCCTGTCTATCTGTTTCCCGGTTGGAGTACATAATAATGGATTATTCAACCACAAAAATTTCTCTGATAAAGTTAATATCCCGGATTCTACTAAAAGGTCGGCCACCACATTTTCTACCGCTTGAGGAGTGAAATAATATAACCATAAACAGCCTACTCCGCTCTCTCTCGGTACGCTTGGTTTCAAGAATACAAATTCGTTAATATCCCAATCATAAGTCCACTCACTGTTGAGCCAGATCTCCTCAAATCCTGTACCATCTCCTGTCCTGTCCAGGAATGCTCGATATATTCCTTTGCAGTCTTCTTCCATTGTATAATGTTCCTGGTCTGCTACTATGTCATATTTCTTATTCTTTCCCCACCATAAATTCTTTAGGTAGATTTCTGAAAGGTATGCAATATAATCCCTTCCGGTTATATTACAGGTTTCCCCTGCTTCATCATATTGTGTTGTCGGCTTATCTACTATCCCATACAACCAGCTCCAATAATAATCTTCTGGTTCTATTTCGGTTTCTACTTCTTCTTTTACTTCCCATTCTATATATAATTTTGGCTGCTTATCAGCCTGCTCCGATGTGTATATAGATAGCATATCTATCCCAGTTGGAGCTACTCCATCAATATCTTTACTACTTCTTAATCCCAATTTTGTTTCTCCACCTTTATTAATTGCACTAACATCTAATTCAATATCGTTATAAACGCCTTCCGAAATATCGTCTGTACTGATACTTCCTAAATTACCGCTATATTTCGTCTTGTCATAATCTCCAGCGAATATCGGTTTTTCAAAACTGATAGTTTGAACAATAATATTAAAAGCTGTTTCAATATATGTATAGGGTGCTCCTGTGTCATGTATCTTTAATGTCGCTTTGGTTATTATAGCTCCTTCTGGGATATCCGAAGTATCGAAAAATAAGGCACTCCTATAAATGGCATAATCAGGCTCTCCGGGGTCTGGTATATAAAACTGTCCTATTGTGATAAAAGTGTCCAAATCCACTACTGCCAGCCCATTTGGGTTATCCCTTGCTGTGTCATAGACATCATTACCCTGGAATATACAACCATCTACGCTATCTCCATTAAAGGTTTCATCGAATTCTTCTATTTCTTCTTCTGTTGTGGTTACACCTGTTCTGATTCCCAGATATAATCTTATCTTCCTTCCCTCTTTAATATGACCATAACAGCTTGCTCCGGTGTCATGAAATGAATATCTGTCTTTGGTATTTAGGAGATTTATATTAAAAGATAAGGCACAAGTATTCTGGAATAGGTTGGTTATATTTGATTGTATAGAGAAATCCTTGACATCTTGTAATTCTACCCAGCTCCCCAGACCATCTTTGTCTACCTCAACCTTGCCCAATATTATATTCGCTTTATTTTCAAAATCACTAACAATTAAACCTTGCAGATCCTGCATGTTATACCTCTATTAAATTAAATTTTATATCATACGCCTGGGCTGTGCCTAATATTGGATTCTTTGGAATGGTTTCCGGTACGATCCTGACCGTATAATTATCCGTTCCTATGATTAAATTCAAATCATTTTCTTTGCTGTTCTCCACTTCGGCCATTAAATCAACCCAGATATCATTGGTTACAAAAGTTAATGAAACGGTAAAAATATATTTATCCTCTTTGGCATATTGTATTCTTTTCGCTCCGCTTGGTGTGGTATGTACCGTTCCATGCATCTGGTATCCGTAATCTACTTTTGCATATTCGAACGTGGTTTCGCTATCTGTTATTCCTAATTTTATATCCATATTTATCCCCTCTGCAGAACGATATTATTTGCTCGGCATTGATTGTAAAATTCATCAAATAACCATTTCCCGGCTTTCTTTATAGCATTCTCATCCAGTTTATTTGTGGTTATATTAAATGCTCCCTCATTTATATTTAGGTTAATCTGATTATTCCCTGGTGCTTCCCCTGGTTTCGATACCACTTCTCTATCTTTTAATAAGGCCAGGCCTTCTCCTCCGGGGATAACTGTCCTTACCATACCTCCGGAATGCATCGCTACTAATTTGATTCCTTCCTTTTTCTCCGCTGCACTCAATTGGTTCTGGCTTCTTAATGCAATAGTATTCCCTTCGGAATCTACAACCTTATATATTGTCGCTGCTGCTTTTGTGGCTGCTTTCGCTTTTACAGATGCCAATGCTCCCAATGTATTTATCTGTGCATTATAAGCTGCGGTCACGCTTGCTATTTCTGCTTTTTCTTCTGATGCACTTTTCCCTGCTTGTTTTGCTGATTCTATTAAAGCATCTCTCTTTTCTTTTAATTTTTTCACAATCTCATCTATTTCGAGATTGTACCATTCAGCTATTTCTTCCATAGCTTTTTTTTCTTCTTCTGCTGATAGCCCTGCTGCCTTAACATTCTCTTCAAGCTCTTTTCTTTTCTCTTTTAAAGCATCAACTATATTTATGGTTTTTAAGGCATATTCCCCTTCTGATAATGTTAGTTCATCTATTCTGTCTTTTACTGGCCCCATTGCATTGGAATAATCTTCAAATGCTTTCGCTGATTTCTCGGCCATTACCTTACTTTCTTCCCCTAATCTAATAACCCATTCCTCAAAAGTCTCAATAACTTGACCCCATTCATTCAACTTTCCTTTGGCTTCCTCTGCTCCTGTCGCTACTCCATCCAGGGATGTTGTCAGCCCATCTGTTTCTGTTGCCAGGTTTTTTGTCGTTGTGGTAGCTCCTTCTTCTGTTGTGGCCAGGTCATCTATTGCCCCCCCGGTTTTATCTGTTGAGTCTTTTAAATCATCAGTAGAATCAATTATCTCCTCTGTCTTCTCTTTGTATAAATGCAGCTTTTCCGCTACCCATTTTACCTTATCTCCTAACCAGGCAAACTTATCTACTATCCAATCAATTTTTCTGCTTATCCATTCGGTTATTTGTGACCAATTTTTCCAGAGCAATACAATCGCTGCGATAACTGCTGTTATACCTATAACCCACCAGGTCAGAGGATTTGCTAATATAGAGGCTGTAAAAGCCCAGACCTTTGTTGTTGCTGCTATAATTTGTGGTAAGAAATTTGATTTCATTATAGTTCCAATGATGGTCATGGCTGATCCCATCCCGGTTAGTAATGGTGCATAATTCGCTGCTCCGGCTATAAAGTCTCCCATTTTATATTTTAATTCATCGATAGCATGCTGTATTTTTTGCATCGGTGTATAAAGCTCATTATTTCTTTTGGCATTCTCTGCTATAATGTCCGAACTTTCCGCTACCTTCTGGCTGTAGGTATCCCACATTTCACTTGTTATCCCCAGGGTCTCTTTAAGTTTATTTATATCTCCATCTGCTGATGTTACTGCTGTCCTGAATTCCTGCATGGCTACTCTGGAAGTCATTCCAAATTCTTTTTGCATGATCCCTAATACTACCGCTGCTTCATTTACTCCCATCTTTAATTCTCTCATCTCCGGTGCTAATCTACCTACTGAATTAATAAAATCTCCAACATCCATTGTAGTATTTCTCTGTATGAATCCAAAGGCTGCCAGGGCTTTTCCTTCTTCTCCTGCTGCTATTCCTAATGCTTTTAAGGATACCCCGGCCTCTGCTAATACTGGAGCACTTTCTCCGGTTGCATCTCCAACCATATCCCAGAATTGGGCATATTTTTTAAGGCTATCTGCACTTTCTATCCCTAACCTCGTTCCTGTTTCCATAATAGCCAATACTTCTTTCAATGGGAATGTGACGTTTGAAGTGTCTATAACTAATTGCCTCATAGCTTTGCTATCTATATCCAAATAATCGGCAAGTCTCCTGGTAGTTTCTGTAAGTGGTGCACTTGACCTGGCCAGCATCTCTATCCCTGCTCCCAAAGCTACTGCTGCTACTCCGGCTACCTGCATGGTTTTTCCTGCACCTGCCCATTTCTCTTGTATGGTTTTCCCTGTGCTTTGAACCTTTGAATCTATTTTATCCATTACCGGGGATAGCTGGTCTACCCCTTTTACAACAACTTCCATTACGTTTGCCATTTATTTCTTCACCTTCTCTCTGGCTTGTTTCCGAGCCTCGGCATATTTATCGTTTCCGTAGTTTTCGCTGCTCCCCTGCTGTCGTCTATGGTATTCTTCATATCCCAATTCTATAAAGATTTTCTGGGTATTAGTCATATCCTGGTATCTATCTATAAAACGTATCCCTGCAATATGGTATGCTATAATGTTCTGTCCTTCTCCACTGTTAACGAAAAAACTGCAATGCCTTCAGCTCCTCCTCTTGTATCCCGCTTATTTTATATATTTCATCTGCTATTTTCTTAATGATCCCTGGAGGAGATAATTGCCTTAATTCCTCTTCTGTTAGTCCTTCTTCTACTATCCCATATTTACAGGCCAGAATATTCTTTTCAAAGTCTCCTTTTTGAAGTGTTTCTATATCAAAATTAAACTTAATAGATTGCTTTGTTTTATCTTTGTCTACTTCGCCTGCTTTATCAAATATAGGAGTGAATTCTGTTTTGGCTGATTTCACTGCCATCGCGCTTATTTCTGTCCACTCCCCTTCGGTTAAAGGCCTAATCTGGATTTCCCCTCCAAGCTCCTTTATATTAATTTTCTTAATAAAATCTTTTCCCTTAAGTATCCGGTCTTTTATTGAGATTATATTTTCCATGATCCTTCTCCTTTTATTCTTTAAGACATAATATCATCATCCATGTCGTCATTGTTATTTAATAATGTAGCCAATACTTCAGCTTCTATTTCGGTTACTGCATCGGCCAAGGTTATAGTATCTATTAATGCTATTCCACTGAAGGCTTGAACGATTTCTCCTCTTCCGGAAGGTGGAGTTTTTAAGTCGGTATAAGCTAATTTCGGGAAGTTAAATTCCAGGCTGCCATCCGTTCCCGCATCGATGGTTAGGATCATGGCTTCGGTTGTTACTCCATTTACACTAACGCCTCCGGCTGCTCCCCAGAATTTTGTATATTCAGTCCAATCTTCAAAAAATAAATTTCCCTTTATATCAACATTTCTTGCTCCTACCGGGATTCTGCATGGATGTCTTTGTCCGAATCCTTTCCCTAGTCCAGCATCTGCTCCGTTGGTTATGCTTATAGTTAGATTCTTTATCTTGCAGTTATAATCTATAGCATCACCTAAAGCAAGGGAAGCATCTATAAAGGATAAATTGTTCTCATTAAATAAAGTTAAACCCGAAATCTCTTTTAAGGTTACTCTGGTGTCCTTTGCTCCGATGTTATCCAGGGTAGCAAATATAAAGGAATCTTCTATGGCTATCTCCAGGCCATTCATCACACATCCTCTGAATACATGCTCAAATATATCCTTTCCCAGCCTTACGGTATACGAAGGTAGTACGGTATTTTCTTTAGGATAGATTTCGTGGGTATTGGTTCCCGCTCCTCCATCGGTATAAACATAATTTCCTAATGCCCACTTTAAAAAGTATCCTATTGAACGAATGTCAATAGCGTATACCACGTTCCCTGCCGGCACATAATACCCCGGTCTTATTATTTTCCTACCTCTGCTTAATCCTCCTTCAAAATGTAAGTTAGGATCGGATGGTGCATCCAGGGTGGCTGATGCTATATCAATATGGAATACTGCTTCCGGTGCAACCGCTGGATTAAAATTCTCTTCTTCACAAAAACCGCAATAACGGCGCGGTTCTGTCATTATAATCATCTCCTTTCATTTAATATTAATATTTTATTACCCTTTTTTGCGTTACAAATCCTACATGCTGGAATAACATTCTCTTTCGTATTATCCCCTCCTTTGCTTATTGGTATTGTATGGTCTCTTGTAGGTAAATTGTCCTCATCAAAATCAATCCCGCAATAAGCACACTTATAATTATACTCTTTTAAAATATTTAACCACTCTTGATAGGTTAAAGTATTTATTATATTATTTTCCATTGCACGCCTTCTTGAATGCATTCTTTGATTTTTTGCTTTACCATTTTCTGTTTTAGCCCATTCTCTCCTATATAATATTTCTTTTTCTTTATTGTCTTTATGATATTTTTTACTATATTCCTTAATTTGTTCTACATTTTTATCCCGCCATCTTTTATTACGTCTTTGGCTTCCTATTTTCCCTTTTTCTGTTTTTTGATATTTCTTGTTATATTCATTTTCATTTTCCCTATTTTCTTCATGATATTTTTTCTTACCAGCTAATATTTTCTCTCTATTATTCTTTTGATATTCTTTAACTTTTTCTATTTCTTCTATTCTATTGTTTTCATAATATTCTTTTCTATATCTTGATATTTTATCTTTATTATTTTTTCTCCATTGTTTCATATATTCTTTGATGTGCTCTTTATTGTCTAACCGCCATTTTCTCATATATAGTTTATGATATAATCTTTCCATACTATCACTCGCGAACCGTAAAAGTAACGGTCAAAGTATAAACCGCACTATAATAATTTCCGTTTTGGAAGTATGGATTATTTCCATCAAATCTTTTGCTCTTTATATCTTGAAAAAATGTACCATGCCCGAATCCCAGGGTCCTATCAGCCAGCAATATATTTTTTGCCCTGGCTGTCAAATTATTTGCTTCTTTGTATCCGGCTTTCCCTTCTATTGCATTATAGACTACTCCAATGATAACGATATCCATATCCCAACTTTCCCATATGGTAGTTTTGGTAGTCGGGTTTATTATGGTTTCCCCTTCCATTACCCATATAGCTGGTGCTTCGGGTTTCTGGCTGGTTTTCATTCCAATGACTAATGCTTTAACATCATCCAATTTCCCTCCATCCTGTATGGCTCCGGATAATTTCTCTTCTATTTTATCCATGATATCGTCTATCGCATCTTCCAATGTTTTTAATTCCATTTTACCCTCCTGTTTCTCTTAAGGCTGTCCTTATAAATTCATCTATCCTATTTTCCCCTCTTTTCATTGCTCTTTCATGAAATGGGTTTGGCTTCTGGCCTTTTACGCTCTTGACAAATATCTCCATTCCTTTCCACATGAAATGAAGGCATCGCTTAGTAGTCGGTGTTATCTTTATCCCTCTCGGCCCATATATCCCGGTTCCGTAGGCTACGTGTGGAGCATATTCTACCCCGCTGACAAGTTTATACCAAAAATTGCTTAATTTTTCCATTTGCCAGCTTCCTCTTAACCTTCCATGGTCTATCGGTGGCTCTTCTCTTAAACCTGCCCACACTTCTGTTACCAGGTAAAAGAAGGCCTGCTTACTGGCTGCCTTTGGTATCTCCATTATCTTTTTTACTTGCTCCGGGTCGATATATATTTTAAGGCTCATTAATCTATCTCACTTATTGGGATATCTCTCTGGTCGTCTACCATGCCAACCACTCTATTAAATGAAAACTCCGGCTTTTTGTAATATAAACTTAATTCTTTTTTTAACGAATCGGTTAAAATTTTATCTTCTACCATTTTTGTATTCCAGTCGTCTATCCTTATCACCGGGGATTCCCTATTCATGTATGCTAATTTTACCATATTTGTACAGGCTCTCATAGCTATATTATGTATTCCTTCCGGGATCACTAATTTCTCTATATCCGCTACCCAGAAATACCCTCCTACTTCATCTACTAATTTCAGGCCTATACTTTTAATGCTCGCGTAGGCTGCTTTGCTCCCCAGGTAAAATTTACATAGTTTCCATTCGTTATCATACATCTCCGGGAAGTCTATTGTCTTCACGATCGTACCACAATTGATTGCACTCGATAATAAAAGCTGGATTGCTCCTTTTTCGCAGTCTACATAAGGCTTTACTTTTATCATTATTATTTTTGCATCGCTCAAGTCCTGGTAATCTGTTTCAATTGCCTTGCTGGCTATTACTGTATTCGCTCCTACGGTTGACGATATCTCTATCCGGTTAACCGCTATCCGTTCTTCCCCTTTTGGTAATTCATAGGGATCGGTTTCCAATGCTATGGTCACTCCGGCTACTGTCTGCTCATTCCATTCCTCTACTCCCTGGTCCACTATTCTCTTTTCTCCAAAGGTCAAATCGTTTAGAAGATTCCTTCCCCTATCCCTATTAATTAGGCTTGCTACTTGTTTCAGCCAGTCTTCTATCATGGTATCCATTTCGGTTTCCCCAGACAATCCTAATTTAGCATAAGTGATTCCGCTATATCTTTTAACATCTGCTACGGTAGAATAATATTGGTTTGCCATCGTATCATCTCCTTATTTTTTCCCTTTTAATTTATATTTCTCTTCCGGATGTGCCATAGTAATATGTGTTATAAGACCATGCCTTTTATCAAATTCCCTATCACATATCGGGCATATATAACGGCATTCGGTTATCTCCAGATCCTTGCAGGCTTTTATTTCTTTAAATGTTCTATCTCTTATATTGTATTCTCTTCCTTCTTCCGGTGGGAACACACATTTATTCCGGTTGATTCTTTCCCCTTTATGATTAAAAACCTTTATTCTATATTTTAAATTTAACATCTTATCCTCCTGATCCTATTCTATCATCTCAATAACCAAGCTGACATGAGATTTTATTTCCTTGAATGTTCTTAAATTTATAGTCATTTCCTTTGTTGTTTCCCCTGGCTGGAATATATGCCCTCCTCTAAATATCGGGGTCGCTCCTTTGTTGTATACCCTTATATTGTTTCTTAAACGTTCATTATCTTTCATCGGGAGAATCTTCACTGCAGGGTAATATTTTTTTATTTTCCCTTCCCGAACTTCCCTCATTATTTTATTAACTATTTTTTTATATTTACCCAGGTCTTTATCCATGACATTGTCTTCTCTTATCTGCTCTGTTATCACTAATTTTTCCAGCCTATCCGGGATTCCCCTTATGGTTTTTTCATCTATATTCCTTAATACAATACCCCATTTATTTCTGTATATCTTCATTCCCCTTCCTCCCTGGTATCCTATGGTCGGTATCCCTGCTGCCAGATAATCCCATACTTTATTTCCTACACAGCTCTGGGTATATTGGTATGCTCCAACCGGAACATGGTCCTTATTATAACCATGGAATCCTGCTGTGTATCTTGTCATCTCCTGGAGCAATATTTTATATGGTAAGGTCTCATGAATCTTACATCCTATCCCCTTGTATTCCGATAGTTTTCCGGTATTGTAGCTTGCTGAATAAATATGCACATTCCAGCCTGCCTTTATAAATTGAGTAAATATTTCATGATAGCATCGGTATCCGAAAGGCCTTCTATTTCTTGCCCAGCCTGGCATTATCCCGCCTGCATAAACTAAATTCAGGCCAGGGAGCTTTGGCTTCGGTTCTAATCCTTCCAGGTCTTTTGCCAGTGGCCTGGTATGTATTATCTTATAATATGGTACATGCCATCCTTCGGTGTTTCTCTTCTTAATTAAATATTCTGCATGTCCTTCGCTGGTCAGGATCATGGCTGAAGCATTTTCTATCATTTCCCGCTCCGTATTATATCCTTCCCTTGTGCCTATCCTCATGCTGCTTATGTCATTTTCGATTAATAAATAAGGGATCTTGTATCTCATGGCTATCCTATAATCTGTCCGGTTATCTCCTCTGATCACCATGAAGTCCGGATGTTCTTCCTCTATGTACTGCCTGACTTCCTGTATGTTGTCTTTTATAATGATCCCACCGAAGTTGTCTTTCATAAAATTTATATTTTTATAAGCAGTTCCTTCGTACCATCTGCTGATGTGGTATAATATTTTTTGCTTATGCTGCTTCATTGGTCTCCTCTCTTGTAATTCCAAAGTCTTTTAGTATCTCTCTTATATCATTTTTGTCTTCTATTTCGCTCCAGTCCTTTTTCCCTCCCTTCCCTGCTTCAAAATAGGAAGAATCATTTCTCTTATGAACGGTATCCATATAATTTATCCCGGATAATAATTCGTGTTTTAGCAGGATCGCTCCTCCATGTCCGTTCTTTAGTGCATACCTTTTCCCCAATCGGTATTCTGGTGTCTTGTATATTAAAACATAAGATTGTGGTGAGGCATAATGAAAATAGGCCAGCCTCCCCTGGTTTATGTCGTAGGTATAGCATCTCTGGCTGATCAGCACTTCTGTTTCCGGCTTCGGGTATATATTGTGTAGCAAATCAATAAAGTTCTTTTCATACATATCGTCTGAATCCATTCTCACCTGGTATAAGTGCTCATATCCCCTGATTAACTCCTGTGTCTTTTCGTGGTATTCTTTTACTCCAACGATTAAAACGTTCCCGGGTATTAACCGCTCTATTCGCTCTTTTATATATTCCAGGGTCTCATCCCTGCATCGCAGCATAGCAGTAAACCATTGATTGGTTTGTGCCTTTAGGCTTTTAACGTTCCAGCCTATAAATAGTTTTAATCGGTAGTCTATCCATTCTTCATTTAGCTCGTTTTCCTTATTAAATCCCTGTACATTAAAAGGTATTTGTACTATTATCTTTTTATTCATATTCCCTTCCTCCAGAAACAAGTTTTAATATAATCCGGTGGGCTATTCCATTCCTCTTTGTGTAATGGTATTAAACCATACTTCTCTACGGTCTCTTTGGTATTATCCTCTGTTAGCTTGCTCCTGGCTACCGATTCCCAATCATGTGAAGCAATAATAGAGTCCTTTTTTAATAATCCGGTAAAGAATTTAAATTCCCCTATTTTATCTCCTCCATCACACATAAAAAATATTGGCTGGTCTGCATATTCTATAATCTCTGCTATTGATTCTTCCTGGAAGCAATCTCTAACCACATATTTAATATTTAATAACTTAAATAGCTTTGGTTCTTTGTAGGCTGTTATTCCCACTCCTTCTTTTACGAATCCTTTTAAATCATAAGTCATTAATGGTTTTAATTCTCTCTCGTAACATTCAAGACCCAGGAATACTGACAATGCTCCCGCTCCGGTCCCTGTTTCAATGATCCCCTTCACTTGTTTGTTCTCATTTAAAACTTCATCGATGACTTTATAAATCCAATAGGTATGTCTTTGCCTTATTCCTAAAAATGTTTTATACCATCTGTTATATTCCTTATTCATATCCCAGCTCCTTTTCGGCCTGCTCCCATAATTTTCCAAGGTAATTTTCCCAAAATGGTAGATATACGCAAGTCCTTCCTGGGTGTGGTGTGACTTCTCCAAGATATACTCCCTCCGGTATATCATATAAATCTATCCTTACGTATGGATGGGCTATCTCTTTTGAGAGCTTTGCTGCTGTTTCTAATATTTCCTCCGGATGCAATGGCCCTGGCAAGCTATTATTTATTTCGTAAGTGAATATTTTACTGCATATATTTTCAATGTTCTTCCATTCGCTGGTCCAATATTTATGGTATTTAATATGATCATCTCTTTTAAACTGCTCTATAATTCCTATCTTGCCATTGAAGGTATGTACCTTCCAATCGTGTGGCAAAGGATTTATCAATAATTCTTCAATCCATAGTTCCCGGCTATGTTTTTCTTTGGCTTCCGGCAGCGTACCTTCCATGTAATAATCTATTATTTGTTTTATGCTCATTACCTTTTTTCTTAATATGTCCTTATATTTACCCTGTTTGTTTCTTACTAAAGGCAGCACTCCCTTTGTTGAACATCCATGCTGTGGTTTTATGATAAATTGCTCCGGTAAAATATCCCAATATACGCTCAATATTGAACTATATAATCGTATAACCTCTGCGTGTTTTATCCCATGCTGGTCTGCTAAATTGTAAGCTCTCAATTTATAAGCGATTTTATCTACCGGATGTTCTTTCCCTTTATACCTCTTTATTGATTCCCTTATTTTATTATTATATCCAGCCATTATTCTTTCCTCACTTCAATAAATAATTTATTTAATGCCTGGGCTGTTTCTAATAATGACATTCTACTCTTGTCTTCCCCGGTGTGGATTAAAAACTCGGTGTCCTTTGGTAGGCATTTACCATCTGCTCCTCTGTACCCTCCATCGTTTGCTTTCAGATGTCTCTCGTTTACGTTCTGGTCCAATTTAAATATTTCGTATATATTCTCGTAGTCTGCAAATAATGCCTTTGCTAAATCATACAATTCCTCTGCGAATACTACCTTTGTTAATGCCAGGCTGTTTAAGGCCAATTTCGCTAGTTCCGCTTCTATCGGTTTTACCTGTATAACTCCGGTGTATATTCTCTTGCGAAAAAGGCTCGATATTAATTCAAAGGTCTTTTCGCTTTCCGTTCCTATAACTATTTTATCCGGTCTTATAGAATCGTACTCCGCATTCCATTCTCTTAAAAATTCTGGCATAAATGCGAATTCTCTTTTATGCCTTATTGACATCCGGTCTGTCGTCCCTGGGATTGTTGTGGTTCTTATTACGAATAATCCTTTTTTATTTGCTTCTGACAGGGTATCTATTAGTATTATAAGGTTTTTCATGCTCTTGTCTTTTTCATTAATGCATATGAATATAATGTCGCTTTTGCTTATGTCCTCTGTGTATCCTTTATCCGGGTCAAATATCCTAATATAACAATCTTCTCTTAATAGCTTTCTTGTCGCTTCTCCTACTACTCCGTATCCCACAATTCCGATCTCTATCATTTGTGTGCTCCTCTCTTAAAGCAAGAGGCAATACATATCCCTACATACTGCCTCCGGTTTTTTAATTATTATACCTATAATATTTTTAGGATGCTGGATTCGATTTGTCTATGTATGCTACAATTACAGCATTCTCGTCTTCGTATCCCGCATCTACTTCCAGGGTCAAGATAAAGTCGGTTTGTCTTTTTTTTGCTTCTCTTTCTCTTTCGATGGTTACCTTGTGGAATACTCCCCAGACATGATTGTTCGGGTATCCGAGCATGGCCACGTCTCCACAGCCTCCTACTAATTCTGCTTTGGCTCGCTCTATCATCGGTACTCTCTCGATTGGAATCCCTTTGTAGGCCAGTTTCTGGTTTGTGGTATATACGCTATCTCCAAGAGAAGTTCCTCTGGCTTTTAATAAATCCCGATAGGCATTCTCTACCTCCCAATTTACCCAATATCTCCATGCTCCTACATCGGTTAGGTATTCTTTAGGCATTCCACCTAACATCGCATTGAACATATTTTCCGGGTAGGTGGCTGCAGCAGGGTTGAAATCCTCTGTACTTCCTCCGTAGACTGCGTTCGCTGCTTGTTTTATCCATCCGTTGGATTTGCTTAAGACGTGATCCTGTGCGTAGCTAAAATCGGTATCTGCAAATAATGCAAATTCCTCCATATCTCTTCCTACTGCTTCTCCTAATAAATCTATTAAGGTTTCCTCGAAGTTTTCCTTTTCGATATTTCTCCTTAAGGCTTTATCCTGGATACTAACAATAGCCTGGAATTCATGAACGGTTAATTTATTTATTGCTGTGGTTGGTTTCGCGTAGTCGCTCTCTGCTAATGTTCTATGATCCCCTGATGCATCGTCTCCAGAATCCAATACCCTCCCGGTGAAGGATATTCTGTCTATGTGGGCTATTTGTGCATCCATTGGCATATATCTGGCTTCCGGGAGTATAACGGTTTTCTCCTGCATTTTTCTGATAAATCTGGTTAGCTTGGTTGGTTGCAGTACCGCTTCCCCTAAAGCATCGATATCCACTATCCCGCCTTTTAAGGCTCTATCAATTAATTTCAGCATTTCTCCTTGGCTCAATGACATTTGTATCATCTCCTTTCGTTTTTTTTGATTTGTTTTTTTTATTCTTTCTTTTTAATTGCTCTTCCCATGCTGTCTCTGTCAAGTCCTTTCAGGTGATCCTTGACGGTATATTTTTTGGGAGGCTCTTCATCTTCTTGCCCTTTTTCCGCTTTGGATAGGCCTTTTCTGGCCTTCTGGAGTTTATCCAAAGTTTCTTTTAAGGTTAAATTTTCCGCTTTTAATGCATCCTTTTCCTCATCCTCTTCTTCTTCTGTTTCCTCTTCTTCTTTTTCCTCGGGTGTTTCCTCTTCTTTTTCCTCTTCTTCTTTTTTTGCTTTCCCGGCTTCTTTTTCTTCTTCCTTCTCTTCTTTAGGAAGCAATGCTTTCAGGCCTTCGTTTATTGGTTTTAATTTCTCATCCAGCCTCTCGTCCACTAATTTAATAACGTCTTTTTCTTCCATCTCCAATTCATCTCCTTTCATTTTTTTATCTTTCAAATAATCAGGCTTTCTCTCTTTGTCTGCTTTTTCGATTAATGCCTGTAATGCTGCTAATGCACTTTTTAATTTAGCGAATGTATCATCTGATATGCTCCTCCCGGCTTTACTTGCTTCCTTGGTTACCTTTGTGATGTTGTCTATCATCTGCTCCAGGTCATCTTTCTTAAAATGTTTCATAATTTTATCCCATATGCTCTCCTCTTGTTTCTCTTCCTGGTCTGCTTTTTTCTTTATGGCAAAGAATTTCGCTTTCGGTACGCATGGTTCATCTACCAAACTAACAAAAGGCACGAGCCAATCCTTCCCTAAATCCCGAATCAATACTCTTTTCATGGCTGCGTTAAGTGCCTTGTCTACTCTTTCCCCTTTGGATACGTCATTCATGATGGTTTTCAATACATTGCTCTGTATTCCCATTACGCTAAACCCGGTTAGTTCTCCACTCTCTACCTTTTTCCAGGCTGTGTCGTTTACCACTTTCGCTGCTAATACCCACGTTCCCTTTGGCAGGAGCATTTTTTCTCCAAAGGCTTCCACTTCCCAGGCCATCGGTAATATAAAAGTCTCTACTGGTTTCGCTACGTTATTCAGGCCATGCATATAATCTATATTCCCGTATTCCTCCATCCACTTGTGGGCTACCTTTTCTATCTCCTCCGCTGTTAGGATCTTCTCTCCTATATCTTCATCGAGGTCCGGTTCTCCTGGTACTAATACTGCAGCATAGACTATCCGTTGTT
>Ga0315539_1001097_pt1 | contig 20137 bp, 16 predicted proteins | sample SalMarSW160150MG_FD_203097 | JGI IMG/M metagenome (GOLD analysis project Ga0315539, IMG submission 203097) | Salt marsh sediment microbial communities from the Plum Island Ecosystem LTER, Massachusetts, United States - Salt Marsh Sediment SW1601-150 ... | reverse complement strand
TTACTTAATCTGCGTTTATGTTGTTGGCAAAAGTGATTGGTTTTACCCCTTCCTTTCTTCACCTCCTTTCAGGCAAAGGTTTCGGGTTTATAACCTCATATGGCTCAACGTACTCGTTTATCCTTTTCAAACCCGTCAGTGTCCTTCGTCAACCAACACATCTCATAAAACCCACAGAATTCTGCCGATTCTCAAGCTGGTCAATACTCCCCACAAGCCAATCCACGACACAAAGTGGTTTGTTCTCTGTTGAAAGAGAAGGGGAGTAGAGTCCTTCCTGCAAAAAACGGGACGTAAATACCCCTTGCCCCCCACAACTACTCTACGCTCGCTGTCTACAACCGAATCACTGCAGCAGTCAATAAACAGCCGCCATATTTATTGGATTTTTACAAACTTAATATAACAAACACGCCCCCCCTTGTCAAGTCTTTTTTTTACTCTCCTGAAAGATTTTGCAGCACGCAAGATCCCATTTCTGGTGCCATCCGTCCGCCCTCTCGGACCAATCAACGCTCTGTTGTCTCCCAAACAACCGAGGCCTGCTGCGGCCGGGATTTCCTCTGCCAAGACCAGCGGCCTCAATCAGGAAGGGGAGCCCCGGTAGGAATCATTAACTCTGACGAGGGTTGTGGTTCCTCGGCGATATGGCTTGAGAGCGTAGGGTTCCTGAGCTCCCCTTCCCGAGTCTGCGATTGGCGCCTTGCTTCAGCACAACCGTCTCACCCTCAGACCGATTGACAGTCTAAGAAAATCTAATCTCCCTTGAAAGATGGCTTTTCCCGCATTCAAGGCGAAAGGCTATCCTTCAGTTATGTTTTGCAGTCCTAACACGTAGAACCACTACCCGCCTGCCCTAGCGCCTGCACTCTGCTTGGTTAGATCACTGTAGAGATGATCTCTCAGCAGCCCATATTGTCTCTAGATTTTTACACTATCAATATACCCCATATGCCTCTACCTGTCAAGTCTTTTTTTTAATGTTTCCAAAGAAAGTTACGGGGGCTTCAGAATCGAGCGTTTGCCCATGGAAAAAGGTGGCCTTTGAGTCAAGCTAGATAATCTGTTGCATGACAAGCACATCATGAGATTGCCTCCTGAAGCGCTGGACTATCTTCAAAAATCTAGGTTTCTACGATTGGGGACCGGTGAGTACTAGCTCCGGACGGGCATATACTAATATTCCATATAAAGTGGTTTATTTATCCTGCCAGCCTTACTAATTCAGGCACTCTGCCCCGAGAGATGTAGATCATATGACTATCTCGGACGAGATACAATGCGCTGTCATAGAATCAGTTACGTCTGAAGAAGCCATAGAGCCTCTCCTTGTGGACAAAAACCACTTGACATTCAGTCTTGAGTGTGTTATTAGTGTATTCGTCAGTTGCCCTGTTGTTGGGAGCTCAGGGTTCCTTGCACAGATTCCGAATCTCTCTGAATCTGTGAAATCCGTCGGAGGGTCAAAATGAAAAAATGTATTCTAATTCTGCTCGCTGGTTCTATTGGTTTGTTGATACCGGTTAAGTCTCCTTTGCTGGGGACTTCTGATCAGTCTGGAAGGTTTATCATCTATTATGGGGAAGAGGAATCCGGCTATGAGGATTACTTCGTCTCCTTCTCTGAGGGAAGAATCAGGCTGACAGATCAAGCTCAATTCAGGATGACACAAAGAGGTTTTAGGGTCAACATGGATTTGGTCCTGGACAGCTTGTTTGTTCCACAAAGCCTCAACCTGGATGGAAGCCTTCACGGGGAGACATATCAGATCAGCACTGAGTTTTTCGAGGGGAGAGCCATAAGCCGTACCAGCAAAGATGGAGATACGTCTACCACTGAGTTGCCCGTCCATGAGGACGCCCTGATCCTGCCCCGCGGGCTTTTCTACCCCTATACCTTTCTGGTGAAAAGATACGATTTTGAAAAGGGAGGAAAACAGGAGTTCTTTGCATACGTGGCTCCTCAAGTAGAGCTGCCGATTACGGCGGAAGACGGAGGTCTGGAGAAAATCGATTTTGAAGCCGGTTCCACTGAACTGGGAAAGCTTCTGGTCAATTTGGGGGGAGTGTTGGGGATCAATCTGTGGCTGAATGAGAGGAACGAGTTGGTCAAGCTGAGCGTTCCCCTGCAAGGCATAGAAGTCTATGAACAAAGCTATAAGCCCGCGCCCAAGAAGGCCGAAATCGATACCCTGTCCAAGAATTATAACTCCGAAAATATCACCTTCAGATCCGGAGAAATCAAGTTAGCCGGTACGGTGACCGTACCTGCGGACGGAGAAAAGAGACATCCCGCATGCATCTTCATCTCAGGTTCGGGTCCGCAGGATAGAAATGGGAAAGTACCAGATCTGGGCTTTTCGCTTCAATACAGCCTCCTCGCTCATGAATTGTCCGATTCAGGCATCCTGGCCCTACGATACGACAAAAGAGGCGTGGGGGAAAGCGATGGAGACTTCAAAACCGCCTCCCTGATTGATCTTGTGACGGACGTCAAGGCCGGGATTAAATACCTTCGATCCAGACCGGATGTGGACTCAGATCGTATTTGTTTGATCGGACACGGCGAAGGAGCGGTAATTGCCCCAATGATCGCGGCTCAGGATAACAACATCAGTGCCATCGTGTTGATGGCCGGGAGGGCCAAGCCCCTGGATCAGGTAATGATAGAGCAGCAAGGATTCCTCTTGAGCAAGGTGAGCCTCCCCGACGAGATGAAAGATGAGGCCATTCAAGAACAACAAGAATTCTTCGATTGGGTGAGAGGGATAAAGGAGTGGCAGGAAGAAGAAATACCCGTGCAATACAAAGAACTGAAGGGCAAAAGAAAATGGTATCTGGAGCATTTCAATCATGATCCGCTAGAGACCATCACCCGTGTCAAATGCAAGGTCTTGATCTTACAGGGCAAGAAGGACAGGCAGGTCTTCAACCTGCATGCAGTAATGCTTTCCAACGCTTTAGACAAGGCAGGACACGAGGATCATCTGATAAGCATCTTCCCCGATCTGGATCACCTTTTCTGCAAGACAGCAGGCGAAGGCGATTATGGCGAATACGCCAAAACCGAAAGACCGATAGATCCCGAATTCTTGGAATTCCTCTCTGATTGGCTCAAGAAAGAGCTGTAAAGTGGAAATCTGCTCCGCTGGGGCTTTGGTGTCAATCTACCGTAATCTGTGCATCAGAGAAAAGCCATTTCCGGCAAAGCAACGATTGAGTCTCCCGTTTTCCTTCGCAAATGATAACCTCTCCGCAGCATCTTGGGTATAGGCTTGGTTCCGACCCAGTTTGGAGCCATACAGCTCACCTGAGTATCACCATTTTCTTCGTGTCGATCAACTCCCCAATGTCGATTCTGAAGAAATAGACTCCGCTGGCAACCTCCTGTCCCTGTTCATTCTTTCCTTCCCACTTTACTTCGTAATCGTCTGCACTTTGCGGCTCGTCCACCAAAGTCTTCACCTGCTGTCCCAGAAGGTTATAGACAGATAATTTCACAGCGCAATCCCAGGGTAGGGAATATCTGATGAGGGTCTCCTGGTTGAAGGGATTGGGATAATTCTGAAAAAGACTGAAAGGTTCTTCGGCAAAGGGCCAGGCACTCCATTCCACATGAGCGATTCCGGTGGTCGGGCACTCACCATAAAACATCCTCACGTTGAATCCGTTTTTAGAATAGTCGGCTTCATGTTCAAATGGCGAAGAGCAGGATCTGAAGTAAAACCTCTCCGGGATCTTGAACTCGACAGACGACAATTCCTGGGGAGCGGTCACCAAGATAAAATCACAACTTCTTTCCGTTTGGACTCCGTCGATTTCCAAGATCAAGACGGCCTCATCACATGTTCTTGTGCCCAGCCAAGAAAGGTAGCTTAGTTGCGGAATCGAGATATAGAATCCTATCTGTTCACCCAAAGTAGCCGGTTCGATTTCCAAAACGTCAATTTGAGGCCCCCAGTAATCCCATACGGTCTCCAGCTTAACCAGAGCATTGGTGTGTTGGTTTGGAAACCAGGCATAGAATGGAGCAAAGGGCTCAGCAACCTCAATATCCAGTTCTATTGTTCCATAAAGGTGGTAATTATATGCGCCATCGTCCCTCTCTGTGAATTGTACGGTTATGAACTCTTCTTCTATCAGATTGGGGATTTTGTCCCGGTGTTCTGGAATCAGTTCAAAGATTGTCTGTTCCTCTAATTCATCCGTTTTCTCCCCAGCGGAGAAACAGATTTTCACCCACAAGGTTCCCCCAGAGCGAGGACGGTATACGACATCAGTTCCTTTTCCAATCGTTCTCCAATCGGGCGGCACCTTGGCCTCGATCTCGCGGTTGCAGGTGATCTGGATGGACTTGTTCTGATCGATTACGTGCCCGCCGACCCACCCTTTATATAGAACCTCACCAATATCCTGGCGGGCATAAAGATACTCATACTCAAAGGTGACCTCCAAAGTCTCCTCCAGGGCAATCATGCTCAGATATTCCAGTTTGCACCCGTGATCAAACACGCTGTCCTTAAGACCGGTGGATGGAGCCGTTATGAATAGGGAGCTTTCATCGAATTTGCCATAGGCAGAGTTAGTGGTAAAAGTATACAGGTAATCGTCGGTGACGAGTTTTTTGAGCCTCATTTCGATTCGTTGATGGATAATAATGCTTTCTCCCTGAATTTCAATATCCGAATAGCAGTCGTTTTGAATCGCTTCTCCCCAAGTAGGGACTATCATGTCAGCCTTGGCCGCAGTTGCAGATAAAATCGATATGGACAGAAGAAAAAAACAGAAAAACCAAAATCTTCTTCGCATGTTCACCTCCTTTTCCAAGTATTGACTTATCATTGCTTCCGCATCAAGACAACGTACGTTTGTAATCCTCCGGCATCGGGAGGTGCTGATGTTCCAAAAGCACTATCGGGAAAGTATAGAATCCAGCTGTAACGCATCTACAATTCCGCTAATGTCTTCTTTTCCTTTGTAAGCTAAACTGCCGTGTTCCATGTAATGTAGAGCCAGATAATCTACTCGAACGGAAGGTACTCTTTTGCCGGTGTTGGTTATTTCCACGAATCCCATATTTACAGTCTGGCCACATTTTGAACAGGTGTACAGACCGCGAAGCCAGTGATCATCTATTCTTATCCATTCGGGCGGATTCTGTATCTGGCCCCACAGTCTTTTTGCCAGCTGAACGCCGTCAAGCACGCCATCGGCGTCCGTATCCGGATTGGATGGGTCCAATCCGAAAGGGTCTTCCCATTCATCTTTTAAATAATCATTGTCTGAATCATTTTGAACGGCGATGCAGTGGATGTCTGGCTCATCAGACGGGGTAGTAGACTTATGTTTGGCAGATTTGTGTTCACAGCCTATCACCAGAATACAAGAGGCAAGCCCGATAACAGGAATTATTCCTGCAACTTGTCTGTTCTTGAGTTTTTTTAAGGAGTATCCTACCTGTATTCGTCTTGCTTCTTCGTATGCACTCCTGTATCGGAGCAGCAATTTGGGGGTAACCTGACAATCGGGACACGCCCAATGGAAAAGTATCTGCTGGTCATCCGTGCTGAGTCCATTGGGCAGATAGCCATGACTGACAAATGAACGAACGCAACATGCAGGATACCCGAATAATTTGCCTTCCAGCAGTCCAGTTTTGCGGGAATCAGCCATGCGTTTTCCCATAAAGGCATTTGCGTAGATATCTATCAATTCTTCATTTCCGCTTAAAATCAGTTCCTCAAATATCCGCCCCGATTCCAGGTATCGTTTTATGGGTCTTGTTTTAAGTCCCATTGATTTCAATGCTTCGATCTCAATTGGCCCAAGCTTCCTCTCCCAACGGCTAAGCGGCTTGATCTCCTTCTTTGTAAGCAAGGCCAGGTATAGCAAATCGAATTCGATATTTCTTGTTTTTTTATCCATCGGCCACACCTCCTTAAGAAAGCGATCTCCTCCGGCAAACATGACCGCGTTCTCAGCGTCTTCGGGTCCGCCCTTTTTCGCTCAAAAGAGTCCCCTGCTAATTCGCTGACGGGCGCACATATTTATAGCTTGTCTGGATTTTAGCCTTCGCAACTTTCGTGCCCGATTCCTCAGATCCAGCCGAGGGTCGCACATCGGAGTCTAAATATAGATCAATCAATGAAATACTCCTGCTCGTCGATCATTGGAAGGAATGAAGCGCTCGGTTCGGGCCTGTCGGATTCGTGATGTTCTGCGAATCCCGAATCCGAAGAGTGCCCTCTGAAATCTTTAACTCTTTACCCTTCAAGAAATTGACGTTGCTCGCAGAAACTGACGATTAACCCCCGAACCCGGCACGGAAGGAGTGGTTAGATTTGTGGCAAATTGAGGTTTTCGCGGATACTAAGAAAAGGGGACAGCCAAGGTGGCTGTCCCCACGTTAACGCTTACTCAACCTATTCAGATTTCAGATTGCTTCACTTGACCCTTGGCAGGGTCGAAGAACGTGCTCACTGTATCAGCAGCTTCTCCATTTCATCCACCAGGCTGGCAAACAATTCGATGGTCTTGTTTACCGGCTCAGGTGAGGTCATATCCACACCGGCGTTCTTAAGCAAGTTGATGGGATAATCCGAATCGCCCGTCTTCAGAAACCCCAAGTAATGAGCCAGAGCTTCTTCGTCCCCTTCCGAGATTTTCCGGGAAATGGTGACGGCTGCCGCAAGGCTGGTGGCATACTGATAAACGTAGAACTCTCTGTAGAAATGGTAGATTCGCAGGCAGCCCAAATCATCAAGAGAATCCAACACCAATTCCGGCCCGTAGAATTTTTGGAAAACATCACGATATATTTCTCTCAAGGAGGCGGAACTCAAAGCTTCTCCATCATTCGCCTTATCGTGCATGGCCTTCTCGAATTCGCTGAACATCAACTGAGTGTAAAAGGTTCCCTCGATCTCGTCAATGTAATGATTAAGCAAATACAGCTTTTGAGTCTTGTCTTGGGTGTTTTTGAGCAGATAGTCCATCAGCAGGGTTTCGTTGGTAATGGAAGCCACCTCTGCGGTAAAGATGGAGTGACCTGAATAGATGTAGGGTTGGTTTTTGTTACTATAGTATCGGTGCAAACAATGTCCCATCTCGTGGATTACGGTGAACACATTGCTCAAGGTACCGTTGTAATTGAGCAACATGTAAGGATGGCTGGAGAAACAACCCCAGGAATAGGCGCCGCTTCCCTTCCCTTCGGTTTCGTAGACGTCCACCCAGCCGGAGGCAAAGCCGGCTTTCATATCAGCCAAGTATTGCTTTCCCAAAGGAGCTAAGGCTTTCTCTATAATGGTTAACGCACTGTCATAGGGAATCTCCATCTTAGCTTCCGCGACCAAAGGCACGCTCAGATCATACTTGTGCAACTCGTCCAGTCCCAGGAATTTCTTTCGCAAACCCACGTACTTATGCAGAGGCTGGAGATTTTCGTCCGCGGCCTTAATCAGGTTTTCAAATACCGATACAGGGATGTTATCTCGATCCGTGGCCGCCTCTAAGGTAGAATTATATTTCCGAGCTTTGGCGTAGAACAAGTCTTTGGCTACGCTGCCGCTTAAGGCCGCTCCCAGGGAGTTCAAATAGGTCAAATAGGCAGAACTGTACGCGTCACTGGCGTCTTTTCTCAGCCGTCGATCCGTCGATTCCAAAAACTTGGCATAGCGCTGCTTGGTGAGCTCAACCTCGTTACCCTCCTCATCTTTAATGGAAGGATATTTGATGTCCGCATCGTTCATCATGGTCCAGACGTTAAGGGGAGCGCGGGCTAAATCACCAGCCATAGCCAGAATCTCCTCCTCCGACGAAGAAAGGGTATGATCTCTCTTTCTGATCATATTGTCAAGGTAATGCTTATAGAGCTTCAATCCCTCTTCCGATCCCATTAACTGATCCAGCTTGGACTGGGGCATGGCCAGGACCTCGGGATCGATAAATGAAGCCGCCTGTTCAAGTTTGGTGGCCAGACTTCGGGCACGATTGTACAGCTCTTGGTAGGTGGACACCCTGGTATCCTCGTCCTGTTTCATTCCGGCGTACACGTAAAGGCGATCCGCGATGTTCCAGAGGCTGTCCTGTAATTCAAGACACTCCAGAAGCGTCCTCCCGGATTCTGACAGGCGTCCCTTGAATGCGGTCATCTGGGGCAGGAGTCCCTCCACTTTCGAAAAATCCTGTTCCCACACCTCGTCAGTGGCACAGATGTCTTCCAGTCTCCACTTATACTTGGCGTCTATATCAGAACGCTGGGGGATCGCCTTGCCGGCAGACTGGGCAAATACACCGGCAGAGGTGAAAGTTACAGCTAGCCCCACGACGAACAAAACTAAAACCTTTGACAGCTTCTTCACCATTTCCTCCTTGAAGCAGGTTTCAGGTTACCACTCATGACTTTTTAATATACGAAGACCCCACATAAAAGGTCAAGGGAAAGGTGATCTTTTTTTTCGTGATTGATGATACGTAGACTGGGGGCGTTCGCAGACGAGGCAGCAGAGGGCCCTCGTGCGATTCTTAGAAGAAAGTTTGGAGGCGCGGCAGTTATAGGCAATAGGTCGGGTTGCGGGCTAACCGACACCATTACTTCTACATAGTCCACCTGAAGGTGAACACTCCGAATTCTCCCCCGTTCGTCAAGGACAACCTCGTGCGTGACGCTTTATGCGAAAGGAGAAGGTGCCCGTTCACGATGAATCCGTCGCCAACAATGCGACACCGATCGATTGGCAAAAGGGGGGCTGTCACCTGGTTGGTAGATGGACACCTCTAATAGTCGGGCAACCTTTCGGTAGCCCGACCTATCTCTGAAACTTAATTCTCAGTTCTTATCCAAACCACCAGCAGCTTAACTGGGGCAACTGCTCTTGAGTCTTCTTGGTTTTGGAAACCTTCTTTATTGAAACGGTCGGGTCAGCCCAGGTAGTTTTGCTTTTTCTCGAAGCACGAGAAGCCTTCTTCTTGGTGGTTGTTTTCTTTTTGTATGATGTAACTCTACGAGTGGTCATTTTAGCCCTCCCTTTTTTTAGGCAAGATGGAGTGTTTGACCGTGCAAAAGTGAAATCAGGTCAAAGCCTGTTTTTCAGGCTTCCTTCGGCTAGCAAGGGAAAGAGTTCCGCGCGAGGCGGAACTCTTTCCTCAAAAAGTAAACCCTACGGGGGATATCCTTCAGAACCAGCCCTCAGGACGAGCCCCCTTCAGGCGAATCTTCTTGACCTGCTGTTTACTGATTAGTTGTGTTCGTCTTCTCGTCCCAGTAATCCACTGTGCCCTGTAGCACTACGCGATACTCCCCGGTGGTCGGATTGACCCAATCTACCTTTGCCCTGCAGGTAGTGGAGTTGTACATCAACTCGTTGAGTTGGTGCTCCAGAGCTGCCGGAGAGGTTGGGGTCCTCTCTAAAATCGAGAAATTCTGATATCTGAATTTGTTCACCTTTTTTCACCCCCTCATGTTTTTTTTAAGGTTTCAGGTTGTCTTGCTTCAACATACATTCCCAAAACGAGAGAGATCAAACTGCAGAAAAAGACTTAACGATTGGTCCACCAGGTCTCCGGATTTTCCCAGTCCAGGGTACCATGAAGGACTATGCGATACTCTCCGGTCTCCGGATTGATCGAATCCACCTTAACCTTGGCATTGATCGAACTGGATACCAGGTCACTGATTCTCCTCTGAAGATAGGACGGAGACATCGGGCTTCTTTCTATGATACTGAAATCACGGAAATTGAATCTCTGCATATTTCTCACCCCCTCTCTGTTGTGCTATTTTCCCTTTAAGGGTCTATCCCTCTCTTGCTTGGGAAATGTGTCTTTTGGGAACTGCCTTTTGGAAGATCGATTATTCCTGGTTTAATTGCCACTTTCCAGCTCAAAGGAACAGCACAGAACTCGCGCATACTTGGAAAGCAGATCCGTCTGGTCAAGGCCCTTTTCCTGGACCCTTGACCGGGTACGAACCGAATCCCCTTTTTCTTCGATTTGCGTCGTTTCATCGGCATAAGATCTCAATTCATGAGGCAAGGTCTCTGTCCTAGAATGCCGAGAAGTGCCGGTCAGCACTCGACCGACGTCCAACTCTAATTCATCAGGATTCCTGAATTCAAGTTTGCCCATTTTTTATCTCACCCTTCCGCAAATTCTGACAGGGGTTTCTGCGAGTCAAAAAAACCGAATTCCTGGAGCCCTTCCAGCATGGAGACCACAGATCTTCTGGTCCAACCCAAATCGGAAGCGATCCGGGATGCCAGCTTGAGAAGTTGGCCCTTTTGACTCACACATATGTTTTCTCGAAGATATTTGACCAATTCAATTGTTCGGGGATGTCTCTTTACGAAGTTCTTCCCTAGAATCAACCTTTTCATCAAATCGACGGCAAACCAAACTGAAAACCTCCCCACCCGCTCGTCCCTGCATTCTACGAACAGATCAAACCTATGCTCCGGGTTCTTGTACCCACAGGTTATGCCGCTGCAGGAGTCCATTTTGGTGATATTTGACTGAAGGTCGATGATCACGTGTTCTATGAGATGAGCGATGTGCGTCAATCTTTCCACTTTCCCCGGGGGAATGTCTTTGTGTTTCTCTGAATCTTTGAAGAGATTCTCACCGCATTTATGCCTCTCCAGGGTGGGCAACAGCTCCAAGAGCTTTCGATAAACCAAAGAGAAATCGATTCTCTTTCCGCCCTCAGGAACGAAGACATCCAAAACCACTTTAAGTTTTTTGCCTCCCGGCTTGAACCTTTTGTTCAAACCAAAGACTTCCGGGAACTCTCCGTAGGATACCTTTTTTATTTCCACAAATGTTATCTAAAGAAAAGCAGTTTCTGGCCAAGACTCTCTTTCTCTCCGGTGAACTTGCACTGGTTATTTCGGCAACAGAAGAGTCGTTCTTTATCTTCATTCAGAAAAAAATCGCAATTTTTTTGTTGACTTTTGCCGGTGATAGTATAAATTCTCCCTTTGTGACAAAAGTAACAAGGCGAGATTAGCTTCAAGCTCTAAACCGTTAACCTCTTCAAAGGAGCAGCCCTTATGAACCAAAAACGTGGAAAAGCGAGTGCATACGGCTGGCTTTTTCAAAGGATCACCGGGATCTTCTTGGCTTTCTTTTTGATCCTCCATTTCCAGGTGCTTCATTTCACCAAGGACTGGAAGATCGATTTCAATTTGGTGACCCAGAGATTAGAAAGCACATGGTGGGTGATCTTCTATTTAATCTTTGTGCCGGCCGGACTCTTTCACGCTTTAAACGGAGCCTGGCAGGTAATCCATGATTACCGGCCCGTGCCGGGAACCCGAAAAACGGTCAAATCCCTGTTTTGGATTCTGGGGATTGCACTCTTAGCTTGGGGATATTATTTGATAGTTACGTTTAGCAAAGGAGCTTAAAGATGTATCAACCTAAGTCTGGTTTCTTTAAAAAGTATGTTGACGAAGTCGGCCTGAATGCCAATGTGGGCACTTGGTCGTGGCTTTTGCACCGCATCACCGGAGTGGTTTTGGTGCTTTATCTTTTCATGCATCTCTTCGTGCTATCGTCGTCCTTGGGTGGGGGTGAGACCTTTAATGAATGGCTGAAGACGGTGCAGAATCCGGTGTTTCACTTTTTAGAAATTGGGTTGGCGGCAGTGGTCGCTTTTCATCTTCTAAACGGTTTGCGCATCACCATTGCCGACTTCTTTTTCGTGACCAAAGCGCATAAGGCGATCTTCTGGGTAGCTATGATAATCTTCCTGATCTTAATGATCATCACCTTAATCGTCTTCCTGCCGAGGATATTTTCACCTCACTAAAAAAGGAGATAATATGATATTTCATGACATACTAGTCATTGGTGGTGGCCTTGCGGGATTACGGGCAGCCATCGCGGCAGCTGAAAAAAAGGTGGATGTGGGCATAGTAACCAAACTATACCCGCCCAGATCGCACTCAGGACAGGCACAGGGGGGAATAAACGCCGCCTTAGCTAACAATCCCAAGGCCGCTGATGACACCCCGGAAAAACATGGATTCGATACGGTCAAGGGGAGTGACTATTTAGCAGATCAGGAAGCCCCCATCTATCTCACCGAACAGGCGCCAGAAGCTGTCTTTGAAATAGAGCACTGGGGCTGTCCTTTCAGCAGAACCGAGGATGGAAAGATTGCGCAAAGACCCTTTGGCGGAGCCGGTTATCCCCGCACCTGCTATGGGACAGACAAAACCGGTCATTACATTCTTCAAACCCTATTTGAGCAAACCATCAAACATAATATCAAGACTTACAATGAATGGGTGGTGATCGCCCTGGCAAAGGATGTGGATACATGTTGTGGGGTGATCGTATTAGATTTGCGTTCCGGAGAGCTTCAGGCTATGGGAGCTAATGCGGTGATATTTGCTACCGGCGGCTCCGGTCGAATGTATGGAAACTCCACTAATGCCTTACCCTCCACTGCCTTTGGAGTGGCCATGCCTTATTGGGCAGGAGTTCCTTTGAAGGACGTCGAATTCATCCAGTTTCATCCCACCTCCCTTTATCCCAGCAATATCTTGATGACCGAAGGATGTAGGGGCGAAGGAGGGATATTGGTAAACAAGGAGGGGGACAGGTTCATGAAGAAATACATTCCCAAGGCTATGGAGCTGGGACCCCGGGATATAGTTGCCCGTTCCATCCAGACTGAGATTATAGAAGGCCGTGGATTCGACGACGCTTATGTTTATTTGGATTTAAGGCACCTGGGAAAAGCCAAGATCATGGAGCGGCTCCCCGGAATCAGAGAAATCACCTTGGATTTCAACGGCATCGATCCGATTAAAGAACCTATTCCCATTCAACCAGGCACGCATTATTATATGGGGGGAATCGATGTCAATATAGATGGAGCAAGCCCGCTTCCTGGCTTTTATGCGGCGGGAGAGTGTGCCTGCGTAAGCGTTCATGGAGCTAACAGGTTAGGAGGGAATTCCTTGCTGGAGACGGTGGTCTTTGGGAAAAGAACAGGAGCTTCCGCAGCTGAATACGTGAAAGACAAGGCCAAACAACCCAGGGACAATGCCCTGGAGCGGGCCTTGAAAAGAGAAGAAGAAAGTTTAAATCAGCTGCTTAAGCCCGGTGGCAACCAAAATCCGTACACCATTAACGCCGAATTAAGAAACCTGATGCCGGAGAAGGCAGGCCTATTCCGCGATGAAAAGCTGATGACGGAGGGATTGGCACAGATTAAAACTTTGAAGGAGAGATTCAAAAAGATAAGACCGATAGCCTCCGGCAGTAAATTCAACTTTGACAAAACCTGGGCACTGGAGATTAAGGCAAATCTGGACGTGGCGGAGGCATTGATGACTGGTGCGTTAGCCCGAAAGGAAAGCCGGGGTTCTCACTTCCGCACCGATTTCCCAAAAAGGGATGACGTTAACTTCTTGAAGCATACCATTGCCACCTATACTCCCGAGGGACCAAAGCTTTCCTACAGCGACGTTCAGATAACCAAGTATCAACCTGTAGAAAGGAAATACTGATTCAGACTGAGACTGAGATTGAGACGGGATAAACGTAAAGAAAGGAAATACTCATTATGACCGAATTCAGAATCTTAAGATACGATCCGGATAAGGATCAGGAGCCTCACTTTCAGACCTATACTTTTGACAGCCCCAAAGGAATGACCGTGCTGGAAGGGCTGATTTATATCTTCGAAAACATCGACAGCACCTTAGCCTATCGGTCCATGTGTCGGGCAGCTGTCTGCGGCTCCTGCGCCATGCATATCAACGGAGTTTACAATCTGGCCTGCCGCACCCAAATCGACGTGCTTGGCGGCAAGGTCACCTTAAGGCCTTTGTCGCACATGCCCATAATTAAAGATCTGGTGGTGGACTTAGAACCCTTCTTCGAGAACTACAAAAAGGTACTGCCCTATTTGATTCCCAAAAATGATCCGCCTCAGAAAGAATATCTTCAAAGCGAAAAGGAAAGAAAGAAGTTGGACCCCTGGGTGGACTGCATCCTCTGTGGGGCTTGTTATGGCGCCTGCCCGGTTCAAGCCACAGACCCGGATTACTTGGGCCCTGCCGCCTTGATGAAAGCTTTGAGGTTCATCGAAGACTCCCGAGATGGGAAATCGAAAGACAGGCTGGCTTTCGTGGCCACAGACTTTGGTGTTTTCCGTTGCCACACCATCTTCAACTGCCAGAAAGTCTGCCCCAAGGAGTTGGACCCCACGAAGGCCATTGCCAAGCTGAAGATGAAGGCACTATTCGGGTGATTTGGGATTAGAAAAGCTTACCTTGAGTAACCCGCCTGGACGGACATCCGCCCGGGCGGGCTTTCTTTAATCCGAGCGACATTATATCGCCACCGAACAGCCGATCACACGTTAGTTTCTCCTGATTCTTTTCAAGAAATCGCCAGTCGCAGCACTTCCATCTTCTCTTAAAGGAGTATTACCTTGTCAGTGTCCCTTCCGGCCGGATAATCACCACTATCGTTGGCATTTCTAATATAATCCTTGCGGTATAATTTCGACGCAGACGAAAAACTCAACCAAGAAATCTAACTATCCTGCTGAGTCCTCTGATATCTGCCACTTGCCTGCATCATTTTCTTTAGAATTCAAAGAAATCGACTCGGCTTCACACGTCACACCTGAGATTATCCGTCTTCCGGGATGTTGGAAGGAATGGAGAATCTGGAAAGATTAGTATTGACTGGATCGGTCAGGCACCCTTATATATGGGGGTGCGCTGTTATTCTGTGTTGAAAAATCGCTCTAAAGAACACGGTAAAAGATGTCTTTAGTCAGTTTAAGCAACATTTCAAAATCTTACGGAACCGATCTGGTTTTGAAGGATGTCTCCTGGCAGATCGAGGAAGGGAGAAAAATGGGTCTTCCATACCGGCGCACAATGAAACGAAGCAATGTCGAAGTTTTGTATCTAATAATTTTGTGAACCAAATCTAGAAAAAAATTTTCTATCTCATGGTCTGGTCAAAAACAAACCTCGGGGCATTGTTTCCAATACTGTTGCTAGTGGTGGTGATCTTTCTGATTTATGGGGACACGGTGCGCCATGAATTCGTCTGGGATGATGCGTCTTTGATTCAGAGGAATCCGAGGGTGACGCGATTAGACAACCTGTCTGCTCTTTTTGGTGTTGAGCCTTTCTATTTCAAGTACTACCGCCCCCTGGTCAGTGTATCTTTGGCCTTAGATTACCGGGTCTGGGGACTCCGACCTTCTGGCTATCACCTGAGCAACGTAATCTTCCATTTGGGCTCGGTTCTCTTGGTTTATTTTATCTGCCTGTCATTCATGGCAGGATGGTCCTCATTCTTGGTGGCACTATTATTCGGCCTGCACCCCATACACACCGAAGCCGTCGCCTGGATTTCCGGGCGCTCGGATGTTCTGTGTACCTTTTTCTTCTTAGCCTCGGTTTTATGTTTCATCCGCTCCGTGCAGGGCAAAGCTAATGCAGGACGAATCGGCCTTTACTCCCTCTCCTGTATCCTGTTTTTTTTCTCCTTGCTGACAAAAGAAATGGCAGTCACCCTTCCCTTGGTTGTCCTGCTCTGGTGGATCTTGTTCTCGGAGAAAAACACCGGGAAACAGAAGAAGTGGAGGGAGATTCTTCCGTTATTGATCCCCTTTACCCTGGTTCTTTTCACCTATCTGTTGTGGAGAAGAACAATAGTACGCGATTGGCTTTATCCCGATGCAGGGTTCGACTTTCTCTTTTTAGGATTCCAAACCACACTGTGGATAATCTTGAAGTACAGTCAGTTGCTTATCCTGCCTTTGAGGCTGAATGCTTTCTATGACGTACCAGCTGGTTCCAAGGAATTGGGCTTTTTCACTCTATTGGGGTTAGGCTTGGTTCTCTTGGTCCTGATCGGCACTTTCCTTTATGGAAAGAGAAAAGGTCAGAAAGTCGTTGCTTTTGGGTTAGGTTGGTTTCTGTTGACTTTGCTTCCCGTTTCCAATTTGATTCCTACCACGAACATTTTTTTGGCAGAGCGATACCTCTACCTTCCCTCCCTGGGTTATTGTCTTATCTTGGGTTGGCTCTTAGGCGGGCTGCTGCGCAAGGAGGTTCTGCACCGAAATTTCATGCTTAGAATGAGTTTAATCGTAACACTTGCCGGTTTAATGCTCTTTTATGCCTGGCGCACCGTTGACAGAAACCAGGTTTGGAAAGACAATCTGGCTCTTGCCCGGAGTATACTGCAGGGCGACCCCAACTCGCCGATGGGGCATAATTTGCTCGGCGTCCACTATGCCGAGCAAGGAGATAACAAGAAGTCTAAGCAAGAGTATCTGACGGCATTAAAGCTGAAGCCTGACATGGCAGGATCTCATTTTAATTTGGGGATTCTTTATTATCAGGAAGGTGAAATCGGGCAAGCTAAGGAAGAGTTTAAAAGGGAAATCGAAATCTATCCAGTTAATGTGGAAACATATTACAATTTGGGGACAATTTACAAGAATTCAGGCCAGGCGGACAGTTCCGCCCAATTTCTCCAAAAAGCAGTAGAGATAGATCCTACGTTTGTTTTTGCCCTGGAGAACCTGGCCGTAGTCTACGAGGCACAAGGGCTTCCTGAAAAAGCCCTGGCACTATGGGAAAGGGCGCTGGAATTAGAACAGGATCCGGTTTGGATTTTGCGCATCTCAGAAAGAATCGAAGTCCTCAAGGCTCTTCCCCAGCATCGACCCAAGTGAATGATCTAATCGCAGCCCACTAACTCTTCTGCCTGCTTTGTGGCATAAAGTTAGAATCATCACATAAAGGGGCAACTTCACTCCCCTCGCAATCCCTCTAAAAGAAATCTTTTGGCCCATGGATGCGTCCAAAGTCATAGGTTTTCAGAGGATTTGAAGTGTGTGGTTGATAGCGGGTTTCAAGAAAGGACGTGACCAGAGCTTGGTGTTTTTTGTTTGCAACGGATTCGGCGACCCATGGGCTTTCATAGTATTGCTCGAGCGCGTAGCCAAGGCTTCATGCCTTGGTTCGTCTCAAGATACTGCGGGCAAGCCATAAAGGCTTGCCTACGCGGCTGCTCTTCGTCCTGGTTTGTGGTGGATATTTGAGATCATGGCGTAAAGGGGCAACTTCATTCTCCCCGGAATCCCTCCAAAACAGGTCTTTTGGCCCATAATACCGTTGACTGACTTGGTCGGATATATTAATATGATGTATCAGTGTCTGTTATGTTGTTCCGAAGGACAGCGTCAATAAATCAAGGAAAGTCAAATGCCTTTGGTTGATCTGAACAACATCTCAAAATCCTACGGGACCAGTCTGGTTCTGAAGGACGTCTCCTGGCAGATCGAGGAAGGGAGAAAAATCGGGCTCTTAGGATCGAATGGGGTGGGAAAGACGACCTTGTTCCGAATAATAACGGGAGAATTGGAAGCAGACAGAGGGAACGTAACGCGAAGCAGAACCCTAAAGATCGGATTCTTGCCGCAGGAGTGCGAACTCGCGGACGATCTGGGTCTGTTTGACGAAATGCTGAAGCCATTCTCTGATCTTTTGAAGCTGCATGACAAATTGCGAAATCTGGAAAAGGAGATGTCTTCCGGTAAGAATATCGACAGGCTGATGAAACGGTACGGGGAGCTGCAGACAGAATACGAAAACAGGGGGGGATACACGTACGAAAACAGGATCGAGACCGTGCTTTCCGGATTGGGATTCAGAAAGAAGGATTTTGACAAAAACATCAATATCTTAAGCGGGGGGGAGAAAAACCGGACAGCCTTGGCCTCGGTCCTCTTATCCGAGCCGAATCTTCTATTATTGGATGAGCCAACCAACCATCTGGATATCGAAGGAACCGAATGGCTGGAAGATTACCTTTCTGAATTCCCGGGGACGGTGGTTTTAGTGTCGCATGATCGCTACTTTTTGGATCGAGTGATTCGAGAGGTGGTGGAGTTAGAAGATCATCAGATAGAGAAATATAAGGGAAACTTCTCGGGTTACGTGATACAAAAGGCAACACGACAGGAAAAATCGTTGAAGGAATATGGGGCACAAAAGGAATACATCCTCAGAACGGAAGACTTCATCCGGAGAAACATCGCCGGGCAGAAGACCAAACAGGCGCAGTCCCGAAGAAAGGCGTTGGAAAAACTGGAAAGACTGGAAAAACCGAAAACCAGATCCAAAAAAGTAAAAATCTCCTTCGGGCCGACCCAAAGGAGCCCAAGAGGGCTGGTATGGTCTGAGGGGTTGGCCAAAAGATTCGGGGAGCGTGTCCTTTTTGAAAACGTCGACTTCCTCCTGGAGAGATACGATCGAGTCGGTTTGATCGGCCCCAACGGATCGGGAAAAACCACCTTTCTGAGAATGCTTATGGGAAAAGAAAAGTCAACCTCCGGAGACCTTAAAATCGGTGGCAACCTCGATATCGGCTATTACGATCAAGAACACGAAGGACTGGATTTGGAGAGCACGGTTTCGGACGAGGTCTGGAAAATCAAGCCACAGATGTTGGCCTCTGAACTGCGCAGCTTCCTGGCAAGGTTCTTGTTCTTCGAGGACGACGTTTTCAGGAAAGTAAAGACCTTTAGCGGCGGAGAGCAAAGCAGGGTGGTTTTGGCAAAACTGATCCTCTCCAAGCCGAACTTTCTGATCTTAGACGAGCCCACCAACCACCTGGATATCGCTTCCCGGGAGGTATTGGAAAAGACCCTTTTGGAATTCGGCGGGACCATTTTGGTGGTTTCCCATGATCGTTATTTTCTTAATAGAGTGGTAAACAAGATTTATGCGATCGAACACCAAAGCCTGAAAGAGTATTTGGGAAATTATTCTTATTACGAGGAAAAGAAAAAAGAAGAGAAGCAGGCTTTGCAGAAAAGATTGGAGTCCGGAAGGCAGGAAAAGAAGAGCAAAGCGAAAATCAAAAAAGCTAAACCAAAGGTCAGAAAAAGAAGTCTCTTCCAAATAGAAAAGGAGATTTCCGAAATTGAGCACAAGATCGAAGAGATAGACTATTTGGTCTCTATCGAAGACGTATACACCGACTGGCAGAAGCTGCTGGAACTAAACCAAGAGAAAAAGACGCTTTCTCAAAGGCTGGATGAATTGTTGGCCGAGTGGGAAACATCCGCGGAAAGATAGGAGTACCGTGCACTCTTATAACGAGACCCTTTAGGATGACTCCACAGGACACCTCAACTGATCTTCTTGAGAGTTGATTTAAAAGAAAAGACGTGGTGATAGTCAATGAAAACAAATCCATGCCGCAGAAGGAAGGGTTTCTGATCCACGCCATTTCGCTTGGCCCACTGGTGATGACGCCGACGGGGTTTTGGCTCACAGGTATAGTGAATTTCCCATACTCTATTGCCTTTACTCTAGGATTGGAGAGAGCAAAAAGCAAATTCTTCCATCCCTGTTTTTCCCTCACCTTTTCCGCACCGTTAATATTATAAACGTCAACAGGTTCCATCATCCTCCTGACAGTGGGAGAAAAGTAGGGCATTGGCACGAGGATTGCTCTAACTTGTTTCGAAAAAACATAATAACGGACTCAAAAACGAGAAAAACAGAAATTCCTGTGATGAAGCAAACGTTTATCCCTAGAAAGCTTTCAGGGTTACAGATAATAAGGAGAGCGAAATGAAGATGAGGAGAAATGACAAAGGTATCACGATGATGGAAATGATGATCGTGGCAGTAATAATCGGAATCGTATCAACGCTTGCGATCCCAAGGTTTGTGCAGGTAATCCACAAATTGAAGCTGAAGAATGCCGGACGCGATATGATCTCTTCCTTGAGATTAGCCCGGTCAAACGCGGTTTCGCAGAGATGCCAGTTTGGCGTTTATTTCAATTTGAACGAAAGCGAGTACGTCCTTTTCAAGGACCTGGCAAATCTTGGGTCTTTCACCTACGATGCCGGATCAGATTCTGAAGCGGTAACCAGAATTCTGCCCACAAAAGTGAATTTTGGGTACACCAACTTTCCCAATTTTGCGGTTGTCTTCAAACCGGATGGATCGGCTTCCAGCAGCGGCCTGGTGGAACTATACTGCTACGAAGACTACTCTGGCTCTTACACCGTGGACGTATTAGGTAGTACCGGCAGGGTAAAACTAATTTCAGGATACGTCGGTCAGTAC
>Ga0315539_1001093_pt1 | contig 20203 bp, 30 predicted proteins | sample SalMarSW160150MG_FD_203097 | JGI IMG/M metagenome (GOLD analysis project Ga0315539, IMG submission 203097) | Salt marsh sediment microbial communities from the Plum Island Ecosystem LTER, Massachusetts, United States - Salt Marsh Sediment SW1601-150 ... | reverse complement strand
GGAGCGCGGCGGGCACGCTTTAATCCGAATTTCTTTCTTTCGCGCATTCGCGGATCACGAGTTAAGTAACCAGCTCGCCTGAGCCGTTTATGAAAATCAGGATTGAATCTTACAAGAGCTCTGGAAATTCCGTGTCTAACAGCTTCAGCCTGAGCATGAATTCCTCCCCCTTTTACTATAGCTGAAATCATAAACTTATCCGAAGCTTTCATTCTATCTAAAGCAGTACTTACAGTTTGCTGAAGATTTAAATCAGGGAAATATTCTTTATACGACTTTCCATTAATCATAATTGTTTTATCTCCCTGAGTAAAAAGTCGAATCCGAGCCACAGATGTTTTTCTTCTACCAATTGCTTGATAATATTTAACAACTGTCTTTTTTGCAGCTTTCTTTACAACCTTCTTTGCAGTTTTCTTTACTATTTTTCTTTTTTTAGCTGTTACCATTAATCTTTAAACGTTTAATTTGTTTAGCTCGTAATTTATTCTTAGGCAGCATGCCGAAAACTGCCTTTTTCAAAACTTCGCCTGGGTCTTTCTTAAAAAGTTTTTTAAATGGAATTTCTTTTAATCCTCCTAAATATTTTGTATGGTGGTAATAAATTTTATTCTCAAATTTCTTGCCAGTTACTTTGATTTTTTTAATATTCTTAACAATTACAAAATCTCCTATATCTTTATTAGGAGCGAAATCTGGCTTGTTTTTGCCACGCAAAAGAATAGCTATTTCTACAGCGAAACGCCCTAAAATCTTACCATCGGCATCAGTTGTATGAGTTTTACGTTCCATATTACTTCACTAATTCAATTATTGCCATTTTTGCTCCATCGCTTTTTCTAGGTCCTAATTTAATAATCCTTGTATATCCTCCTTTTCTGTCTTTATACTTTGGTGCAATTTCATCAATTAATTTTTTATTTAAATCTTTTGAAAAATACTTTGCTAAAATTCTTCTAGAACTTAAATCTCCTTTCTTTGCTTTAGTTATACACTTCTCGACAAATCTAGAAACCTCTTTAGCTTTTGCCTCAGTAGTTTTTATCTTCTTATGTAAAAAAATGGCACTTGCTAAAGATTTCAACAGAGCTTTCCGCTGATCTTTTTTTCTTGATAATTTTCTACCTTGTTTAAGTTTCCGCATATTACCTTTTTTTCTTTTTAGTAGTTTTCTTTTCCTTCTTGATTACCTTTTTTTCTTTTAATATTTTTGGAGCTTTGGAAGGTTCAGCAAACAAAGAAAAGTGCTTTACTAAAACATCCGAAGCCTGAAAGAATGCTTCTTCAGGAGTAATCGTTCCATCAGTTTTAATATCTAGATATAATCTGTCAAAATCAGTTCTCTCCCCCACCCGCATATTTTCCACCCTATAATTCACTCTTCTTACAGGAGTAAAAATGGCATCAATGGGAATTACTCCAATTTCCAATTTCTTTTGCTTTCCTCTCCGTTCAATTGGCTCATATCCAATACCTTTTTCAATCTGAATCTCTATATCTAATTCTGCTTTTTTATTAGTTAAGGTGGCGATATGAGAAGACTTATTTATTAATTCAACTTGGCTAGAGAGTTTAAAATCAGAACCTTTCACTTTTTTCTCGCCTTTAATCTTTAAATTTACTTTTTGAGGCTCGTCAGAATACATTTTAAATCTCAAGTGCTTTAAATTCATTGCGATAGTAATTACGTCTTCTAAAACGCCTGATATTGTTGAGAATTCATGATGAACTCCTTTGATTTTCATCTGAGTAATAGCTGCTCCTGACAGAGAAGAAAGCAAAACTCTTCTGAGAGAATTACCAATAGTTACTCCATATCCAGGATAAAGAGCTTCAATTTCAAAACAAGCAAAGTGTTCTTTTTTGTTAATAATTTTAGGCGATTTAGGTAATAAAATCATACTTTGTAGAAGCGGATTTACGCGGATAGCTACGCGGATTTACGCAGAATATCTGCGTCTTTCTGCGTTGTCATCTGCGTTGTTCTGCTTCTATATTAACGTGAATAAAACTCAAAAATAGTGGAAATTTCAGCTGGAGGGGCCGCTTCTTCTAAATTCGGCTCACCAATAATTTCTCCTTCTAATTTTTCAATATTAATCTTAATCCAAGAAGGAGCCTGATATTTCTTTAAAGTTGTGGGAAGATTTTGAAAAATAGCTTTGTTGCGAGAACTGACACGCAAACTAATCTTATCTCCTTTCTTAACTTGATAAGACGGAATATTAACTTTTTTTTCATTAACCAAGAAATGACCATGATTGACAATTTGCCTGGCTTGAACTCTAGAGGGAGTAAATCCCATTCGAAAAACCACATTATCTAAACGGCTTTCTAATTTCTTTATCAGCAAAACTCCGGCATCTTTTACTTTTCCCCGCTTTTCAAGAACTTCTTTTATATATTTTCTAAATTGCCTCTCTTTTAAATTATACCAATTTTTAAGTTTTTGCTTCTCGCTCAATTCTTTCCCATACTCAGAATGCTGTCTAGTTCTCCTTTTACCTTTTTCTCCAGGAGGATAAGGTTTTGTTATTATCGGACATTTCTGCGATAAACAACGTTCACCCTTTAAAAAGAGCTTTACTCCTAATCGTCTGCAAATTTTACATTTTTTATCTTTCATTTCTAATCTAAGTAAGATTACACTCTTCTAACCTTTCGCGGTCTACAACCATTATGCGGCACTGGCGTAATGTCGGTGATAGAAACAATCTCTAAGCCACGAGCAGATAGGGATCTAATAGCTGAATCTCGACCAGAACCAATTCCTTTCACTAAAACCGCTACTTTCTCAATCCCTAATTTTTTGGCTGCAAAGCTTATTGTTTCTGCGACTTTTGAAGCAGCAAAAGGAGTAGCTTTTTTTGTTCCCTTAAAGCCGATTGAGCCGGCGCTAGCCCATGTTAAAACATTGCCTTGAAGGTCAGTTAAAGTGATTAAAGTGTTATTATAAGAAGAAGAGATGCAAAGCTTGCCCTCGTTTGTTTTTGAGGGTTTTTTAGTTTTGATCTCTTTTTTCATCCCTGCCTCTACTCTTTCTGTCTCTTTTAACAACTCTTCTTCAGTTTTTGCAATAATTCTTTTTTTACCCATATGATTAAAATTACTTTGCGTCTGGTGCTGCTTTTCTTCCAGATCCTACTGTTTTTCTCACATTCCCACGAATACTTCTAGTATTAGTTCGTGTTCTTTGACCTCTAACTGGCAGTCCTTTAATATGACGAATTCCACGCCAGGAACCAACATCACGTAATCTTTTAACATTCATCATCACTTCTCTCCTAAGCCCTCCTTCAATCTTATATTTCTTTTCAATTATGTCTTTAAGCTTATTTATTTCTTCTGTATTTAATTCAGAAGCCAGACAATCAAACTTAATTCCTGCTTCAGTTAAAATTTTTCTACTCAAAGAACGACCTATGCCATAAATATAGGTCAAAGCAATCTCTATTTGTTTTTTTTCCGGGATATTAACCCCAACGATTCTTGGCATATTTTAGTTTTTAGTGAGTAGTGATTAGTGGATAGAAAAAACTACAAACTACCCACTACAAACTACCCACTAAGCTATCCTTGGCGTTGTTTATGTCTAGGATTTTTTTCACAAATTACATAAACTCGTCCTTTTCTTCGGACGATTTTACAGTGTCTGCAGATTTTTTTAACTGATGCTCTAACCTTCATATGTCATTTTCCACGATAGACTATTCTTCCTCTGGTGTCACCATGAGGGCTCATTTCTATTGTTACTTTATCTCCTGGTAAAATCTTAATTCTATAAATCCTTAACTTTCCAGCAAGGTGTGCAATAATTTCTCTTCCATCATCTAATTTTACTTTGAAATCAAGACTAGGCAGCGATTCTAAAACAGTACCAGTTGTTCGATAAACGTTTTTCTTTGGTTTTTTCATTTAGCGAGTACTTAATAATTATCTAATATAGCAAGATTCTTTTAATTAGTCAAGCATTAATCTTACTTCAATTTCTTCCATGTCTTCGGGAATTTTACTCTTTAAGATTGGCCAAGACTTCAACTCAACCTTAGTTACCCCAGGCAAATTTTCTAAAAATATCCTGGCTTCTTTAAAAGACTTTCCTAAAAGAGCTTTTTTAAGTTTGTCTAAATCAATATCTGAATAAGCTTTAGCCTTAATCTCTAAACTTAAAACTATCTTACCCTCTTCATCAATCTTTTCTTCTAAAAGAAATTGATTGATTTCTAAACTCTCTTCTTGAAGTATTGTGCCTTCTGGCATATTTAAATTAATACGACTTTTAGCAAAATTCTCTAGGTCTGATTTTTTAAACCCTATTCCTTCTGATTTAATTTTAACTTGAAACACAAATGATTCAGCTTCAGTTCCTGCTTCTAAAGAGCTACTAGCTTCTATAATCTCCTGAGAAATTGTTTCATCTAACAAAACGAAATCTTTAGGAACAGTTGTTTTAAAAAACTCCCTGCTTTCTTTTTTCAATTCCTCAATCAAAGCAATTTCTGCTTCTTCTATGTCCTCTTGACTAATCTGCGAAGCCTCGCCTATAAAGCCGCCGCTCATATCTGAAAATGACCTTCCATAAATAGTGGTATACAAAGAAGAACCAGCTAGGGCAGGAAGAGCAAAAGTAGAAGGACCAATATTGTAATCTTCTCCTGGTTCAGCTGCTTGAACTTCAACATCAATCTCGCCAGGCACAAGTTTTCCTTTTTCATATCTTGCTCCTGGAATTACTATTTTTTTAAGAGACCAGAATAATTTCCCGTCGGCAGAAACAAATCGAGAAGGCACTAAAGTCCTGGAAGAAGTAGAATGAGCATTATAGACTCGGATAATTCCTATGGCTTTTTCTTCTTTTAAAACCTTGCTTGAAGCAAAAAATTCTTGAGAAGCGGATTTTTCATTGCTAAAAACTCTGCCTGGAATAATTTTTTCATCAAAGACAGATATTTCTACATCTAAATCTATAACAAGATTTTCTTCTAAAGTTAAAATCTCCATTTCCGGCCAAATTTGAACTTCTACTTTAGAAAAAAAGAAAAGGCCTGAAATTACTACTAAGATTAAAAAAACAAAACAAAAAACTAAGCTCTTCAGAAAAAGCCTTTTTTTCTTTATTTTCTTCAAAGGAACTGAGTTCCTTTTGTCAAGGAACTCAGTTCCTTGATCTTTTTGTTTTGGAGGAATAATATCAAAAAATTTCTTACCCATAATAACAAGTGAGCAAACATGGAATATATTGAGGACTTTTTAAACTCTTTGTTTCGTCTTTAATCTTTTTAAAATCTTTGGGATAAATAACCTTAGCTCCTGATAAAAGCTCTTGAATTTCTGGAAGCAAGCTAGCTCCGCCAAAAAGCTGAATATTTGATAAACTTATTTTTCCAATCTTCAATCCTAAATCTTGTTGCCAAGCTCGCTTTTCTAATAAAAGTATTTCTCTAATTCTTTGCCTAACTTCTCGGCTTAAAAGCTTACTAGCATATCTTTCTTTAAGAATTCTAGCTGATTCCTCGTCAATTCCCAAGGCATCAGATAGTTTTTCGGAAAATGCTTTTCCTCCGACTTTAAGCTCATTAATCTGCTCTAAACTACCTCTTTTTACTAAAAAAAATTGACTAATTTCTCCGCCAATGTCAAAGAAAACACCATCCTTTGCCCTTTCGCCAGAAAAAGTAAAGGGTAAACTTTCGACCAAATGAACTATTTTCAAAATCTTTAATTCCAAATCTGCAAAAATTCTTTTTATGCTTTCAAGATAATGTTTCAATAAAAAAGTAGCCAAAACCCTAATCTCTAAATCCTTTCCAATATAGCCTTGTAATCTTGAAACTGAATAGCCATTAATTTTCATTTCAAGAATTCTCAAACTAATCATTTCAATATCTTTTGGCAAAATACCAGATTCTTTGCTAAATCTTTCATAAATTTCTTCTTGTGCTTTTTTAAGAACCTGCTGAAAAATAGCTTTTTCTTGTGTTTTAGAAACCTTTGTCTTTAACCCCTCATTTTGCCTAAATGACTGTAAACTAATTCTTGCTTTTAGAATATTAGGACCCAGAGTAAGCAAAACTGGCAATTTCTTCAGATTTTGCCCCTGAGATTGAACTTGCTCAATCGCTTTAAGAACAGATTTCTTTATTACGTTTACTTCAAAAATCTTTCCGTTAAAAACGTCGTATCTCTCAAAATATTGAGTAGCAGCCCCTAAAACAGCGATCTTACTATTATCTTTTCTACAAACTAAAACCTTTACTGCTTCAGTCCCAATATCTAAAACCAAAAAAAACTTTTCCTTTTTTCTTTTTGTTTCAAAAAAATAAGAACCTTTCGCTCCGCTCAAGAACCTTGATTCGCTATTGTAAAAACATATATTCTTGAAATCAAACCCCATTAGTTAATTTTAACCTTTTCACTAACTATTGACAAGCCCTCTGACTTTGCTATAATGATAATAGATGTCAGTATAGTTCGTATACTACGGGCTAAACTAAAACTGGGTGCTATAAAAAGAATTCTTGAAAAGGGATTCTTTTTATTTTATAATAAATGTGTGGATCTGGGCCTGTAGTGTATATAGTAACATACTGGCGTTAGCACTCAGTGAAGCGGGTGCAAGTCCCGCCGGGTCCACGCTAAAGGGCTTCTTAAATTCTAAGGGGCTTTTTAGTTTTTATTCTAAAATTGCGCGGAGGCGGCGGATGCCAGCGCCTGAAGATTGTTCTTTAATTATTTTGAATCTACCGAGCTCTGAAGTGCGCTGGACATGAGGACCTGCGCAGATTTCTTTTGAAAAGTCTCCAATAGAATAAACAGATACTTTTTCAGGATATTTTTCTTTAAAAAAAGCTAAAGCTCCTGATTTTATTGCTTCTTTGTAAGACATTTCTTCTTTTTTAATCTCTAAATCCTGTTTAATCTTCTGATTAACAATCTCCTCAACTTTCTTAATTTCCTGTTCTATCATTTTGGCAGTATGAGAGAAATCAAAACGAAGCCGTTCAGAAGTAATATCAGAACCCATTTGCTGGACATGATCTCCTAAAACTTCTCTTAATGCCTGATGCATTAAATGAGCAGCTGTATGAAGCTTTGCTTCTTCTAAACCTGCTTCCTTGCCCACTCCTCCAAATTTCTTTTCTGCTCCTGCTCGGGAAATCTCTTGATGTTTTTTTATTGCTTTTTCAAAACTCTTTTTGTCTATTTCTATATTTTTTTCTCTTGCCAACTCTTCAGTTAGTTCTAACGGAAATCCATAACTTTGATAAAGATTAAACGCATCTTCTCCTGTAATTTTATTATCTTTGACTAATTTCTCAAATTCTTTTAATCCTCTTTCTAAAGTCTTTGCAAACTTTTCTTCTTCATTTTGAATAATAGTTAAAATATCTGTTTCTTTAGATTTTACTTCAGGATAAACCTCTTTATAAATCTCAATAACTTTTTGAGCTAAAGGAATTAAGAAATTCTTTGGCAATTTTAAAATCTTGCCATAGCGGATTGCTCTTCTTAAGATTCTTCTCAAAACATATCCCTGCTCAACATTTGAAGGAAGGACACCTTCGGCTGTCAAAAAAACTGCTCCTTTAATATGGTCAGCAATAATCCTCTCTGATTGATTCTGAGGCATAGTAGAAAATAAATCAGTTTCAAAAACTGATGGTTTCTCCTGAATAACCATAACTAATCTTTCCAATCCCATGCCAGTATCTATTCCTTTTTGTTTTAAAGGGGTCAACTTTTTATCTCTGTCCTGGTAAAATTCATTAAAAACTAAATTCCATAATTCAATAAATCTTCCACACTTACAATTTGGCAAACATTTTTTACCTAAAGAACACGGCTTTTTAGATAACTCATAATGAATTTCAGTAGTTGGCCCGCAAGGCCCTTCTTCTCCAGTTGGCCCCCAGAAATTATCTTTACGAGAAAATCCATGAATTTTTTCTTTAGAAAATCCTAGTTCTTTCCATATCTCTCTTGATCCTTTGTCTCTAGGAACTTCCTTATCTCCTTTAAACACTGTGATCCAAAGTTTTTCTTTTTTTAATCCGCAATCTTTGGTTAAAAATTCAAAAGCCCATCCAATGGACTCTTTTTTAAAATAGCCCTCTCCGCCTTCGCCAGAGGCTTCGGCGGACACAGCAAAACTAAAGTTTCCCAACATCTCCAGAAAAGTCAAATGAGTTGTATCCCCTACTTCTTCAATATCTGAAGTTCTAAAACATTTCTGAGAAGATGTAACTCTGTTTCCATAAGGAGATGGTTTTCCCAAAAAATATTCTTTAAATTGCTGCATACCAGCTGTAGTAAACAAAACACTAGGATCAGTAGGCAATAGAGAAGATGAGGGCACTATTTTGTGCCCCTTTTTCTCAAAGAATCTCAAAAACTTATTCCTAATCTCTTTTGAAGTCATACTATGAATATCGATCTGCTACAACAGACGCTATATATGCTTCTGGTTTTATTTTAGGTTCAAACCCATTTCCACGAATCAATCCGGTTAATTCCTTTACCATATCTTTTGTCTGTCCTTTTTCACCAATATCAGCATGGATATATCTAAATTGGTAACGAAGAGTTCCATCATCTGCCTGTTGAATCTCTTTTTGAAAATCTTCTCTTAGAAGTAAAGCCATTTCGCAGGATAATAAAACTTCCTGTAAAATCCTGTTTTTCCAATAAATAAACTTTTTATTGAAAGCACGAGGATATTTTATCTTTTTAAGAAAAAATCTTCCTCCTTCGCCTTTTCTCAAAATCGCCACAACAACTGGAAAATGCGGATCTTCTCCTGAAGAGGAATCGCAGCCAACAATAATATCATAGAATTTCTCTGGTTTTTCCTTAATATATCCTATTATTTCTTCAATTACTTGTTTGGCTAATAAATTCCCCTTGGTTGGATTAAAAAAGTGACCGTTTAAGTTTATGTTATTCATAATAAAACATTGTACCAAAATTCTCTTTTAAAATCAAGCTTAGCTCTTATCTACTATTTTAACAAACTCTTTAGGATCTAATGAAGCGCCGCCAACAAGAAGACCATTAAACTCGGCTTGTTTTAAATATTCTTCTGCATTATTAGCTTTAACGCTTCCTCCATAAAGAATTCTAATCTTCTTAGAAGCAGCAGAATCGTATAATTTGGAAATAATCCTTCTAATTAAAAGATTCATTTCCTTAGCTTCTTCAACATCGCAGGGATTGCCAGTTCCAATAGCCCAAATTGGTTCATAAGCAATAACTACTTTAGAAAAATCAACTCCATTCAAGCCCTCTTTAATCTCTTTTTCCAAAACACTTTCTGTTTTGTCCATTTCTCTTTCTCCTTCTGTTTCTCCAATACAAACTATAGGAATAAGCCCTGCTTCTAAAGTAGTTTTAACTTTTCTATTAACTATTTCATCTGTTTCATTGAAGTATTTTCTCCTTTCTGAGTGACCTATAATAATATACTTACATCTCATCTCTTTAAGCATTGCCACAGAAACTTCACCAGTATACGCTCCTTTTTCTTCCCAATAACAATCTTGCGCCCCAAGAGTTAATCCTTTTAATAAAGGTAAATAAATAAATGGCGGGCAAATCACTGTTTCTATGTTCTCAATATCTTTTACTCCATGTTTAACAGAATTAAAAAGTTCTTCAGCCTCTTTGCTTGTTATTGGATTCAATTTCCAATTTGCTACAATAAGTGGGTCCATATTATTGTTTTCTTAAGTATTCTGCTGCCTTTTCCGGCTCAATAGTTGATATCTCCATTCTAGTTCCAATTTCAAATCCAGCCCAGGTTGATGTTTTCGGCAAAATTGTCCAGTGCCAATGATAATAATCATGATTCTTGCCATCACAAGGAGCGGTGTGTAGATAAAAGTTATAAGCAGGAGCGTTCAAGCCTTTGTAAAGCTTGCTAATGGCTTTTTGAAATGCTTCAGCCAAGCTCCATTTTTCTTCTTCTTTTGCCCGCTCAAAATACGCAAGATGCTTTTTTGGTGAAACAATAAGCTGAAAAGCGGTTTTAGAAGCAAAAGGACAAATTACTAGAAAATCTTTATTTTCAAAAACAATTCTTTTCTTGGATCTTCTCTCCCATTTATTCATGTCGCAATAAATACATCTTTTATTTTTATCCTTTTTATAGTAACCTTGAGAACGTAAAAGAGCTTTATGAAGATCAATATCAATAAGAGGAGTAGTTATAATCTGAGAGTGAGGATGAGCAATTGAGGCTCCGGCTTCCTGGCCATGATTATGAAAAATAGATATATGATTTACAAACTTTTTTGGCATTAAATTCAAATATCTTTCCTGATAAACATCAAACATTTCTTTAACCTGTTCTACTGAAAATTGAGCTATTTGTTTTCTATGGTCTTGAGTAATCACTATTTCATGAAACCCTGCTGCATTCATCTTTTTATACAACCTTCCCTCAATTTGTTCATTTAATTCAGGGCTAGGAAGAAAAGCTGGAAATTTATTAGGAATAACAATTGTTGTCCAAGAGCCAGAAGCCACCATTTTACCTTTGTTAAAAATAAGAGTTGGTTTTTCTTCTTTAGATAAATTGCAAAAAGGACAATCCTTTTTTGAAACTCTCTCTGCTGCTCTTTTTTCTTTCTTAAAAGTTTCCGGTCTTCTTGCCCTGCCTGTGGCAATAACAACCCAATCTCCGCTAACTAAGTCCATCCTCAGCTCCGAAGGAAATTTTAGCTTTTTAATTTTCTTAGCCATTACTTTATTTTACCCCGCTCGTTAAAATCTTACAACTGGTTTGGGTTACAGCAAGAGTATGCTCAAAGTGAGCGCAAAGGGAGTTGTCGCGGGTTTGAAAACCATAGTCGTCTTTGGCTTTTTTCAAACGCCAGTCCCCTTTTGCTACCATTGGCTCAATGCAGAAACACATTCCTTGTTTTATTTCAGAGCCTGTCCTTCTTTTTCCATAATTTTGCACCTGCGGCTCTTCATGAAGTTCTTTTCCAATCCCATGACCACAAAGATCTCTAACTACATTAAATCCCTGGTCTTCAATATATCTCTGAATCGTGTTGCCTATATCGCCAAATGTCTTACCTGGACGAACTTTCTTTATTCCCCTTTTTAATGCTTTTTTAGTTACTCTAATTATTCTTAATGCGTCTGGAGAAACTTTTCCAACCGGAACAGTAACTGCCATGTCAGAATGGAATCCCTTAAAAAGAACACCTAAATCAAGAGAAATTATATCTCCCTGTTGTAATTTTCTATTAGAAGGGATGCAATGAACAAGTTCCTCATTTACTGAAGTGCAAAGAACATTTGGGAAACCCTGATAGTTTTTAAAAGACGGCTTTGCTCCATATTTTAAAATAAGGTCGCTGGCGACCTTGTCTAAATATTTAGTGGTAATACCTGGCTCAACCTTTTTTTCCAGCTCTGCCATAATCTCTGCCAAAATCTTCCCACCTTGTCTCATAATTTTAATCTCTTTTTCTGTTTTTATTGAAATCATCTAATTGCTTTTAGAATGTCTTTGGTTTTTTGCTTTAACTCCTCAATTGTTCCAGTATTATTGATTGTGAAATCTGCCATTGCAATAGGACCGCCCTTTTCTATATTCTCAATTTCTGCATAGTCACGTGCTCTTGCTTCTTTTTCTGTAAAAGACCTAAATCGCTGTTTGTCGTCCTTTTCAACTTTTCTATTTTCTAATCTTTCATATCTTAATTTTGCAGGAGCATACACTGCTATAACATACATTGAATCTCCATATCTTTCTTTAAGAATCTTATACTCTGACCACGAATAAAGTCCATCACCTACTACGTTAGATTCTTTTAGCAATTCATCAAACTTAGGGATATTAAGTGTAGCAAACGCACCCATTCCATGTTCTTTTCTAAAACCTTCTCTTATTTTTCTTTCATTGTCCTCATTAACTTCTAATCCATCTTGTTTAACCTTATCAAGAGTAATCTGGCCGAATCTTAAAAAAGCAAAACCTTTTTTAACTAATTCATCAGAAACCATGCTCTTGCCTGCTCCAGCCATTCCTACAATAAAAACAATTTTATTATCAAACTTCATAATTTTTAAATAAGTTAAATAAGCCTGGCTTATTAAGCCTGGCTTATTTAATAGCTTTCAAAATATCCTTGAAAACATCCTCTATCGGCTGTTCGCCATTTATTTTAATTAATCGTCCTGTTTTGCGGTAATAATTAATTATTGGCTGAACTTCTGTTTTAAACCATTTTAACCTATTTTTCACTGCTTTAATCGTATCATCGCTTCTTCCAATCAATTGACCGTTACATTTTGGACACTTTTTAATCTTTCTAAACTGACCAACAAAAGGAATAATCTTTTTACATTTTTTGCAAATCCTTCGTTTAGTTAATCGCCAAACTGCTTCTCTGTCAGAAATGTGAATTAACATAATTTTCACATTCTTATCCCATTCATAAAATTCTAAAGCTTCATCTATCAAATAGGCCTCTGTGATTCTCCTAGGATTACCGTCCATAATAAATCCTTTTAATTTCTTTTTATTCTTTAACTCCTCTATCTTATCAAGCCAAAGTTTAAAAATTGCTGGCATAGGTATTAATTTCCCTTTAAATAATATCTTAGCAATTTTCTTGCCAGTGAAATCTTTTTTCTTTGTTCTAGCTCTTAATAAATCACCGCTGCCAATATAATCAAAGCCTAGCTCCTTTTGTAAAAGCTTGGCTTGAGTTCCTTTCCCAGAGCCGGATTTGCCAAGAAAAATAACTATTTGATTTTTCATAATTTTAAAATGTATCGTATTCGCGCATTTGAAGCTGAGAATTAATCTGCTTCATTGTTTCTAAAACTACAGAAACCACAATTAATATAGAAGTTCCTCCTATTAAGAATCCGAAAACATTCTGAACCCCAGTAATTCCTCCGACAATAGACGGCATTACAGCGATCGTACCCAAGAACAAAGCTCCAATCAGCAAGACACGATTTAATATATAATGAATAAATTTGGCAGTTGATTCTCCGGGTCTAATTCCTGGAATAAATCCGCCCATTTTCTGAAGATTAACAGAGATTGCTTTCGGATCAAAAGTAACAGCAGTATAAAAGAAAGTAAAAAGGACAACTAAAAGGAAATATAGGACTCCACGAACCCATGGGTTTCCTAAGAAAACAGCTACGCTGGCAGCGATACTGCCTATTATTCCCGCTGTTCCTCCTAAAAAGTTAGCAATCATCTCTGGAAAAAGCAAAATTGACATAGCAAAAATTATAGGGATTACTCCAGCTGGATTAAGATTCATTGGCAGATAAGTGGAAACTCCTCCATACATTTTAGTTCCTCTAACTCTTTTAGCATAAGAAACCGGGATATTACGCCTGGCTTCAGTAATTAAAACAACTCCAATTATAATAAACAAAGACATAGCAAAAAATAGCAAATAGTTAGGGACTTTAGCTGGGTCAAGGCTAATATCTTGATAGGCCTGGAAAATGCTCATTGGAAAACTGGCAATAATTCCAGCAAAGATTAAAAGAGAAACTCCATTGCCAATCCCTTTCTCTGTAATTAATTCTCCTAACCACATTAAAAACACAGTTCCTGCGGTAATAGTTAAAAGAGCGACTAAAGTCCCGGATAAACCAAGTGGAGGAGAAATTACTGGATCTGGCGGCCGCTGCAACCAACTCAGCATTGCATATCCCTGAAGAAAAGCTAAAGGAATAGTAAGCAATCTTCCATATTGATTAAACTTTCTACGCCCAGCCTCGCCTTCTTCTTTATACATCTTCTCTAACTGAGGAAAAATCATTGTTAAAAGTTGAAGAATAATAACTGAAGTAATGTACGGACCTATACCAAGCATAATAATAGAAAATCTGCTTAGAGCTCCGCCAGTAAGAACACTTACAAAACCCATCATCTTGAATCTGGCAAAAAACTTCTCTAAATTCTCAGCATTAATTCCGGGCATAGGAATAGCTGCCATTAATCTGAAAATAGCGAAAATCACCAAGATAAATAGTATTTTCTTGCGTAAATCTTTTATTTTAAATACTTGAAGTAATTTATTCAGCATGTTTTTCTATTTTCTCTTTTGCGCTTTTTGATAATTCACAGTTTTCAATAGTCAACTTCTTTTTTAGCTCTCCCCTGCCTAAAATCTTTACTTTAGGCGTCTTTCCTTTTATTCTACGGATTAATTTCCTTTCAATCAAGGCCTTAGGATTCACAACCTCAGATTCTTTGAACTTCTTATCTAAATCCTCGACATTAACAATTGCCAGATTCTGGTCTTGCCCTTTAAATCTATAACCTCTTAATTTCGGATACTTTTTAATCAGTTCTCGAACAACCGGAGCAAACTTTCTGCCAGCTCTAGATTTCTGGCCTTTAATTCCTTTGCCAGAATAAGTTCCTCTCTTGCCGCCACGTCCTATCCGTTTTTTCTTCTTTAATTTATGTTTTGGTTTCAGTTGATGCAGTTGCATGTTTTAGTTCTTTTAACGCTTTAATTGTGGCTTTAGCATTATTAATTTTGTTTCCTGTTCTGCCAATGATCTTTGAAGAAATATTTTTAATTCCAGCCAAAGTGCAGATAACCCGAATCGTTCCACCTGCTACCAATCCCCTTCCCTTTCTTTGAGGTTTTAACATAATTCTAGCTGCTCCAAATTTTGCTTCAACTGGATGAGGAATTGTATCTTCTACAGTTGGAACTGTAATTAAGTTTTTCTTAGCTACTCTGGTTGCTTTTTCTACTGCTTGAGCAACATCTTTTCCTTTTGCTATACCAAAGCCAACTCTTCCTTTCTTATCTCCAATCACCATTGCTGCCCGAAACCGAAGACGTCTACCACCAGCTGTTACTCTGGTAACCCGCGCCAAATCTAAGAGTTTTGATTCAAACTCCTCTTTTTTCTTCTCAAATATTCTTCTCTTAAATTGTCTTTTTTGAATATTGATAACCATAATTTAAAATTTAAGTCCTGCTTCTCGTGCCCCATCTGCCAAGACCTTGACCTTGCCATGATATTTATATCCTCCTCTGTCAAACACAACTTTATTTATCTTCTTCTCAATTGCTTTCTTAGCAATTAATTTGCCTATTTCACTAGCAGAAGCAAGCTTTCCATTAACAGCGGCTAAGGTCTTTCCTTTTTCATCATCAATTATTTGTGCGTAAATATACTTAGAAGATCTAAAAACGCAAAGTCGCGGAACATTAGCTGTTCCTTTTATCTTTGCTCTTATTCTCTTATGCCGTCTTTTTCTTTTTATTTGTTTCTCTAACATTCTTTTTATTCTACTTATTTTTAAAACTATTGACAGGGTTTCTTGGTTTGCTATAATGATAATAGATGTTAGCATAATCCGTAACACTACGGGTTAAAGCTGAGTGTCACAAAAAGAATTTCTTGTTAAGGAGTTCTTTTTGTTTTATAATAATATTGTGGATCTGGGCCCGTGGTGTATGTACGTAACATGTTGACATTGACACTCAGCGAAGCGGGTGCGAGTCCCGCCGGGTCCACGCCAGAAAGTCTCTTAATTTTCAAGGGGCTTTTTGATTTGAAAACCATTGACAACCATAATTTAATTTGTTATACTGATATTAGTACCGAAAAATGGAAAATTGTTCTTTTGAAAGGAGATAAAAAATGAAAAAATGGGAATACATTTATATTGAATGGATTACAATATTAGACAACCGTGATCCTTTTGAAAATTTTATGGATAGAATTAATGAAAAAGGAAGGGAAGGATGGGAATTGGTATCTTTTTTAGAAACTTCCAGCGCAGCTACTCAGGCAATAATGAAACGGCCAATTACACCTTAATCCTTTCCGTTTTTATAAGTATCTGCCGGCCGATGGTGGATACTTTTTTATTTCGCTACTGCTCATGCTGCGCCTTCAGTGGTTGCTACCTTTTTCCCTGCCTTTCTCCGAATCTCCTCTCCTAAGTATCTTATCCCTTTGCCTTTATATGGTTCTGGTGGACGAACTTTTTTTATCTTTGCAGCAATCTCGCCGACTAATTCTTTATCAATTCCTGAAACAGTAATAATGCTTTTCTCTACTAAAAACTCTATGCCTTTAACCTTATCTATTTTAACTGGGTGAGAAAATCCTACTAAAAGAATCAAATCTTCTCCTTCTAAATTCGCCCTATAACCAACACCGTGTATTTCCAACTTCTTTTCGTAGCCATCTGTAACCCCTTTTACCATATTAAAAATAAGAGTTCTAAACAATCCCCAAAAAGCCTTGGCTCTTTTGGTCTCTTTTCCAGGACTGACAAAAATCTTGTCATCTTTTATCTCAATCTTAATTTCAAGAGGAACTTCTTTTTGAAGCTCACCTTTTGGACCCTTAACAATTACTGTATTACTTTCTACTTTAGCCTCAACTCCTTTCGGTATTTCAATTGGTTTTTTACCTATACGTGACATATTACCAAATTTCACAAATTATCTCTCCGCCTAGTTTTTTTCTCTTTGCCTCTTTATTCGTCATTAATCCTTCTGGCGTAGAAACTATTGATATTCCATAACCTCCTCTGACTGGTTTAATTTCTTTAGCCCTGGCATAAATTCTTTGTCCTGGTTTTGAAATCCTTCTTAAACCAGAGATTACAGCAGGATATTTCAAAGCAATCTCAATGATTTTTTTTGGGCTTCTTCCTTTTTTCTCTATTTTACCAATAAGTTTTTGTTTTTCTAAAATCTTAGCAATCTCATATTTTAAATTAGAATAAGGAATAACCACTGTTTCTTTAGAAACAGCCTGAGCATTCCTTATTCTATTTAACATATCTGTAATCGGATCTACCATGATGATTTCTTTATTCCAGGGATTTCCCCTTTATTCGCTAATTCTCTAAAACATATACGGCATAGTCCAAATTTTCTCATATACGCTCTTCTTCTTCCACATCTAAAACAGCGACGAATTGTTCTTGTGCTAAACTTAGGTTTTTTCTTTGATTTTACAATTTGTGATTTCTTAGCCATATTATGCTTTTATTGGAAACCCAAACAATCTTAATAATTCTATGCTTTCTTCTTTGTTCTTTGCCGTGGTGACCACTGTTATTTCAAACCCAAAAATATTTTTAGCTTTTTCTGAAGAAACTTCAGGAAAAACAATATGTTCTTTAATAGCAATCGTAAGATTTCCTTTTTTATCAAAAGATTTTAAATCAATCCCGCGGAAATCCCGAAAACGAGGAAGAGCGATATGAATTACTCTTTCTAAAAAATCATTCATTTTTCTACCCCGTAAAGTAACTTTAGCACCAATTGACATTCCTTCTCTTAGTTTAAATCCTGAAATTGACTTTTTTGCTTTTGTTAAAATTGGTCTTTGAGCACAAATTAAAGCTAAATCATCAAAAATAAGTTGGTAAGCCTTTTTCTGCTCATCCAAGGTTTTATTAATAATCATCCTGCCAAATCCAGTATTTACTACAACTTTTTCAATCTTAGGAACAACCATAACATTTTTATAGCCAAACTTCTTCATCATAGCAGGTATTACTTCTTTTCTATATTTTTCTTTTAATTTAGTAATCATATCTCTTGTTTGCATTTTTTACAAATGCGATATTTTTTCTTCCCTTCTATCTTATATTCTACTCTTACTGCTTTTCCGCATTTGGGACAAATAAGTTTAACGTCTGAAGCATTAAGAGGAGCCGGTGTCTCCACAATTTGACCTTTCTCGCCAGACTTTTTTGGTTTCACATGTTTTTTTCTCAAATTAATCCCTTCAATAAGAAGCCTGCCTTGTTTTGGAAGCGCTTCTATAACTTTAGCTTTTCGCCCTCTATCCTTGCCAGAAATTATTAATACTGTATCACCTTTTTTAATTTTCATACAACATCCGAAGCTAAATTGATTATTTTATCAAACCCTTTTTCTCTTAATTCCCGAGCCACTGGACCAAAGATTCTTCCTCCTTTTGGATTCTTTGCTGCATCTAAAACTACTGCTGCATTATCATCAAATCTGATATATGAACCGTCAGGCCTTCTAAGGGCTTTTCTCTGCCTAACAATAACTGCCTTTACTACATCGTGTTTCTTTACCGGTCTTCTTGGCTCAGCAACCTTAACTGCTGCTACGATAATATCGCCAATTTGAGCATATCTTCGGCGCGTACCACCCAAAACCCGGATGCATTGAATTATCTTTGCTCCGCTATTGTCTGCGACATTTAACATTGACTGCGTCTGTATCATGATACTACTCTCCACTTTTTATCTTTACTTATCGGGCTACATTCTTCAATAGTAACTTCATCTCCAACATTATACTCTCCTTTATCGTAATGCGCTTTATACTTCTTATGAATCTTATACCTTCTCTTATATTTAGGATGTTCTTTCACTCTTTCTACTTCAACAACCACTGTTTTCTGCATTTTATTTGATACAATTGCGCCTTTTAATCTTTTTTTGGGCATAATGTTGTAAGGATACGGGCAATATCCTTTTTAATTTGTCTAATTTCTCTTACATTTTTTACTTTTCCAGATGCTAAATCAAAACGAAGCTGTCTTAATTTGTCTTGATTATTCTGCAAAAGTTTTTGCAATTCTTTCTTTGGTTTTTGTTTTAATTCTTTCGCTTTCATAAACCGATACCAATAATACTAATCGGATACCAATGATACGAATATTGGTATAATTGGTATGTTATTCGTATATTAGTATCGCGTTATCTTTTGATAAATTTTGTCTCTATCGGCAGCTTATCACTTGCTTTTCTAAATGCCTCTTTGGCTTTTTCTTCAGGTATTCCTTCAAGTTCAAAAATAATCCTGCCAGGCTTTATAGGAAAAACATAATGGTCAACTGAACCTTTTCCTCCGCCCATAGGCACTTCAGTTCCCTTTTTAGTTACCGGCTTATCTGGAAAAATTCTAATCCAAAGCTTTCCTCCTTTTCTTAAATATCTAATAATAGCTCTTCGCCCTGCTTCAATCTGACGCGATGTTATCCATTTTGTACCCATTGATTTTAATCCATAACTACCAAAAGCCAACTCAGTTGATCTGGTTTCAATACCTTTAGAACTTCCCTTCCTCCACTTTCTATGTTTAACTTTTTTCGGCATTAGTATCGCCATAATTTTATTGGAATTTTAACACATTACTAAACTATTGACAAGGTTGTTTGATTTGCTATACTGATAATAGCAACGCTACCCCGGGATAAAACCCGGGGGTTGTTTTATTTTGCTAATTTAATTTCCTCTTTGTAATCATCTACATACAAATGCCAACAATACTTTAATTCCCAGGCCATATTTTTTTCATAGGCGAAGAAAATAATATTTTTCTTTTTATCCTTAATCACATAATTTTTAAGTTCCAAGAAATCGCTGTCTCCACTAACTATTATTACACCATCAAGATTATCAATTGTCCGAACTACATCCAAAGTAATTTCTACATCTACGTCTCCTTTTTTAACAAACTTCCCAGCTGCAGGAGTATATTTGAGTTTCTTTTTCTTTATTGTAACGTACGGTCCTATTCTTTCTAAGAATTCTTGGGTCCCTTTAAAAACTATATCACTTTTCTTGGGAATAGCAATATAATAATTAATAAATTTTAAATCACAATAATCTTCTAAAAACTTCCTGAACTTTCCAAAATCTATTCTCCAACCATATTTTTGATATGAGTGATAAAGATTTGAATCATCACAGAAAACCCCTATATTTTTAGTTTTTAAACTCTGTAATAATTGTTTTTCTCTTTGATTCATATTTTAAAAACTCTTGACATCCATAATTTAATTTGCTATAAGAAAATATAAGAAAACAAAACAAATGATCGTTGAAAATTAGGAGATTTGAAATGGATAAAAGAAAACAGATTTTTAACATTTTTCTTTGGCTTGATATAATAGTCTTTACAGGTCTAATGATCAGTAGTTTATTTTTTGAAATAACCAGGTATTGGGTTTTCTGGGCTGGATTCTTTTTATTCCTCCTTGCCCATCCTATAGTATGGTTTCTAACCAGAAGAAATAAACAAATCTTTTCCCCCAAGCACCTTAATTAAGTAGGTGCTTTTTTATTCAAATTTTTCGCCCTTGTAAATCCAGACCTTTACCCCGATTACGCCGTAATTACAATGAGCTTCTGCTTTAGCATAGTCGATATCAGCTCTAATGGTTTGACGAGGAAGTTTTCCAG
>Ga0315539_1001089_pt1 | contig 20262 bp, 13 predicted proteins | sample SalMarSW160150MG_FD_203097 | JGI IMG/M metagenome (GOLD analysis project Ga0315539, IMG submission 203097) | Salt marsh sediment microbial communities from the Plum Island Ecosystem LTER, Massachusetts, United States - Salt Marsh Sediment SW1601-150 ... | reverse complement strand
TATAGTTTAATGAAAGATCCTGCGCGGATTTCATGATTATTCACATGAATCCCGCTAAATTCCCTTGTAATCTGTGGAAGGCAATCGGATACTTCAAAATTTCTTATGGAGTCGCCAGGATAAGAAATTCCGGTTACCCTGTTATCAGTTAACCTTCTGATTATCTGGTAATCCAGTGCAGCATTATTTGTATTTATATCATAGATTAGAAGATTTACCCCCTCATTGCTAATGGCATTTTCAATTATCTCAATACTTTCTTTTTTCAGAAATTCACTTTCAAGAATTTGAGAGCTGACTGCAATGCCTTTGTAATAGTTCCCAACATCATCCCTTAGGAGTTTATCTTCGAATTTTGTTGCTGTCAAATCAATCTGCCTACACTGCAAACCAAGATATTCTGAGAACCGGGCAAAATTTACCGCAGGGGTTCCAATTTGTTCAGAATGAGTAAGGATCACAACATCAGTCAGATCCTGACCGTCAATTCTCAGCAATAGAGTACCAAGAATAATTTCGACCGATAATATGTATTTGATATACTTTTTAATCAATTTATTTTGCTTTTAAACTTTCAATAAAGTCGATGATAATTATGCCATATTTTTTATAATCAAAAATCGTTTCTGCAATTTTTTTACCATTCATGCCAACATTAATTGCTTCGTTATAATTTAGCAGAACATTTTCCATCTTTTCAGCCAGTTTTTCCACCGAGTCTGCTTCAGTAAAAAAAGCATTCTCCTTATCCTTCAAGACTTTTGATATCTCTCCTGTATTGGTAACGACAATTGGATTGCCGGTTGCTAAATATTCAGCAAGTTTTGATGGAAAACAATAATCCGCATGGATAGAAGTAGGTTTGGCCAGTACCAATAATGAAGCCATTTGCTGTTGATGTATTAGCTCATCTCTGGAGATGAAACCGGTAAAATCAACAGAATTTTCAATATGTAATTCCCGAACCAGGGTCTTGGCTATCTGGCAGTGTGGATAATCAGGATCCCCACCCGTGAGAATTAACCTGTATTTCGGAAACTTCTTTAAAAGAAGTGAAAATGCCCGAATAAGTGACAGCGTTCCATCTTTCAGTTCTGATAGCGTTCCATTACATACGATAGTTAGTCTTTTACCTTCAGTTATTTCATCCTTATATTCATCCAGATCGATTAAAACAGGTATATTCAACAACGGTACTTCTTTTCGGGTTCTACTTTTGTAATAATTCAATAAGGTATTTGATATGATAAAAAAGCCATCATATAACCTGGGATTCAAATATTTGTGGAATCTCTGATACAATTTTTCATGAACATATTTTGGTACATTTTTAAAAAAAGGATACTCATTCGCTTCATAAATACTCGGAATTCTTAATAAATGCAATAACTGGGAATATAGAATATCCCAAAAGAAATAGGATAATCCTCCCATAATCACTCCATCAATTGTTTCCCGATTCCATATTAGATACGCGATAATATTAAAGTGTCCCCTCATCCTGGCTAAATTCCTGGGGAAAATATTGGTGGGTCTTACTGCAGTTTTGCATGTATATCTAAAGTTAATTCCCTCAAACTGGCCTTTAGCATCAAAATTCTTATAAAACCTTTTTGAAGGATTGGGCAATAATAAAAGTGCATTACCGCCGGCATTAACTATTGCTTTTGCATAATAATGCAGCCGTTTGGTTCTTGCATTACCATTCGGATAGGGTTCCCGGGTAATGATAAGTATCAATTGATCTTTTCCCATAATCAGGAGTTCTGCAGTACAAAAAATTGTAACTTTCTTGTTGAAAATAAGTTAACTTTTTTAAAAGTCTCTAAGATATTTAAAATAGATTCAATTAATTCATAATATTCAATTCTTCTTTCACCACACGAATGAGACTATCCCTGTGAGCCTGGCATCTGATATAATTGAATTTCTTCAATAACTTTTTGTTATTAATGATCGTTCCCGGTAAAATATTCATCCTGAGCAGTTGCCGTTGAATTTTATTCAGCCCTGCCAGAACAGACAAATAATGGATCCTGTTTTTACTTATGAACCGGCTAAACTCTTTTTCGAGTTTTACAGGGTCGGTTATAATACTGTTATATTCTTTTATAAGTGCTGAAAATGCATCAACCTCATTTTCCTTCAGCAAATGCACTCCGATCTTCTCTTTACACTGTACGTATGGAACAAGAAATATACTAACTATTTTATTGCTTTTCAAGACAAAATTTATTGCATAACCTTTATGAAATGCTTCATGACCAGTTTGCCGGTCAAAAATAAAATTTCCTAAATTATAGAATATGGGTACGCCGTTATAAATTTCATATCCACTGAAAACATGAGCGTGATGTCCAACGATCAGATCAACGCCCAGATCAGCAAAAAAACGATACGTCTTCACCATCCTGGGACTTGGTAAAGAAAACAATTCATGACCACCGTGAATAATAAGGATTAAGAAATCAGCATTTTTACGGGCATCTTTTATTTGATAATAATTCGTAATTTCATCTAATGGAGAAGCTCCACCAATTTCACTGGTAGCTATTGAAAACTCATGTTCAGTAATATTAAGCAGAGCAATCTTCTGATCCTTAATTTCAAGGTATAGAGGAGCCACTGCCTCATGCACCTTGAGACCGGCACCAATGTGTTTTATTCCTTTCGATTCAAGCGCCCGCAGTGTATCACACAATCCTTCTTCTCCATAATCCATGATATGATTATTCGCCAGTGTAACCATATTAAACCCCGCAAACAGTAAAGCATCTGTAGCTTCGGGTGGCCCTTTGAGGGATGGACCAGCTTTACGAATAAAGTTCTCTCGTTCTGTAAGGGGGCATTCCAGATTAGTAATAGCAAAATCGGCATTTTTCGAAAAGGGAGTAAAATCATTGAACAAACTCTCAAAATCGTGATTTTTAATAAAATCTGAAATCCTTCCATCAAAACAAAAATCTCCTGTAATCAGAATATTTGCGGAGTTATGTTGTGAACTTTCCCTTACTGTTTCAACCTTATTTGTAACCGAAATAGTCATATTAAATTATATTTAGAAGGTACTTCCAGGTATATTATAATGTAATGAAATCAGGATGACGGAAGTCTGGAAATTCCAAAGCATCCATCAGAACAAAATACTGTGGCCAAAAATGCCCTTTAAACCATTTACCTGTATCATCCCAGTAACCCGGGCTTTTAGGGATAGGCCATTCCGGCATAATGTAGCTAATTTCTGTAATAACAGGATCCCCTTTTTCATCATAAATAAAATCATATGCCATGGCCTGAAACTTTAATGTTTGAGAAATTGTAAAGGCGGTTTCTAAAAAACATTTGTCAATCTTTTCAGGATCAAAATCTGATCTTCCACTACCCGAAGCTCTGAAGTCATTCTTACGATTGAATCTTCTGGATGCAAAAGCCCTGTTTCCAATAACATAAACACGCGTATCAAATTCATTTCCAGGCATGAACTTTTGAAAAAGAACATAGTTTTTATGTTTTTCCCATTCCGCGTGTAAATCTTCCCCGGTATATATCCTGTAGCCTCTCAACATACTTTTATGGATGAACCTTTTGAGTGTAATGTCTTTCAGTTGCACCCTGGTGTTAAAGGACAGTTTATTGGGATTTATTCCTTTCCCGAACATTCTATTAATAAGTTTCCGTGCCTTGTAATATGACTTAACCAACAATACATTCTGGGAACCTGCTCCACCACGTAGTTTAAAAACCATGGGAAAGGTTGCATTTTTCGCCCATTCCAGCGCTTTGTGTTTATCCCAGAATATATAACTTTCGGCAATAGGAAAGCCATGTTGTTTTAAAAGGTAATACTCCTTTATCTTATCGTCATAATGCCAGCTTGTTGCCATATCAGGGAAACATGCAACGTTGAGATAATTCTGAATGATTGGTATAATTGTTTTGGCCAATTCTTTTAGATCAGTAGCAACATTCCACCGGAAAATGAACAGGTCTAATTCCTTGATTTTTCCCCAGAAATCCAGCTCATTGATATCGAGTCTGATACAGTCAATATTATTATACTTTAAAATTTTTTCATATATCAACAAGGAATCAGGGAATTTCCCCAGTCTGTCTTTATGAATTCCAACTACCATAATTTCCCCTTTCTATTGTTCTTAAGAATTACTATAAATATTTAAAGGATATACCTTTGTCACAGGTGAATATATTTGATTTCAAAATTCAGTTTTTCCTGCTTTCCATTAATTTTTCAATAAATTCAATGATTGGTTTTCCAAAGATTTTATAGTCGAATTCCGTTTCTGCTAAACGCAGGCCTCTTTTTCCAATGCGAATAGCTTCCTCATAATTTATAAGCACACTACTCAGTTTTTCGACCAGGCTTTTCTCAGAATCCGGTTCGGCGAGGAATGCATTTTCTTGATCTGTTAAGAACTTAGATATCTCTCCCGTGTTTGTTACAACAACCGGATTTCCTGTAGCTAAATATTCCCCCACCTTAGTTGGAAAACAATGATCTGCATGCAGGGAAGAAGGCTTTGCAAGAACCAGTACAGCAGCTTCTTTTTGAAAGCGAATTAATTCTTCCCGGGGTATAAAACCTGTAAATTCAACACTTTCTTTTATGTTTAATCTTTCGGCAAGACTCATGGCAGTAAAAAATTCTTTCGAATCGGGATTTCCTCCAACGCAGATTAACTTGTAATCAGGGAACCTTTCAAGCATCCTTGAAAAGGCGTTGATAAGTGTCAACGTACCATCCTTCAGCTGTGACAATGACCCGGCACTTACAATAGTTAATTTCCTGTCGGAAATCTTATACTCCTTATATTCATTCACATTTACCAAAACTGGTATCAATAATAATTTAGAACGCTTACGAATTCTTGATTTATAATAGTCAAATAATTTCTCCGAAATAACAAATATCCCGTCATAAAGTTTCGGAACCAAAAAATTATAGAACTTTTGGTACAGTTTTACGGAAATTTTTGCTGATTGTTTTTTAAAAAAGGGAAATTCACTCTTTTCCTGGATAATGATCATACCAAGGATGTTTGCTAAACGAGTGAACAGGATTTTATGGATAAGATACGGCATCCCTCCATCAATGATTGCATTAACCAGATTACGGTTTGAAATAACATATCTGATAATATTTATATATCCGATCAGGCCGGCTTTCCTTCTTGCTAAAAATCGGGGTGGCTTTGTTGATGTATTGCACGTATATTTAAATTTTACGTTCTCATGGTATCCGGAAGTTTTTATATTCCCAAATATTTTCAATGATGGATTTGGTAACAGAAACTCAGCATTCCCTCCAGCTTCAATAATAGCTCTGGCATAATAATGCAATCGTTTGGTCAATGCCATCCCATTCGGATATGGAGCATGAGTAATGATGACTACGTGTGGATACATGATTGATTATTTCCTTAATCTGCTGTTAATGTGGATGAATCACCAAAGTCTTTCCTATAAATTGTTATCTAAAATGGCTTAGATGAGGCGGCTGATAAAACTTTCCTGAAGTCATCCCTGACTTTAGTCCCATCATGGTTTTTTCGTGCAACTTCCTTCCCTGTTAAACCAAGTTTTTCCCTGAAATCGATATCTTGATATAATCTTCTGATTGCATTGGCTACACTTCCTATACTGTTATCTGATACTGTAAACCCCCACTTGAGATCACTCGCATATTTATACAGGGCGGTAGTCTCAGATGCAAAAACCAGGATGGGAGTACCGCTGGCAAGGTATTCAGGAACCTTGGTTGGCATGGATAGATGAATAAAGTCAAGATTGTATTTGTCAAAATCCATGGGTAGAACCAACAGATCAACACTTGAAAATTTTTCCGGCAAATCTTGGTAAGGAACAAATTTTTCCTGCATCACATATCTATTCTCCTTAATTTCGTTCCTGAAACTTTCAGTCAGGATTCTTGTCTGGATCTTAAACATTATATCAAGCCCTTCCGCTCCAAGCAATTCAATAGCTTTAGCTATAGTAAGTATAGAATTAGATGTTCCTCTTCCGATTCTACCGGCATATAACACAGTGAAAGTACCATGAATAGTCCAGTCCTTTTTTGAAACCCGATCCCATTTTAATACATCGATTGTGTTATGAAAGGGGATGAATTCTTTCCCATACCTTTTAAAATATTCATCACTCATTGCCTGACAGATGCTCATTAAAATGCTCGAGTAATTCAGTAATTCCGAAAAAAGCCGGTTTATATAACGTCTCCAGTAATGGTATAATAATCCCGGTTCTTTCAGGGTCATGGGCCAGTCATCCATAATATGGATCGCCAGGGGGATTTTTCTTATTTTTAATAATTGAGAAAGAAAATTCATATACTGTATCTTTTCCAGTTGAGTATAAATTATATCCGGATTATATTCTTCAACCCATAACAAGAATTTCTTCGAAACTTTTAACCTGTATATCAGAGGATAGACGCCCAGAAAATGACGAAGGTTTAATACAAAGTTTTTTATGAATGAATGATTCTGAGGTTCAGGGGATACAATTTTATCAGGTCCAATATCAGAAATCTTTTTGTGATCATAATATACAGGTCCCGATTTCTCTTTCTTCTGAATTAAATGAAATGGCCAGGGTCTTTTATTTTCTTCATATCCCAGCTGGTAATACGATAAACAATAGTCCAGACCTGAAGGGAAAATTTTAAATGTCGCGATGGCAATTTTATTCAAAGGCCAACCTTTCAGAAGATTTGCAAGTGTAATGCCTCCACCACTCGTAGTATGCATGTACGGACCAAATATTAATATTTTTGGAAATTGACTTTGCTCCATTTCTCAAGGATTATCTGCATTACATTATGTTGACACTTTATTATGGTCTTTTATAACCTCCTCATATATACTCTCCAGCTGATTCAATATTCGTAATGGGTTATGTCTGGTCAATGCTGTTTTACGGGCATTTTTTGAAAATAAATCCTGCAGGGATAGATCATTACTTAGCTCAAGTATAGCTCCGGTCATCGCATAAGGATCCCCATCCTGAATAAGTATTCCTTCTTCCCCATTTTTTAGAATATCTGAGGTTCCGCCTGTGGCGGTACTGATGACAGGGATTCCAATCATCATGGCTTCACAAATGCTATTGGAACTATTCTCGATATGTGAAGGGTGGATGAAAATCGAAGAATTAAGAAAAAGATCAATCAGCTCATTTACATCTTTACTGCCAAGGAAATGAACATTCACTTCTGAAAATGATCTGTTGTATTTTTTTTCGAAGATCCGTGGTGATTGATCATTTGCTGACAGACCAACGATCAACCATTCAAAATTCTGATGAAGAGATTTTAGTATGGATGCAGTTTCCATAACCGTGTCAAGACCCTTATAAATATCTCCCCTGATGATTGTAATCAGCCTGAACATATCTGTTTCTTTTCTTTCCCATTTCACTGAAAAGAAATCATCACGAAGCACTTCATCACAATGATAATAGTTACTTTCAGGTGATAAAACTCTACTGATATTTTTATCCCATCTTGTCCTGCCCATGAAATATTTACAGGCTCTGAATATGTCCTTTTCTCTTTTTTCCACCCTTTTCAGGTAATGATACTTTTGTACCTGACTGTTCCCTCTAAGCAGATCCTTCCAGCTTGAATACCTGATCAATTCGAATTTTGAGAGCCCGCTGAAAAATTTATGGTTGTATACTGTAATGTTACCCTGAATATGAATGACTACAGGGGTTTTTATATGGGGGATTACCAGTCCAAAATTACTTTCAGAACCAAAAATCTGAAGGATATCCGGTTTGAAATCCCGGATTATATTAAGGTAATACTCAATACTTGATTCATCTCCGATTTTATATACCACACCAGGACCGATTCTTCTTTTAAACCTGCCAAAATGAAGCGGCATAATATAATATTTAACTCTATTAATGTCCTTTATCTCAATACTATTAACGACACTTTGAAAAGCAATACCAAGGCTGATGTTTGATTGATCAACAATTGCCTTTTCCAAAGCTCCAATCCATCCTTCACCCACAAATCCGGAACCTATTAATTCTCTTGCTGAGGCAGGACTATTTGTAAACCATAATACCCTCATAATAATGGATATGCTAATTTATAACGCAACATTTCATTTATTCCAGATACCTCGTGCTGTTCGAGAAATGATTTTATAATACTGTAAAGGTGCTAATATTAAACCAATAATTGCTGAAACAATGGTTCCCATGATCACTCCTGTAATGCCAAGATCCAGGTGCCTTGCAAACAGGATTGAAAGAGGAATATTAAAAATCATATTGAACAAAGCTACATAAATCTGGATCTTTACCTTTCCTGTTCCGTTAATAAAATAAATAAAGATAAAGTTAAAGGTGTGTAAAACCACGAATACAGCCATCGCAACAGAAAGAAAGAATGGGATCTGGATTTCCGGGCCAACCCAGACTTTATAAACCCAACCTGAGAAAGTCAGCATGATCCCGGCAAACAGAAAGAACCCAGACCATATTATGATTAACTGCCCTATGGTTTTTTTGATCCATGGAAAATCATTCTTATGATATGCCTCTGTAACGCTGCTCCAGAATGGATTAATTATTATCAGGAAACCCATTGTAATAATGGAAAAATATTTAAATGCGATATTATAAATGGTAACCTGGTCCGGACCGAATAACTGGGTAATAATCATATTGTCAGTTGTGTACAATACCAGAACCGCTATTTGTATAATAAAAAATTTAACTCCTAAATTCATTAGCTCTCTGGCATATTTAAAATCCACGAATTTGAAAGATGGAACGTATTCTTTATAATCTTTTGAATAGAAATAAATACTTGCTGCAATGAGAACAAGAACGGGCGAAGCACTAAACACCAAACCCATATATATTAAGGAGCCTTTTGTCGTTTTTAACAAAATTATTAGGATAACCAGATTAAGAATCCTGCCTAAAATCAGTATAATATCCTGTATTGCAGGTCTTTGATCTGCTACCAGAATCGTGGTGATCAGTTTCAGAATAAACCGGATACAAAAAGAGATAAAAACAATATGAACCAGAAGTACCAGGTTTTCATTTATATCAGATGTAACATTAAAAATCCTGAACCAATCCAGGTAGCGGTTAACAACCAAGAAAATAAGAAAAATTATCGCAATGATTATCAGTAATATAGCATAAGTAGTACTAACAAATATCTTTGCAGATTCTTTATCGTTCTCCGCCAGGGCTTTGGCAAAGTTATTTCTCAGGCCATTTCCCAATCCAATATCAAAAAATCCAAACCACGAAATCATTGAGCCAAGAATAAGCCAAACCCCATATCTTGTAGTACCTAAGTACTCTAATGCAATCGGAACCTGAATAAACGAAATAAGGATATTTATTCCTTTAACAAAAAAAGATATTATAATGTTCTTTTTGGCCTTTACAGTTCGTTCATGACCAGAAACAATCAAATTCAATAATCTTTGCTTCAAGCTTTTAGGTGAGATTTTCAATGGGTTGGTCATCGATATACTTATCAAAAATAAAAGCGAATAACAGGCCGTAAAAATAAATGGAATAATCAACTAAGGTAAGGTTGGCAACCAGAAAAGCAATAAATGCGAACAAACTCCCATAATATTCTTTCTTTGAAGCAGTCAGATAGAACTTTTTCAAAATCATAAACCAAAAACTAAAAAGGAGCATACTTCCAATGATTCCATATTCATACAAATGTGACAAATAGCCAACATGGATTTGTGAACTTCTTCCTCCTATGGCCCTTGCCAGATTTTCATCAACGTGTATTCCCGTACCAAAAAATGGATTTTGTGGGAAGAATTCACGGAACATTTCAAAAGCTAGAAATCGGGTTGATGAACTTTCACTCAGTAATCTCTCTTGAATAAAAACTTCAAAATCAAATCCTGTAGATTGCATAACAAAAATCAGGACAATTAAAAAAACTGATCCAATTAAAATAACCCGGTATATTTTTTTCAAATGGATCCCATATACAACAGGAAATTGAAAAAGAATAACAACAAAATTCAGATAGATCCATCTTGATTTGTTTGCAAAAAAAACAAGTCCTGCCATGAAAAGCCATGCAATATTTAAACTGCTTTTCCTGTAAATATAATAACCTATTAAAATGGATATTATGGGAATAAAAGAAGTACCAACTTCTCTTGGTGAAAGATAGCCAAACATTGAGGGTAAACGAATCTCATACTGATTCAGATAAAGGGAGGCTATCCTGTACTCCAAGGGAATAAGAAAAAGGGGATTAAAGAGTTGAATAATTGATACAACGAAAGCAATAATTATTGTTCCTTTGAAAATGAGTAGGATAGTCTTAATGAATGCATCATCAAAGTCTGTATTTGCAACGAGAATCAGAAAGAAAACAGTATGCAACCAAATATTACTGAAAAGGTATGATATGATTCCAGATCTGAGTGCGATCAATTCCCCGTTAACCATATCCCAGATAAAATAATAAATCACAAGCAGTATTAAAGGCAATATATATTTTGGATACTTAAATTTTACACCTGAGAATAAATAAGCAAGATATAAAAGTGTACCCAGTGTACCATAAACTAAAACAAAACTTCGATGAAGGTATTGGATAAAGACAAATTGTATGAGTGGGAACAGGGCAAGTGTTAAAAAATAGTATCTTTTTACAAAATCCATTGAATCAATTTACCCCAAAATAGTTTCAATATATATTAATGTTTCAAGTCAGAGTAATAGTAGCCATATTTTCTCTCCATTTTGTCAATTCTTTCATCATTGTAAACAAGAAAGAGATTATTGATTTTCTTTTGCTCTAATTCATGCAGTGAATCAATAATTATCTTTTTATACGTGAAATTATGCCTGACAATAAATAAGATCAAATCCGCATATTTCATTAACAAAAGTGCATCTGGCAGAAATCCTACTGGTGGAGAGTCAATAATTAGTATGTCATAAAAGTGCTTAAGTTCGGATATAAGGGTTCCTGTTTTAAAGGATGTAATTAGTTCAAGGGGATTTGGAGGGATCTCCCCTGCCTGGATGATATCAAGGTTTTCAATTGAAGTATTAATAATGATGTCATCCAACTTTGCTCTATTTGTCAAATACGAGCTTAATCCCACTAAATTCTCAATATTGAATTCTTCGTATATGGAGCTTGGTTTTCTTAAATCAAATCCAAGAAGAGCGGTTTTAAAGTTATTCCGCGCATATACTGACGCTAGATTTAAGGCACTGAATGATTTTCCATCCTGTGCCATCCCGGAAGTCACCAGAATGGTAGTGCTCTCTTCACTCTGAAAATAAAAATCGATATTTGTTTTAAGTGCCCTGAAACTATCTGATATAGGGGCTGAGGGATTTTTTATAAACACAACATTCGAATCCTCTTGATTATGAATTATCCTGCCAGCCACAGGAATTGGTGAAATTTTCTCTAATTCTTGCTTATCGGTTATCTTTCTGTTTAGTGACTTTTTTATTTGAAGAAATAATGCCGGAAAAAATACACCTGCAATGAATGCCAGCAAATAATTCCTCGTTTTCTTTGGATAAACCTGTGTTATCACCTGCGCTGGTTCTATAATATCGCTATCTGGCAAATTCGAAGCCTCTGCAATCTGGGCTTCAGCTCTCTTTTCCAAAAGAAATGTATAGATGGCATTGTTCAAATTGAATTTCCTTTCAATCCCCAGTAACCTCCTTTGTGTTTGGGGAAGCCTGTTAATCTCATATTGTAACTGTCTGAGTCTGTTGTTAATATCGTTCAACTGAACTTCCGAAGTGTGAATGATGTACTTAATATTCTCTGAGATAGTTTTCTTCAAGTTATCGATCTGGATATTTAAAGCCTGAATGCGAGGACTTCTTCCCTGGTTGTTTTTTATCAATGTGTTTTTCTCTGAATTAAAAGTTGTAAGTTCCTGAATCAGACCATTTAGATTAGTATCATCAATACCCATCGCTGAAGGAGCCAGAAGATCGGAAGAATCTTTATTCAATTCAAAATATGAATCCATTTGTTGATACAACGTTAATCTCGTCAGAAGTTCAGCCTTTTCATTATCAAGTAATTGTTGTTGCGTATAAATTCTGTTGGCCTTATCACTAATATCCATTACCTCATAATTTCTCCGGAAATTTTGAAGTTCCTGTTCAGTATAAGAAAGTGAATCGGTTATATTTTCAAGTTGCCTGTCAATATATTCAATGGTACTGAAGGCCAGGTAGTTCTTTTTATCTAAATTCTGCTGCAAATATTCATTGTTTAAACCATTAACGAAATCTATAGCCTTGGCTATGTTTGGTCCCTCAAATAAAACTCTAGCAACCGTTACGTCCTCATTTATAGGTTCAACCAATAATGAATTTTTTAACTGACCTGTGAGGTTGGAAATATTGTTAAATAAAAAATAGAGATCTTTCCCTTCAAACTCTTTTTTCTCATAATTAGAATTTAGCAACACTTTAAAAGAAAAATAATTCCCCTTAATTTCTTCTCCATATTTGTGTCTTTCAGCCAATGAGAGTTTAGGGATTGTATATAATACCCGCTCAGTCCGATAGTCATAAATATCCACTTCTTCACTATTCAAAGAGATAACAAATTCCTCTTCGTTCAATAAATTTACATAAAACTTGGTGCCCACCGGCTGGGGTTTGTTTTCATCAAATATTACAACGAATGGAGAGCTATTATAAATTTCTTTTATGGTGAATAAAAATTTCTTGGGAAGATAATCTTCTTTAACAAAATAACTTACATTAAAATTTAAATTCCTGATCACCTCCAATATCAATGGTGTCGATTGCATGACCTGGATCTCATTTTGAAAATCCTTCTCTTCCCTGAAGAGTTGGAATCCTTCAAGAAACCCTGAAGGTTCAACACTACGATTGTTTTCTTTTTTGAATAACACAGAGGAACCTACCTGAAAAACGGGAGCAGCAAACTTGTTAAACAAGAAAGCAGATAGAAGGGCAATAAACAGCACTATGCCAAATAGATACCAGTTTTTCAAAACCAATTTGACAATTGCTCCAACATCAATATTTAAATTTTGACTGTCAGATTTTTTGTTTTCCACAAGTATTCAATTTTTCTTTTTATCTCCATTATTGATGTGAAACCAGGAAGATGTAGTTTAATATTAAAACAAAAGTTGTTGATGCTGAAAGTACCAGTTGGAAAGGGAAATCGCGAAATCCCCATCTTCTTCTTTTCAGAGGTTGGACATAAACTATATCATTTGGTTTTAAAAAATAGTAATACGAACCATACACGGATGATTTCGTCAAATCAACATAATTACGGGAAATAATATCGTTTTCTTCCCGGATGATCATTACTCGATTTCGATTGCCATAATAGGTTATATCTCCTGCCATCCCAAGCGCCTGAAAAATATTGATGTTCTTTTCTGAAAAAGTGTATCTGCCGGGTCTGGCAACTTCACCCAAAACCGTGATGTTCTTGTTCACAAATTTTACGAAAACTGAGGGTTGATTGAGGAAACCACTCAAGACCTCCTCTATTTTTTCTGATGCTTCAACTAAGGTAAGGCCTTCTACCCTTACTTCACCAGCATAGGGCAGATTTAAATAACCGTCTTCCCTGACAGTATAACTGACGAGTGTAATATCACTCATACCCATATAGTATTGATCTCTTTCCTGTGTAAAAAAATTAGACTCTTCATCAAAACTGGATACCCTTATATACAATTCATCCCCGGGTTTTATAAAGTCATCGTACCTGTCATAAGGGATGAAAAAACGAGCAGTATCACCCACGCTGGGTTTGACTTGAGTATATACCGCTCTTCTGTTTGGTACACAAGATGAAATGATTATTACAACCAATAATCCACAAAAAGATATCTTTACGATATTAAATGTAACTTTCCTGATCCTATTAAGTTGCAGAAACATTGATATCTTTGTATATTTATTATTAACGTGCAAATTTATAAAAATTGTGAACATAAACTTGAAGACACACCTAAAAGATAAATTGAACCTATCTCAATCTTTTATACAGCGAATTGATAAGAAAGTCCCCAGCATAAACCCTTAGATATTACCGGAGGTCCTGCATTCTCACTAACATAACCTCCCGATACTGCAGAATGGTACTTAATGGAATCTGCATCTATGGTAACAACATAGGGTAATCGCTCTTCCTCAATACATTGAGATAACATAACAGCAGTAATTGATACAATGAGTACTGTGATCTTTGAATGAGTTTTTGGAGAATAATGGGGCATTTCAATAACACTTTTCAACCAAGTTTGACATGTATCTATCAATTTTTGTTTACACCTGGATATCAATTACCTTTAATTACCTAACCAGTCTGTTATGATGGTTGTTATCTCAGGCTCGCCATATTAGATAACATCGGTTACATTCTCTTTATACTAATAAATTGATGATTTGGTTGCCTCAACCTGTATATTTGAATCACGAGGCCGGGTATTTTGTAAGAAATCCCTATCTTTAAATGGACTATCCTGAAATAACTGTTTTCTTAAACCGAATAAAATGAAACAAATAAAAAAAGCGGTGGTTTTTTTAGTATCAGCCACCATGTTGTTCCCGGCACAAATGGTTCTGGGTCAAAAAAAATCTCCTGTAGCTGATGGAAAAGACCGATTGAATCTTTTTCAAAAGCACGTCGAAATGAAAGCAACTTCATCGTTCAAGGATAAGGAGTGGCAGTTTGTCGGACCCATCAATGTCAGCGGTCGTTGCACTGATGTAGAAGTCGTAGCTCCGAAAGGAGAGAATTACACCATTTACGTAGCTGCTGCTTCCGGTGGTGTCTGGAAAACGGTGAATGAGGGTACCTCATGGTTTCCGGTATTTGACCAGGAAGTCACAGCATCCATTGGCGACATCGCCCTCGATCCGAATGATCCCAACACCCTGTGGGTAGGCACAGGTGAAGCCAACATTTTCAGGAGCTCCCAGAATGGAGCGGGTATGTATAAGACGACTGATGGGGGTAAGACATGGTCACACGTGGGACTGGAAAACACCATGACCATTTCACGGATCGTGATCGATCCGAATAATGCCGATGTTGTTTATGTGGCTGCATCCGGTCATGAATGGACCAAAAACAAGGAGCGTGGTGTATACAAAACTACAGATGGAGGGCAGAGCTGGGAGAAGATCCTCTATGTGGATGATCTGACCGGGGCAAATGACCTGGTCATGGATCCCAGCAACAACCAGGTACTGTATGCAACTACGTGGCAACGCATCCGAATGAAATGGAATGATCCCAGGGTGTGGGACGGGTACTCCAACAGCGGGATATGGAAAACATCAGATGGAGGGAAAAACTGGGCGAAGATCAACACCGGGCTGCCCGAAGCAAGATACAGGGGTAGAATTGGCATTGACATTGCCAGGTCAAATCCGGATGTCCTGTATGCTTTCGTCGATAATTATGAAATTGCACAGCGGTATAGTGATGAAACCACAGATTCCTATGGCAGGCCCGCCGGCGGAGTTATCAAGGGAGCAACTGTCTACCGCACCGATAACCGGGGTGAATCATGGGTTCAGGTGAGCGGATTGACCGAAGAGATGAAAACTTACATGGAAAGGCACTCGGCAACCTATGGATGGGTTTTTGGTCAGATCCGCGTTGATCCGAATGATGAGAACAGGATCTATACCATGGGGTTGGCGTTAAATGTATCCAATGATGGAGGGAAAACATTCAGGCGTCTGCGTGGGATGCATGGTGATCATCACGGTTTGTGGATCGATCCCAACAACTCCGATTACCTGGTCAATACCAATGACGGAGGAATTGTAATCTCCTATGACCAAGGGCTAACCTGGCGATCATTCGCTGACAGGCTCCCACTGGTTCAGTTTTTTAACATTGCTTACGACATGTCCGATCCATTCTATGTTTATGGATCTGTCCAGGATCATGGCAGTTACCGGGGTATTGTCGATCTGAGGCGGGGAAGGGACAACGTTGCCCCGGTTGAGTTTGAAGGAGCTCCCGGTGGTGAAGGCAGCAGTCATGCCATTGATCCCACAAATCCTGATATGGTCTATTCCGCAGGATTCTATGGCACCATTACCAGGAGCGATCTGGGCGCAGGGACCAGCAAAATCCTCCTGCCCAGAACATATGATAATGAGCCACCGCTCAGGGGGCAATGGGTTGCTCCTTTTATCATTTCACCCCATAACCCGAATATCATCTATCATGGCATGCAATATCTATTTCGTTCACTGGATCGGGGTGATACCTGGGAGAGGATCAGCCCGGACCTGACCTATAATAACAAAGAGAAAATGGGAGATATCCCCTATCAGACCATCTTCACCATATCAGAATCGCCTATAAAATATGGCCTCATCTATGCCGGAACCGATGATGGAAGGGCACATGTAACAAAAGATGGAGGAAAAACATGGAGTGAAATAACAGCTGGCCTGGTACCCAATAAGTGGATCTCCCGGGTGGTGGCATCAGCATTTGACCTGGGAACTGTTTACCTTACGCAAAACGGGAAACGGGATGATGAATTTGGTGCCTATGTCTGGAAATCCACCGATTTTGGAAAGACATGGCAGGATATTTCCGGGAATATTCCTCTCGGCCCGGTGAACGTTATCCGTGAAGATCCAATCGACCGGAACATCCTTTACGTGGGAACCGATATCGGTGTTTACGTTACAAAAAATGGCGGAGAAACATGGGAAGTACTGGGAAACCTCCCCTCAACCTATGTTCATGACCTGGTGATCCATCCCCGGGATAATATGATCGTAATCGGAACACATGGACGCGGTGTGTGGACATTCGATGCCAACCTCGTGAATGGTGGTGTCCGGCAAAGAAGGTGGTTTTGAAGTAAGAATGCCTTAAATCTGTAAATGACTTAAATGCCTTAATCAATGTTAAAAAAGGCTAAGGCTGAGCCTTTGCCTTCGCCTAATTCCAAGGCATCATTTTTTATAATTCCCTCAAAACCGTTAGTACCATCTCTTCTCCTTCGGAAAGGCCGGTGTTTTTCACAATTTCCCTGATCCTGCTCTTCTGATCCGGGAAAAGCTTGCACAGGGCTTTCTCCGTAAGTTTTATCTTTTCCAACATGCCCTCACTATTCGTTAGATAATAACTTGTGCTGAGTATGAACTCATCATATCTCCGATCGGGACTGTATGCTTGCTGGTAATTGGCCTCCCTGAAAAGTTTTTTTGAAAGCTTCATGAAAATATATTCTCCCTGGGCAAGTACCTCAAACAATAGATCCGGGTCGATTTTTTTGTCGAATTGCTCTGGTAAAAATTTCCTGAAAAGTATTGTCTCACCTTCGGGAAACAGATGAATTTCGTTAATCTCCTCATTGGAAAGAGTAAATATTTGTCCATTTTCCCGCGAGAGGATATAAAGAAAATTATCATGGATATCCAGGTTCATTTTGAGGTTCCTGATCCATGTATTATCCTTGAGAAACAGATTTCCCTCCACCCAGTCATCATACAGAAGAGGTGTTCCCTTCACTCCCTCATACCGGTCATCAAAACCCATTGCACCGGGACTGAGTGGGCTGATGTTGGCTATGGTATTGATATTTGTTGGAGATCGCTCATAAGAGCCGGTTTTAGTCTCTTTTTGCTGTGCAGACAAAACCTGTACAAACCATATGATCATTAACAGAACCAGTACTCGTTTCATAACGTATCTTTTTTTTATGCAAATTTAAAACATATTTTAACAGTTTTTAACGTAAAACCTTTGTGGTTGGTCAGAAATCTGCTTAGATTTAAATTTGAAATTTCGGTTATTTTGAATCAACTCGATGACAAAGGGATTCTTTTCATGCCCTCCTTAGTATCAAATCCCTGGGAAGCTATACAATTCGTTGAATCTAAATCATTTCAAGATGTTTCGAAACCTCCTCAAAATTGCCTTACGGGTTATACGCAAAGATTTCTCATACAGCCTGATCAATATTCTCGGGCTTACCATTGGAATTACCAGTTCCATTTTCATCCTTCTTTACATTATTGATGAACTCAGTTTCGATAAGTATCATGAAAAAAAGGATAGAATTTATCGTGTCATTTCTCACATCACTGAGCCGGATGATGAATTCACCTGGGTTGTTGCCCAGGTGCCTTTCGCTCCCCAGGTAAAAGCCGATTATCCGGAAGTACTTGAGACAGTGCGGTTTATTGGCGAAGGCAGGACCCTATTCAAGCACAATGAAATCGAATTCTATGAAGAGGATGTCTACTATGGGGATTCAGCTGTTTTTAGCGTTTTTACTTACAACCTGTTTAAAGGGGATCCTGCTACTACATTGGCAGAACCAAATACAATTGTTGTAACAGAAACCTTTGCCAGGCGGTATTTTGGGGATGAGGATCCCATGGGCCAGTCGATTGAGACAGAAAGTGGAGACAGCTATAAGATCACCGGTGTCATGAAGGATGTCCCGCGAAATTCCCATCTGCGGTTTGATGCTTTGATATCAAGAAACACGTTACCGGTTGATTTCGGAAACAGTTGGGGCAATTTTGGAGTTCCAACCTACATTCTTCTTGAGGAAAATACAGATTACCTCGTTTTCCAGGAAAAGATCCAGGAGTATTATGAAAAATTCATGTCGGGATTTAAGGAGATCGGAATACACATTGAATATATCCTACAACCCATTACGGATATTCATCTGCATTCGACAGGTGAAGGAGAGGAAGAACAGACGGGGGATATAACCTACCTTTATATCTTCGGGGTCATTGGAATTTTCATGCTGATCATTGCCAGTATCAACTACATGAACCTGGCTACTGCCCGGTCATCCCGGCGGGCACGTGAGGTTGGACTGCGGAAAGTAGTCGGATCCAGCCGGGGATTACTTATCGGACAATTTCTCACTGAATCTACAGTATTGGCTTTTGTATCCTTTATTCTCAGTATTGTACTTGTATTTATCTTCCTGTCCAGGTTTAATACACTGGCAGGCAAGTTCATTCCTTTCAATTTCCTGGCAAATCCACTGGTTCTTATCAGTTTTGTAGCCATTATTATTTTTGTTGGGATTTTTGGTGGTAGTTATCCTGCTTTCTACCTTTCACGGTTCAATCCGGTAATCATCATGAAAGGGACGATCGGTACCGGCTATTCCCGGTTCTCTCTGCGAAAAATCCTGGTTGTCCTGCAGTTTGCCATATCGCTCTTTATGATCATCAGCACGTGGGGTGTCTATGACCAGTTGAAATACATGAAAAAAAAAGATGTGGGATTTGATAAGGATAATGTAATTCGAATGGTCTTGAATACCCGTGAGATGGCCCGTCAGTCAACCGTCCTGAAACAGGCATTACGGACAATTCCAAACGTGCTGAGTGTAGGAGGAACCAATGCCCCGGTAGGTGAAGGATCAGGGAAAAATATCATGCTGGTGGAAACACCGGAAGGGATGATGGAGAGGGGCATTAATCTGAGTACCTGTGACCATGATTTCATTGAAACCCTTGGAATTACCATACTGGAAGGCCGTGATTTCAGTGAAGATATTCCGGCGGATACGCTTACCGGTGCACTCATCAATGAGACGCTAGCCAAACGAATGAATTGGGATGAACCCATTGGTAAAAAGGTACAGTTCCCCGGAGATTCATTGAATGTAATGCGTGTTGTGGGTTTGATGAAAGATTACCACCAGACCGGGTTATACAATGAAATCGAATCATACCTCCTGTTATACCGTTTAAACAACTACCTGGTATATGCCAAATTGGGTGATGGAGATATTCCCGGAACGCTCCGGCTCATGGAAGAGAAGTGGAATGAGCTGTACCCTGACCAGCCGTTTGAATACACCTGGCTCGAGGATGATTTCAATGATCAGTTTAGAGCCGATGAGCGGCGCGGCGTTATATTCACCCTCTTTTCTGTTTTAACTATTATCATTGCCTGCCTTGGATTGTTCGGACTTGCCTCCTATACCGTTGACCAGCGGACACGCGAAGTGGGTATCCGGAAGGTGATGGGTGCCGGGGAAGGGACCATCGTCACCCTGTTTTCTAAAGAATTCCTGATCCTGATTGCTATATCGATCATTATTGCTGTTCCTGCAGCGTTCTATTTCATGAAAGACTGGCTTCAGGATTTTGTGTTCCGAACCAACATAAAACCAATGATCTTTATCCTGTCCGGATTGATTG
>Ga0315539_1001088_pt1 | contig 20266 bp, 17 predicted proteins | sample SalMarSW160150MG_FD_203097 | JGI IMG/M metagenome (GOLD analysis project Ga0315539, IMG submission 203097) | Salt marsh sediment microbial communities from the Plum Island Ecosystem LTER, Massachusetts, United States - Salt Marsh Sediment SW1601-150 ... | reverse complement strand
TCCAGACAATGAAATTAAGGGGTGGAAATATATTTTTCCACCCCTTAAGAATCAAGAAGGGTAGTTTACTTTCTCCTAGGACATCCGGGTTTACCCTGTTTTTCATGCATTCCAGGTTTTCCGTGCCCCTTTCCTAAGAGCTTATACATAAAGATTTTCTTTGCTTCTTCTTTTTTCCCATCGGGAAGAAGTTTATACATCTCTATTTTCTGTTCTATCTTTTTTCTTGAAATTTTCTGCCTAAGGTCAGATATCTCATCATGTATAGAAAGGACCTTATTCAAATCAAGTTTTTCCTTCAGTAAAACTTTTTCCATCTCCAGTTCTTTCTTTTCTATCCGAGTTCTTAAATCGAGCATCTCTTCTTTATTTTTTAATCTCAATTCTTGCATCTTTTTTAAGATATCTTCATCAAGGTCCCGGAAAATTCCCGCATCGTGATGTCCTCTTTCAATCGACATTCCCTCGCCTTTCATATCTCTATCAAATCTTCCCTTATCTGCCCGCACGGTCAAAGGTAGGACCAAAGACATAATCATTAAAATCGAGAATACTAACATTACATACTTTTTCATAATTTCCTCCATTTTTTAAAATTAAAATTTATTTTTAAGAAATATTTACTTATCATTTCAATCTCCTTTTTTGTTTCTTTGTTGATATGACCTAACTGTCTTTGTAAAGGTTCCAAAATAATGTAAAAATTAAATATAAAAATGGAAAATTACAAATCAAAGTCCAAAAATGGATACGAATAAAAAGGAAACAGCGTTTTTTTGATTTTCAACCAGAACCTAGTACCTGGGACCTGAATAATACTAATTGACCAATATACTAATTCGCTGATTTACTGTAATACCTATTAGGGATTACTTTATTGTCCGTTAAAAGAATACGTGATAAACTCTTCCACATCCTGCGGAATCACATAAGGATAGATACTATCAGCAACCGCCGATATAAAGGTATCGCTCCAGGAAGGGCTTGCGGGTCTCGCCCTAGAAACATTAAGACCAATAACAAAGGACAAGAAAAAAACCACGACTAAAGAGCCCGTAACCGTCAACTTTCTTTTCGTTCTTCTGACTTTCTCAGAAAAAACCTTCTTTGCCATCTCTTCACTCCAGAGCTTACTCTGCTCTCTTTTATTAATCTCGTTATCTATTTTATACATAGATTTTCTCCTCTTTAAATATTTGTCTTAATTTTTCCTTTCCTCTGTACACTCTCGATTTAACCGTACCCCGGGAAATCGAAAGAAATTTCGCAATTTCTTTTTCATTAAAACCTTTCATGTATAAATCAATTACCTCTTTATATTTATCCGGAAGCTTTTTGACAGCCTCATTGAGTTTCTCAATTAAGTCATCTCTTTCCATCTTTTCCTCTATGTTATTCTCTTCGCTATCATTTAAGTATTCCATATTCTTCTCAACATACTTTTCTCTTCTTCTTTCTCCCGATTTTAATTTTCTATTCATTCTTATCGACTCATTCCTTGCAATTGTAAATAACCATGAAGACAATTTCGACTCTTCCTTAAATTTGTTTTTAACAAGACTCCTATACGCCCTAATGTAAGTCTCCTGTACCACATCATCTATCGCGTAATAATATTCGGAAAATAAGCAACTTCTTATAGCTTTTAAAACAATACTTTTTGTTTCCTCTACGATAGAGGCAAAAGCCTCCTCATTCATAATTATTTTTTATCTTCTTTCTCTTTAAATCTCGGTTTAGGCTCGAATTCTTCAAGCTTCTTTGCCAGTTTTTCCCGCTGCTCTTTTGTAAGAATAGAATGCATTTTAACTAACCTTTCGGCAACAAAACTATCGGTTTCCTTCCTGAACTCTTCTCCCATGGAATGCAATTCTTCCATCAACCCTGTAATTTCTTCTTTCGATAACGAATCTTTTTTTATCATTTCGACAATTTTTTCTTTAACGAAATCTTTGTGTTTTTTATCGCGTCTCATTTCAAACTGCTTTTCCATTATTTCCTTTTCCATTTCCTTTAGAGCCTCGACTTGTTCGGCGGATAAATCCAATTTCTTAGCCATCTTATCGACTCTACTATAATCAAATCTATGAAAATCTTTACTGTCACCTTTGTGGGGATGCCTGAACTCTGGTCTACCGTGTTCCCCTTTTGAAGGACTACGGTTACATCCCATGAACAATGCAAATAGTATTAAAAACAAATATTTATTTTTCATTTATCCTCCTTTATTAGTATGACCTCGCCGCCTACTCACTGGTTCCAAATCAAACCACAAAATTATTATGGTTCAAAGTACTAAGTCGAAAGCCACAACTAAAACCTAAGACCTAACACCTAATACCTAAGTTACTCTCTCTCCATATTTTTTACTCTTTCCAGAATCGACGGACGGGCGGCTTCCATCATCTCTCGAAAATCCTCATAACGCATTGTTCTTCCCTCAAAAGTGCGTTTTTCAAGAGCACCCAAGAAACGGGCTTTGAATTCCTCAAAGTAAGAACCGTAAATGTGATAACTGTCAGCTATATGGCAGTATCTTCCAACTTTAATGTCTCTCCCTGAAATTTCCGAGATCCGTTTTGCGATTCTCGTTTGCAACTGTACAAGCGCAAATATATTCATGAATGCGGCTTTGTAAGCATCATTGGATCGGAAACGTACGTTCATATTTAATAAAAATTCGCCATCTTCCTCTGTAATACGGCACCATATACTTTGCAAACAAGCGGGATCATAGCAGTCGTTGTCCTCCCACACTTTCCAGGTAATTGCCTGTGCTCTCCTTGTATAGGGTTTATCTGCCAGCTTCCGGCACATAACTTCAATCTGATCCAACGGTTTTTCGGTCGGTGCTTCATATGCAAACAGACGTTGATGGTATGTGTATTCCCAGCGTGTGTCCTCCGGATCATTCGGATCCCTAATTAGATGGTCCTTAATACCCTCGCACACTTCCATAACATACTCCTGCAGAAATTCAATCCCCGCAGGGAAATCTTTATGCAGCATAGGTTCCTTTAGAGGATCCGTAACGGTAATGATCATAGTTGCATCTTTACTTGGAGGGTCTGAAGGCTTGTCATACTGGGTTTTGATATCGCATCCACTATCGTAAAGCGAGATAAGAGAATTTTCCCAGGCTCTTGCTATACAATCGCCTTCTACGTTTAAAACAGGTATACCTTTTGTATTTTCCTTTGATTTTTTGGAAGACTCCATAAATCACCCCCTGTTTTAATATTAAAAAGAAACCTCAATTTGTCAATAAAAATGGCAGAAATTAATCGGGAAACTTATCAATAATTTATTCATTAAACCATTTAATTTTTATAATCACTATTAATGACCTTGACAAAACACTGAAAAACCCTTAAATGAAATATATCCAATGGATGGAAATTATGGATTTTAATAAATATTATAAAGAAATCGAAAATGAACTCAAAAATAACATTCTCGCTTTCTGGAATAAAACCGTCGACGAAAAAAACGGAGGATTTTTAGGAAGAATCTTAAATAACGGAAAAACAATTATAGATTCTCCTAAATCGGCGGTGCTTAACACAAGAATACTCTGGACTTACTCCACTGTTTATAAAAAATTTAAAAAAAATATATCTTAAATTAGCCGAGCGTGCCTACGATTATATAGAAAGATTCTTCCGCGACCACGAAAAAGGCGGTATTTACTGGCTACTTGATTATAAAGGTAACCCCATCGATACTAAAAAGCAGATTTACGCTCAGGTTTTTTGTATCTATGCTCTGGGCGAATACTACAAAATCACCAATAATGTAAATGCTTTAAATTGGGCAATTGAAATTTTTGAATTGATTGAGAAGCACAGCTTTGACCCGGAATATCCCGGTTATTTTGAAGCTCTCGACAAGAACTGGAATTATACCGAAGACGTTCGATTGAGCGAGAAAGATCAAAACGAGAATAAAACAATGAACACACAGCTCCATTTCCTTGAAGCATACACAAATTTCTTCAGGATATGGAAAAACGAAAAAATAGAAAAACAATTAAAACAACTAATTTACATCTTCCTGGATAAGATACTGGATCCTAAAACAGGCCACTTCAATATGTTTTTTGATGCGCTATGGATTTTAAAGTCTAATCTTTTCTCCTATGGACATAATATCGAAGGAAGTTGGCTGCTTTATGAGGCTGCCGAACTGTTAGACGACGCCCTGATGGAAAGAGTCAAAAAAACTTCCTTAAATTTAGCAAATATCACGCTAGCAGAAGGCTTAGATACCGACGGCGGGATTATGAATGAGGGAGATATAAACGGAGTGATTGATGCAGATAAGCATTGGTGGCCGCAGGCAGAAGCAATGGTTGGATTTCTTAACGCCTTTCAAATATCAAACGATAAGAAATTTCTTGAAGCTTCTTACAACTGTTGGGATTTCGTGAAGAAACATATCGTCGATCCTAAAAATGGAGAATGGTTTTACAGAGTAAACAGAAAAGGCGAACCTTATTTATCCGAAGAAAATAAGCTCGGTCCATGGAAAGCGCCTTATCATAATACCAGAGGTTGTCTAGAATTGATGGAAAGGCTGAAAAAACTAAAAAAACTATCTTAAAACTTTTGTCCTTTATGCAAAATCACAACACCCTTCTTTACTTTCCCAATTATACAGAATAAGCTAAAAACAATAGTTAGTTTAACTTACCTCTATCGAACGCTTGTAGTATCTTCTATTATCTCTCCATCTTTATTTAGATGCAGAACTTGCTTAAGATTGCCATCTTCATTGTATTCCATACGCAAAATGGCAACCTTTTCATTCAAGGTATTTTTTAAATTTCCATTCGTATCTAAGAATCTTGTCTCCACTAATTTCCCTTCTTCATCATATTCCCATTGTCTTGTTGCGAATCCAAAAAACTTACCCTCTGTCAGCTTATTAGATAGGTCATAGTATCTATGTTCTAAAATATTCCCGTAAGCATCAAACTTGCTCCGCATAATGGCAATACCCATATTGTTTTCCTTCAACTTTCCATTTTCCCCCAAATATCTCACTTCAACAATATTCCCATCTCCATCAAATTTCTGCCGTATAACGGCAATTCCGTTCCCCATCTCTTTTAATTTATCCATAGCATCAAAGTATCTTATCTCAATTATATTTCCTTTATCGTCAAACTTCTGACGTAATACTGCAACACCGCTTCTATCTTCTTTTAAGTTTTCATTGGGATCAAAGTAACTCCGCTCTATCATATTCCCATTCTCGTCATATTTAAACTGCGTTTCGAATCCTCCCTCTTCGATAGTCACCCTTCCACCAACTAAATTATAAAAGACTGTTTTTATTCTCCTTCCTTCATCATCCAGAGTCCATGAGTACTGCGCCACACCATAATTATCTTCTATAAATTCACCAAAATCACCGTAATTCAACCTGGACACCGGATGATTGTCCTCGTTAAAAAGTAAGCTTATGGAATAAACCCCATGTCCATCCATGACAGGGGTACCATTTACGTCCAAATAAGTCCTTTTCTCATACGTCTCGAAATGTTCGATTAGCAGCTGGGCAACATTATTACCGAAAACAGATTCTTCTTTCAGTTTACCGCCAAGAAGATGTCCGACTCGAATTAACTCTCCTTTCTTATTATAAATAAAATGATAAACCTCTCCTTTCTTCCCCACCTCTTCGGAAATGGGATATTCTCCTTTAATAACATATCTGCCGTCTATACTCACCTTACGATAATATTTATCCCCTTCCCGGCTTCCGACACATCCGCTTATCAATAAAACAATTGTTAAAATAACTAATGATATGGATAAGAATAACTTCATTTTTACCTCCTATGTCTCCTCTGGCTTATTTAATTTCTTAGCAAGTTTACTTTTTACCCGCTTCTCCTTAAAGTAATACAAAAGGATTACCCCCCAAAACAAAAAGTAGGATTTCCTCGCCATATATCTCCCTCAATATAATTAGGTTAACAGAAAAGGCAAGTCTGTCCGAAACGGTTAAGAAGATCGCGCTTTAGACAGGGATACTTTTAAGAAAACAGAGAAAGCGATAAGCGGCATTTAACCTGACTTATCGCTTTCTCTGTTTTTATACTCTCTACTTTTCTTTTAACTCCTCAGAAAGAAAGCCCGAGTGAAATTCTGTTCACAAAATCAAAATAACCGAAATCACTATAGGCAAAATCCAGTTTAAGATTATCGGTATGAATACCGGCACCAAAACTTAACCCTTCTTGATCGTAATAAAACTTATAACCCGCTCTCAATTTAAGTATTTTCATTACACTTAACTCTCCTCCCAGATGAAATCTCTGCGAATAATCACGGGGATGAACAAGTTCAAAATCAACCAAAAAGCAGTAATTAGGATGTTCCCCCAGGAAATCCAGAATATCCATAGCTGCTCCCATTCTAAAAGTTAATGGTAATTCGAACGCATTAGTTCTTCCTATATTATACTCATAGCGCAACGCGGTGGAAAAGTTCGCAATCGTCATACCAATCCTAAGGCTTTCAAAACCGGGATAAAAAATAGTACCGATATCATAAACAACTGTATTAGCCTCATTCTTCTCCGACCAGAGAGAATCTCTTGAATCGGGATCATCAGTAAATAAAGATGCTCCTAAATGCTCGTATGCATATCGAATGTTTCCACCTATCATAAACTTTTCAGTCAACCTCCTGGCGTAGGATATACCGGCTGCATATGCTCCGAGGTCCAATGGCCCTGTCTCTATATATCCATCCTCATTTGCAGGATCAGGATCATAGTAAGTACCTATAATAGCATCTCCGTAATTAGTATTAAGTATACTAATACCAACGTTACCCCAGACGCCAAGATTCGAAACAAAACCAAACGCATCTACTGAGGTTCCCGCGATCCAATTGACCTTACAGAGCGTCAAATCAAACTTTTGGCCCTCGATTTGAGCAATTCCGGCAGGATTATGGAAAATAGCATTTGCATCATCTCCAATCAAGGAAAACGCCTCCCCCATACCCGCAGCTCTGGCACTTATTTCAACATCCATAAATTTGAAACCCGCCTGCGCCACTTTTCTTACCTCCTGCCCATATAAAGAGGAACCAGAGAGGAAAAGCATTAAATGAAGTATTACAACAAGCTTTTTCATATTCCCACCTACCTTATTATGACAAACTTAACGTTTATACTCTCATTAGTTTCATGATCGACAATATTAGCAATATAGAGACCACTTACAACGTGCTGACCTGCGTCCGTTACCTGATATAGTTCTTTGGTAGGATTCGACCAGGCTTCGTCTCCCGAACCATCGTCGTGCACGATAGTTTTTACCAGATCACCTGTAAAGGTGAAAATCCTGATCGTGCATTCTCCGGGCAAATTAAAGAAGTTAATCTTATCCGATCCTCCTTCGTACTGCATATTTTTTGAAGCCGCATTAAAGGGATTCGGAACCACTCTAATCTGGGATAACGAATCCCCGGTAGACCTCTTTAAAGAAGCAGCCCCCACTACACCAAAAGTATAATTTTGAAACCTTCCGCTTTCAAGAACCTCATCTACACCCAGAACACCTATCTCCGAACCTCCAGCTTCATCAAAAGCAGCGACATAATAATAATAATCTTCGCCACGAACAGCAGTTGTATCATTAAAAGTATATACGATTGAAGGGCTATATTTGACATCCCCTCCCGGATCAGAACCACCGCACTGAAAAACTGTCTCCCATTCCCCTACTACACCGGTATTTTCAATTAAAGGACCCATCCCCGCGCTGCCTGTCGAACGATATACCTTAAATCCCGCAAGGTCAATCGGTACATCGGCTGCCATCTCGTATCCCCATTCAATTACAATCTGATCGGCTCCGGAGGTAACCTCTATCGACGGTGGGGGTGGGGGAACAGGAATATCATAATCATGGTCAAAATTCCACTGAGCGTTTATGGCGTGCCTTATGACTGAGTCCACGGTCGAGTAAACCCACATATCCTTAATAAGATTGGCGCGATCACACGCATAACCTACATCCTGCCAGCGCGAAGGGTTATTCCTGTACACAGGAGGGATATGAATCGTATCTGCCTGGTTTGGCAGATACGGAGCCGTCAAACTTATATCATCTATATCGAGCGTATCTCCGCTCTGGGTAACAAACGTTATGGAACTATCCTTCCAGGTCTGACCAATTTCCCATGAAGCTCTGGCATTAAGACGTCCTCCGCAATCCGCCCACACTATCCTGATGGAATCTCCATAGTCCAAATGGAAAGGACCCATGCTCGCGTTACCTACTGTATGCCATAAAATTAGAGAATTGACGGCGGTTAGACCGTTCCATCTCTCATAACCTCTCAAATCAGGCGGCACCGCGTGATTAGTCCCAGGGTAAGTCCCCGTCATAGAATCTACGTTTGGGGCATACGTGGGATCTCCTTTTTCGCCGTAAATCATAGAATTATATACTGTTTCCCAACTACTTTCTCCGGTTTCCGGTACATTCATCCCTGAATACCTTTTAAACTCACTATCATCCGGTCCGCGAATACCGTGCGCTCTAGGTTGGGTCGAGTCGTCGGTTTCCGGATAGTTCTCAGGATTACCATTTGCGGCACCCGGACCGGGACCCATAGAGACATCGGCAGATTGAGGAACATAGAGCATTACCTCTCCTCCGGAACACGGATCATCTAAATAATCGCGTTCCCATAAGTAACAACCTAAAGGATCTCCCTGCCAGGGAGGGCCTCCACTCCTCAAAAAATCGATAGCCGGGTAAGAAACCACACAACGAACAGAATCTTTAGGTTCATCCCAATCGGGATAAACACCGGTCCACGTATACCACTCTGCTTTGTGCTCATTCTCACCGTTAACGGTCATTTCAAGTTGCCTCATAAAGTATAAACTATCTATCTCGTAATCTTCCCGTTCGATAGAATCGTCTAAATCTATATTTCCCGTATTTACAATTGTCCAATCATATATGATATATTGATTATGATGCTTGGAAACCCAGCTTAACACTCTCTGATATATATCCAGCCCCAGCCAGTTTCTGGCATGAGACTCAACCATCACATCGGCAGTTCCCCAAACTTTATCCGGCGCATAATGATCACCAATTTCCGGAAAAGCTTTTTGCAAAGGAAGTCCGTCAACCACGATAGTCGGAGGATAGTACCTGTGATATGCATGGATGGTTATGCCATTTGAATCAGGCACCGCAAATTGACAGGTAGTCAAATTGGACGTACCGTAAGGATTGCCACCCAATTTTATGGGAACTATATTTCCTGTTCCAGGGTCATACCAATTTCTGCAGCCGAACCTGGAACCCGCGTTTCGTATCCAACTACGCAACCATCCGTCATCATATGAATTACCTTCATCCCTCGCTCCGTGAAAATACCAGGTCGCCTCAAAAGGATGATTAAAGCTCGTCTCACTCTGGTCTGCAGCATCAATAACTTTCGGCTGGATTTCCGATTGACGAATCCACTTCATATCACCCAAAGCCGGAAACGAGATAAGTAAAATGGCGACAACAAATATTAATGTTAAACAAGAAAACTTCTTCATTTTTATTTCCTCCTTACCTCTTACTAAAAATTAACTTTCATTCCAAAAACAAAATAGCGAGGGTGATGGAAAGCAATGTGCGTCAACTCAGGATCATTAATATAAGGTTTATCTTCACTACTGAAGGCACCGAACTGATCATCTCCGGCCTCTCTTTCAAGACTCGCATATTCTTCTTCTCCATACATGGGTAACTTCAAAGACGAATAATAGTTATCCTCATCGTCATCACTAAGAAAACCCGTCGGATCCAAATACTTCCAATCAAAGAGATTGTCTACCTCGGTAAAGACGCTGAAACTCATTCCGGCAAAACTCAGCTGCTTCTGAAGTCTTGCCTGCATATTCCTCCACGGTTTCCACTGAACGTTCAAATATGGCCTAGTGAGGTCATTTTCCTCTCTGTCTAATGGATCATAGGTCTCATAAATACCAGCCTCCCAGGTATAGTTAAAACTTAAAGAAATACTGCCGAATAATGGGCCTAAATCCTGAGGAGTTATAAATTGAATATTTGCCTCCAATAAAGGTTGAGCACGAAACTCATATTCTAAAGTTTCCCACGCACCCTCCGTTGCTTCCCGAAGAGGATCTGCGAAGTGTTGTTCCTTGCCACCAATCGGACCGTAACTCTCTACTCTATAGTCATAGTTTAACCAGCCTCTCACCCAATTCCCAAAGTCCCGACTGATTCTAAAATCAATACCACGGATATCCTCGTATTCTAAGCTTTCCGGATACTTATAGCGAAGCGTTCCGTCTGAACTTATAAATTCCACTGCTACGAGCTCATTCGTAACATCCTTATAATAACCTGCGAGGTGAAGTCTAAACACGTCAGCAATATTCCAGTCGGTCCCTAACTCGTAAGCTCTTGTCAGACACCAATCGAGCTCCGGATCCCCGAGAAATTTGACACTTTGGTTATCTGTACCCAAAAAGATCTGATACATATTATAAGCGGCAGGCAGAGAGTAAAAATCTCCGTAATTGAAATACAATTTAGCATTCTCCGATATTGGATGTGAAATTCCAAAACGCGGGGATACTTTCAAATGACCCTGGGCTGCATGCACCGGCGCGTCTGTAAACAATCTATCTTTACCCCGTGACGTAAAATATATGTCATAAGTCTTCAGGGAATCAAACCAATTCAAATTAGGATCGTTCCAGTCAGCTCTTAAACCTACAGTAGCAACAATACCTTCAAACTCGATTTTATCCTGTACATACATTCCCCCTCGAATCGGGCTCGCGTCCCAATTAGTAACCGTATTCTCCGCTGGAGCTTCCCATCTGTTCTTCTCATAATAAGTGCTCATATTAGAGTAGTTATATTCGAAACCTACCTTCATTTCATTGTAAGGATTAAGTTGACTGGTTAAATCAATTTTAAAATCCCAGGTATGCGATTCCGAGGTATCATAAGCTCCGGCACAATGCGCACCCATCCAGGTTTCATCTATCTGCACATCGGATGTCTGTGTCTCCACCCCGTAATATCCATACGGGATCTCAGTAACCACGGCGCCACTCGGTAGAGTATATTTTGTGGTGGTATCCCTCGGCTCGAATGTGTTCAATGCCCTGCAATCCAGCTCCTTACTTAAATGAGAAATTCTGACCGTGTAAAAAGTGTTCTCACTTATAGCATGGTCAAAAGTAAAACCCTGCATATTGTTATAAATATCATATTGAGGCAAAAAAGCAGGATAATATGCCGCATGAATAGAAATCATCTCGCTTTTAAATGCGTCATCCGCGCTTGTCAGGTAAACTCCTCCTGCTCCGCTAGTATAACCTGTGCCCTGAATAAAATCGACTGTCTGAGGACCAAGGTCACCTTCCCCTATATTGAGACCAAAAGGCTTAGCCTCTGCAGCGAGTTCCCCGTTGTAGCTTGCCGACATTGTATTTTGTTCACCGTACATCATATCGAAACTAACCTTAATCGACTTACCAATATGGGAAACCAGCTTCAACATCGAAGTTTCTTCAGTATAATAATCTCTGTTCGTGAGAACGGGAAACGCCTCTCTGCTTTGCCTGTAAGCAGCATAAAATCCCATATTTCCTAAAGGTCCGCCGATTACAGGAAGAGGGCCTCCAAAACCGGCATCAACGCTCCAGTCCGCTTTATCCCCGTATTTTCCCACTCTAGGCGGTCCATCATAATCATCAGGAACCAACTCCTCGGCCCCTTCGACTCTATGCGTCCACATGAATACCTCACGCAACTTTGCCGCACTATCAGGATCATCTCTGCCTTCCCTGAGCCATCCTCTAAAGCTTTCAGTATGGGCAATAACGTCCATGTACCTCTCGTATAAAGCGGTATCTCCCGCAACAAGAGCTTGATCTGCTTTTCCTCTAATATCCGACGTACCTATCCAACAAAGACTATCTTCTTCTGAAACATAAGACCTCAACCAGTAATGCTCCGGATCATAAACAGAAGGACCTCGATGCTTCATATGAGCAGGACTAAACCGAAAATTCAACGACCCATGATAGATATCGGAAGGGTCTCTGGTTACAACGTTTATTAGACCCGACCGGAGATTGCCATACTCAGGAGCAAAACCACCCTTAATTACATTAAGCTCTTTTACCATACTAAGAGGCGGCATCAAAGCAGGATTATTTGTTCTGCCATCTACCAGGTTTAATCCATCCGTCATAAAACCTACTTCATCTATACTACCTCCCCGCACCCGCCAATCCTTAATCCCAGCCTGTCGATTAATATAATCACCTATCTCATCAACAAACGGAACGGCTTCTATGTCGTCACTTTTCGCGGAAATAGCGGAAGACGAAAGATCCATCTTTATAACTTCCGCTTCCGCTTTTACAGTTACACCCTTTCCCTCAACAACAGTGAAACCAAGCCTAAAGCTGAGTTGGGTCGTGTGATCAGCGGTCACCTCAACACCTGTCTGAGTAACACTTTCATATCCCATCATTCGGGTCTGGACATTATATACGCCCGGCGACACCCTTATGATGAAAAAATATCCATCCGTATTCGTCGCGGCTCCCAAAGCAGTTCCTTCAATCAAGACATTGGCACCCGGTAGAGGTTCACCTGTTTCCGCATCCACAATAATACCCGCAATCTTTCCGGTAACTGCCGCTTTCGCGCTTGGGTTAAAGACTAAAAAAGACAAAATAACAAGCAGCCCACCTATAACCCACCTGGACAACAACTCTCTTCCCCTTTTCGTACTTTTCATCAAAGCCTCCTTTTTTTAGGGTTTACAAATCGGGTTAAAACCGAAGACAGAAATATAAAACAATTGACAAAACAACTTTTTTTTTCTACAATCATAGACTCTATTATGCGAAAACTCAACTTAATTACAACCCCCTAGTAAAATCAAGTCTAACACCTGAAAATATATCCACTCCTTAAAAGCAGCCCCCTTCATCCTTACCCTTACAAGATTATAATCTTTAGCCTTACCTGTAGCAAACTTAATATTCTTAGTATAATAAAAGAGAATTTTTTGTCAAGGGTAAGAATTTGCTCTCAGGACTTCTAAAAAAAATAAGTTAAAATAACCAAAAGTGCTGGCATACAATGGTTTCAGGCATTTTCTTCCTGGTATCTAAATCTCGGTTCAAGACACACGACTTATGACTGTTTTAAGGTTGCCTTTTGTTGTGGTTCTAATATAATCCACCTATGGATAATAATACTATAGAAAAGGTTTTAAATGTACTGAAAGAGGAATATAAGAAATGGGAGGCTCCTATAGTAACCGAAATAGCTGACCGGACTAAGGACCCTTTCAGGGTTTTAGTCTCAACAGTGCTCAGCGCGAGAACAAAAAACGCGGTTACAAGAGAAGCTTCCCTGAAGTTGTTCGAAAGAGCCTCCACTCCAGAGGAATTGTTGGAATTGTCTCCTGGAGAAATAGAAAAATTAATTTACCCGGTTGGTTTCTTTCGTACTAAAGCCGAAAGACTTCCCCGTCTTGCCCGTATTTTAGTTGATAAATATCGGGGAATGGTTCCGGATACTCTGGAAGAATTACTTAGGATACCGGGTGTTGGCAGAAAGACTGCGAATCTGGTTTTGACTATCGGTTTTGGCAAACCTGGTATATGTGTCGATACTCATGTTCACCGTATATCCAACAGGTTCGGGTATGTCAAAACAAAGAATCCTGAAGAAACAGAATTCGCCTTGAGAAAAAAACTGCCCGCAAAATGGTGGATATCTTATAACGATTTTCTGGTTACCCTGGGACAGAATATCTGCTTTCCGAGAAGCCCTAATTGTGGGGGATGTCCTTTAAATAAACTGTGCGAGAAAAATAATATCTAAGGAGCCAAATTTTTGTATTAAAAAAATATGCCTGTGGCAAAGTGTGCCACAGGCATATTTTTCGATTAAATATAAAAACCGTTTATTTAATCAGTAATACCTTATTGGTAGCTGTTTGACCACATGCATCAAGTTTACAGAAATATACACCGTTTGAAAGTTTTGCACTAATAGATGCAGTGTGTGTTCCGGCGTCTTTTACGCCACTTTCAAGAACTTCAACTACCTGTCCTGCTATGTTAATTATACTTAGCTGTACCGAACTTCTTGCCGTAATGGAGTAGGAAATACCGGCGGCTGAAGTAATGACAGCAGGAACGGAAAGCGAAATATTGCTGGCTACCTCTTCTGGGACTTTGTCCTCATTTGTGGCCGTTAATATTGCTGTTCCAAATAGACTTGCATAATTCCAGGCTGCGTCGTCATGATTCCACCATTTTACTTGATTCTGGCGAGCACCACTCACTTCTGCGTCATTTACCTGAGTTTCAAAACCAATTACCAGATCATCTGTCAGAGTGGTATAAAAGCTGTCTGCCAGATATGTGGCAGGAATCACTAACTCAACGTCATAACCTTCCGCGGTTGCTTGCCATACAGCTTCCGTGCCGGGGAATTTATATTTCGACTCAATGTCGATACCATTCATCCATCTGAATTGAACGACATTGCTGTCATATCCGGCTGAAGCACTTTTGCCGTTGCTACCATCGATAAATATTTCCCAGCTGTCGCTTACGTGTTCCGCTGTAGTATCTTCGGCCAGGACAGAATCATCGATAATGCTTCCGAAGAAATAGATACCGTCATCATCCCAAGCGACTTTATATTTTGCGGATAAGTCAGCGGCACCACCATCCGGCATCATAGGAGAGTTATTGCTGGTAGGCACGGCACATGCTATCCAGGGAATTACGTGGGAACTAAGATCAACCCATTCATCATCCTCTGCGAATCCATCCTTATCGAACTCAGTAACATCGATTTTTGGTATCTGCAGGACCGCCGAATTGTCAACAAGCTTCGCTGTTCCAAATAGACTTGCATATTGCCAGGACGCATCATCTTCACTCCACCATCTTGTTTGAGTCTGACGGGTACCAGATACTTCTGCGTCATTTACCTGAACTTCCCAACCGATCATCATATCTTCTTCTAATTCAGTATAAAAACTGTCTGCGAGGTAATCATAGGGAATCATAAACTCAACGTCATAACCGGCTGTGGTTGCTTGCCACACAGCTTCCGTGCCGGGCATTTTATATTTCGCCTCAATATCGATACCATTAATCCATCTGAATTGAACATCATTGCTGTCGTATCCAGCTGATGATTTTTTATCGTTTTTTCCGTCAATCATGATTTCCCAGCTGTCGCTTACGTGTTCTGCTGCGGTGTCTTCGGCTATGACGGAATCATCGATAACGCTTCCGAAGAAATAAAGACCATCTTCATTCCATGCAACTTTATACCATGAGGATAAATCTGCCGCACCGCCAACTGGCAAAGGCGGGGTGTTATTAGTGGTATATACGAACATACCAACACGAGAGGTGAAATCCCAATCGTCGTCGATACCATCGATGTCAGGAGCATCGGCTGCATCTATGTATGGGATCAAAAGAGTGTTGCTAATCGTACTACCGGCATTATAGGCGGAAAGTACAATAGTGAAACAAAAAAGTACTAAGAACATTTTTGCTAAAATTGGAAGTATTTTCACTTCTTAACCTCCTTAACTCTTTAAAATTAAACTTAACTCTACTTAACTCTTTAAAATTAAAATATAACTTTTATGCTGGGTGATCTTCATTAAAGAAAACATATAAAATATCTGGCCTTCTCTTCTCCTTTCACAAAAGAAGAAAAGGCCTTATTTGCCAAATTTTAATTTCACCGTTAAATCCATACTTCACCCCCTTAGAGTTATTTAACTAAGAGTTATTTAACTAAGAACTTCTTCACGCTTTAACATAAATAAGAGTATAATGAAATAAAACCCAATGTCAAGGGTTTTTTTGTTATTTGTTGTTATTATAAATAAATGTCCTACTTTAATTTCATAAATAAATGTCACATTTGGGAGTGGGAACAGGACATTTATTTATAATAATGACAGAAGCTTTTTATTCCTTGACATATAAAATCAAATTTGTTATAATACTAAAAAAAGGAGGATATATGCGTAGATTTCTTTTGTTGATTGTTTGTCTTTTTTTAATCATTGGGTGCAGTAATACAAGGACGGTAAAAAGAATAGCTACAGACGAAGTTACAGATCTTTCCGGAAGATGGAATGATACGGACTCGAGGCTTGTAGCACAGAGCATGCTTTCCGACATGCTGTCTCGACCCTGGTTAATTGACTTCGAGCAGGATAAATTCAAGAAACCGGTGGTTATTGTAGGTACTGTCAGAAACATGAGTACCGAACATATAGATGTAGAGGTTTTCATAAAAGACATGGAAAGAGAACTGATTAACTCGGGCAAAGTTCAATTCGTTGCTTCCAAACACGAAAGAGAAGAAATAAGAGAAGAAAGGATGGATCAGCAGATGTACGCCTCCCTCGAAACCGCAAAGAAGCTTGCCCAGGAGGTAGGTGCCGATTACTTTTTAATAGGTTCGGTTAAATCGGTAGAAGATTGGTTTGAAGGAAAGAAAGCTGTACTGTATTCTGTTGACCTCGAGCTAATCGATGTCGAAAAAAATCTAAAAACCTGGATAGGGAACAAAAAGATAAAGAAATTCATTGAACAACGCGGTTATAAATGGTAGTGAATGCTGCTTAAGCGTTTTTTTGTTGTTTGTTTAGCGGTTTTGCTCCTGTTTTTCATTAGCTGCGCTTACGTACAAACGCAGGTAAAGCACTATAAAGGTATTGAAGAGGATTTTTCTTCACGTTTTTATAGTGGCGCGGCAGAGAAGATAGAGAAGGCTAAAAACGAAGGCAAGTACGCAGGCAAGGACAAAATCTTATACTACCTGGATATGGGTATAGCACTACACTTCGCGGGAAGATACGCCGAGAGCAACGGATTTCTCGATAAAGCAGAAATAGCTATTGAGGAGAACTTTACTAAGTCCATCTCGAAGATAATAATTTCATTCCTGCTGAATGACAATGTTCTCGATTACGCCGGCGAAGATTACGAAGACATCTTTATAAATATAATAAAGAACCTTAATTACATACATTTAAAAAAGACTGAAGACGCAATGGTGGAAATACGCAGGACTAACTTAAAACTAAACCGACTCCAGGATAAATATGGCGGTATGGCAAAAAAATTAGGTGAAAGTAAAAAACTCAAGGAAAGTGAAACAGAGTTTAATTTTACTCCCGGAGAAACCAATCTCAGATACTCCATTACGGGGACTTATCTATCGATGCTCGGATATAAAAGCATGGGTGAATGGGATGATGTTAAAATTGACAGAATAAAGCTCATCGAAGCCTCTTCGGGCAGATTGGAAAATTTTTCCGCGAAAGTTTTGTCACCCACAGCAGAAAACACAGTTCCCGTTTACACCTTATGTTTCGCAGGCAAGAGCCCGGTTAAAATGCAATCCACCCTGTTACTTGACTTCGATCCGGATTTAAATATGGCAAGAGTTATGCTCCCGGGTAAAAAAAATACGGAAATCAATTCTTTCAGATACAAAGGCGACAACGAATTCCATTTAAAATTTGCGGTCCCGGAAATAGTAAGAAGAAAATCCAGAATCAGACATATCAGGACACTTGTAAACGGCAGAGCTCTAGGAGAATTGTATCTGGTTGAAGATTTCGGTCATATAGCAGAAGAAACCTTTAAAGTAAAAAAACCCCTTATCTACCTGAGAGCCGCGTTAAGAACGTTGATCAAAGCTTCCATAGATGCTAAAACAAAAAAGAACATAGACGAGAAATACGAAGATAAAGATAAAGAAGAGGATGAAGAGGATAAAAAAGAAGAGGTTAAGAATCGAGGAAAAAATAAATTTATGGCAGGTTTACTTAAGTTTGCGGTGGACGCGATAACTGACGTAACGGAAAATGCCGATCTACGATGCTGGAGAACGATGCCCGGAAGAGTTTACGGCGGAAAGATAGATCTTGTGCCGGGTGAATATGAAATCGCTTTCGAATACTTAGATGAACGAGGCAATGTCGTAGATTTGGAAAGAAAAAGAGTTTTCATAGACAAAAATGGTTTGAACCTAATTGAGGGGGTATCGTACAGATGATTAAAAATCTTTGTTTTGGAGGATTCCTTATATTGTTACTTTTCGGATGCGCTTCAAGTGCTTCAAGTACTAAAACAAATAATTTCCCTGAATGGGTTGAAAATCCTAACGGCTTATATCCAAAAAGGCTCTACCTGACTGCTGTATCAAGCGCAAGCTCGCTCGACGAAGCAAGGGAGCGTTCGATTGGGACTCTTTCCAACATTTTCTCAGTAAACGTAAAACTCGACAGAAGAATTCTGGAAGTATATTCGGAGAAAAAGAAAGACGAACAAATCGATTGGGAGCATTCCGTAAATCTTGTCAACAGAAGTGTTCTTAAAAGCGAAAATGAACTCATCAACGTAAGGACGGCAAAAACTTATTTTGATGAGAAAACCGCAACTTTTTTCGTTCTTTCAATAATAAATAAAGCAGAAACGGAAATGCTTTATCTTGAGGAAATAAAAAAGAACGATAATTCTCTTGTGAGTTTTTACCAGGAGGCGGACCTTGCGGAAAACAAAATCACAAAATTTATTTATCTTAAAAAATGCATGGAGATAATCAAAATCGGGGAAGCCCTGCGTTCCATACATAGAATCCTTTCCCTAATGGGTGACACCCCACCCCTACCTATTCCAAAGGAAGACATCCAGGTTAAACTACAAGAATTAAAGACACAGATAATAGCAAAAATAGAAACATCCGGAAGCGAGAAAGAGAAACTTTCTTCCTATTTAAGAGAGGTGGTATATCAAACAGGTTTCAGTGTCGGAGAGGAAAATCCGGACATTATAATCAAAGGCAACCTGGATATAGCCCCTCTCGAATTCCCTCGTGAAGGAGAATTCGTTCGCTGGGAACTCACCGTTGACGTGACGAACGCAATGACGGGTAACACCATGAATACATACACAGCCAGCGCAAGGGAAGGACACGTTTCACGTGAATCAGTCAAAGGAAGAGCTTTGGACAAAGTTAAAGAAGAGCTTAACAATAATTTCTACGAAAACTTTACCGCGTTTTTAAGTGAGTCCTACGAGAAATAATCCAATAAGGATATGTGCCATATAATATAAAGCAAATAAAAAGGAGGCAAGCATATTTCTTAGACTGCTTAAATATTCATTTTTATTCCTTTTATTTTTAACATTAAACACATGTTCACGAAAAACACCTAAAACATTAGAAGCTAAAGTAATTGACAAAATCCATAAATTAAACGGTTCGAATAAGGACCCGGAGAGCTTTTCTGCACCCGAAGGAGAACCTCTTCATTTATATCCGCCCAAACTAAAATTAGTAAAGATATCCGCGGATACAATATATCTCACAGTTATAAACGACTTTTATCTAACTCAATCCATGGGAACTACAGGAGCGGAAGATTACATCGTCAACTCGGCAATTTCACTTTTGGAAATTGACGGAATAAACTATGTTGACTACGATTTTGCTATGGGTGATCATGCCTGCCCGGGAACTTTTTCCAAAGTCGGATATGAAGAAAGAGAAGAATAAACCTTAAATTAAACCACAGAGAACACACAACTCCACATTAAAATATTTTACCACAGAGAACACAGAGAAAAAATTTTATTTTTGTTTTAACTAAGACCTAAGATATGGTATCTACTACCTAATTTTTGCCACAGATTAACACAGAGTTACAAAAGATATACTTATTGATACCAGGCTTTTCCTAAAAGTTGATTTCGTGATTTATCATCACTAAGAAGAAATGAAAGTTGATTTTCCCCAAAACCACTGGCATAGAGCCTGTTAATCCAATCGGTTATTTCCTCTTGTGAGGCTTTGCGACCGTGATTATGCGCAAGATACCATGCCTGATGGGTTCCAACAATCTGCGCTATAATCGTCTCTTTTTGAGACATTTTTATACCTCCGTTCTCATAAATCACTATATACAAATCGTACGAAAAAAAATATAAAAGTCAAGTACTTTTTTACCACAAAACATAGAGAACACGGAAAAAACCAATTATCACGTTTATAATGAGAAAAAGTCTTGATTATTCAGGAGGTGGTGATATCCTTCTGACAGCTTGACTAAATGCAGAAGGTGGTTGGGTCTCCGTTGGGAAAGTATATATTATATACTAAACCCGT
>Ga0315539_1001085_pt1 | contig 20295 bp, 17 predicted proteins | sample SalMarSW160150MG_FD_203097 | JGI IMG/M metagenome (GOLD analysis project Ga0315539, IMG submission 203097) | Salt marsh sediment microbial communities from the Plum Island Ecosystem LTER, Massachusetts, United States - Salt Marsh Sediment SW1601-150 ... | reverse complement strand
CAAGAAAATCAAAGGAGCCGAACGGAAAAGCATGGTCTGCGACACCCTAGACAGGTTTCAGATAGTGGGCAAGAAGGACCTGTTCCCAAGCCAGCTCTCCGGCGGCCAACAGCAGTTGGTGGGGGTTGCCCGGGCGGTGATCGCCAAACCGAGGCTGCTTCTGTCGGACGAGCCGACCGGAAATTTGCATTCCAGCCAGGGGGAAGAGATCATGCAGGTGCTCAGCAAGTTGAACAAGGAAGGTACAACCATTATCCAGGTGACCCATTCGGAGAGAAATGCATCGTACGGCAACCGCATCATCTACCTGAAAGACGGATGGATAGTGGACAAGCTATGAGGAGACTCGATTATGATACGCAACTACCTGAGAGTGGCCCTGAGGCACACCGCAAGGAACAAGAGCTATTCGCTGATCAACATTGCCGGTTTGGCGATTGGGATGGCTTGCTGCATCTTGATCGCTCACTATGTCCTGTATGAAGTAAGCTACGACAACTATCATGTCGACGGTGACCGCATATTCCGGGTGGCGCAGGACGGCCAATCCCAGCAGGAGAGAAGAATTGGGGCGGTGACTTCCGCGCCCATAGCTCCGGCACTGAAAGAAGATTATCCACAGATAGAGTATGCCGCTCGAATGATGCGGGTGGGCAACCTGCTGGTTAAGCGGAATGAGAAGGTTTTCTACGAGGAGCGGTGTTGGTTTGCGGAGACCGACCTCCCCCGAATTCTGACCATCCCCTTACTCGAAGGTGATTCCCGGACTGCGCTGGAGAGGCCCATGACCGTGGTGATATCTCAGCGCCTCGCCGAAAAGTACTTCGGAGACGACCCCCCCCTGGGCCAGATCCTCAACGCTCAGGGGTTTGATCTCGAGGTCACCGGCGTGGCTGCCAACTGTCCGCAGAACACCCATGTCAAACATGAGATGCTGATATCTTTCAGCACACTGGAGGCCACGGGATATGGTGGATTGAGCCACTGGTTCCTCTCCAATTTCTACACGTATGTCAAGCTGGCTCCAAACACCGACCTGGCCGACTTCTCAGAGCAGTTGAAGGGTTTCCCCGAGAGGCACGTGGGCGAAGAACTGAAAGCATCGGGCGAGACGTTGATCCTCTTCCTGCAGCCGGTCGGCAGCATACACCTGCATTCGCACCTGATTGGTGAGACGGAACCGCCTGGCAGTCCGCCTTATCTGTACATCTTCTGTACCGTGGGTTTTTTCATCCTGCTTCTGGCGTGCATCAATTTCACCAACCTGACCACTGCCCGATTTGCCGGCAGGGCCAAGGAAGTCGGCTTAAGGAAGGCTGTGGGCGCCGGGCGATTCCGCCTGGCGGCCCAGTTCCTCTCGGAGTCGGTGCTTCTCTCGACAGTCGCCCTGCTGGTTGCCTTGGTGCTGGTGGAACTCACCTCATCCTTCTTCAGCCGACTGACAGGGGCGCAGCTTCATATCTCCACTCTGCTGAGGCCTGGATGGTTGCTGGCTCTGGCTGGCCTGGCGATCGTCGTGGGCATTGCCTCAGGAAGCTATCCCGCCTTTTTCCTGTCAGCCTTTCGTCCTGCGGACATCCTGAGAGGCACATCCGGACTCGGCAGCCGTGGCACCACCTTAAGAAAGGTATTGGTCGTGGGACAGTTTTCCGTCTCCATCATTCTGGTCATCGGGACCCTGCTGACGTATAAGCAGATTTACTTCATGAAGAACAAAGACCTGGGTTTTGACAAGGAACAGAAGCTGGTGATTCCTCTGGGCAGCGCGGTCAGAGCGGTAGACAGTTTTGAATCGATCAAGGCCGAGTTTCGCAGGCACACGGGTGTGGTTGGCGCTGCCGCCTCCGCACAGTTGCCGGGCCAGCATCTGTCTTGCTGGACCACCAAGCTGGCCACGGAAAGCGACGAGAAGTTGCGGGCCATGAACTATATGTATGTGGATCACGATTTCATTCCCCAATACGGAATCGAAGTTCTCGCCGGCAGCGCCTTCGGGGAGCAGAATGATGACGACCTCCAGGGAGGCTATATCATTAACCAGACCGCTGTTGGGCAACTGGGTTTTTCCTCACCCCAGGAGGCAGTCGGCAAGCGGCTGTTGGGCTGCTACGATGAGAAGGAGATGGAGATCATCGGCGTGGTCGGAGATTTCCATTACCGGGGCTTACAGTCTGAGGTTGAGCCTCTGGTGATGCTGTATCGACCCCGCATGTTTCGAAACGTGACGCTTACAGTGAGAACCCATGATGTGCAGCAGACCATTGGTTTCGTGAAGGACAAATGGCAGGAACTCTTTTCGGAGTATCCGTTCGACTACTTCTTTTTGGACACATCTTTCGACCGGCAGTACCGCGCCGAAGAGAGGGTGGGCAAGATATTCGCCGTCTTCACTTTTCTGGGGCTGTTCATCGCCTGCCTGGGACTTCTGGCATTGGCCTCTTACGCAGCCGAGAGGCGCACCAAAGAAATAGGCATACGCAAGGTGCTGGGCGCTTCAGTGGGCAGCATCGTGCGGCTTTTGTCCAAGGAATTCCTAATCCTGGTTGCCCTGGCAAACCTTATCGCCTGGCCAATTGCTTACTTCGCCATGAGCCGCTGGCTGGAGGAGTTCGCCTACCGCATAAACATTGGCCTGGGCGCGTTTCTTCTGGCAGCGGCATTTGCGTTGATCGTCACTCTGATCACGGTAAGCACACAGGCGATAAGAGCCGCGCTCGCCAATCCGGTGGATACGCTGAGGTACGAATAGACAGGAGAATGAAATGATCCAGAACTATGTGAAGGTCGCCCGTCGCAATCTGATTCGCAATAAGCTATATTCGGTGATAAGCGTTTTTGGCTTGGGGCTGGGCATTGCCTGTTGCCTGCTCATCTTTCTTTACGTTCAGGACGAATTGTCCTTCGACAGTTTCCACAGCAAAGCTGACAACATCTGCCGACTGATCCGAGTTGAAAAGAAGTCGGGTGAGGAAACCGTACGTTCTCCCTCAGTCACTTACAATATCGCTCCGGAACTGAAGGCTAATTTCCCGGAAGTGAAAAACACCGTTCGCCTTACCGGGGGAGCATACGTTGTCAGCCGGGAGGGGCAATCGTTTACCCAAAATGCCCTTCACGTCGAACCCGGATTTTTGAGCATGTTTTCATTTCCCCTAATTCGAGGTGACTTAAGTTCAGCGTTGGACCAACCTGTTTCTGCGGTCATCACTCCGGAAACGGCCACGAAGTACTTCGGAGAAGAAGATCCTTTGGGAAAAACCCTTACCATAAACCTGGGAGAAACTTCGCTCGATTTCACGGTGACGGGGATCATCCAGGAACCGCCCGAAAACTCCAGCATCAGATTTGACCTGTTGCTTCCTGTGGACCCTCTGAAGTATAACTTTCCGGAAGACCTTTTGCACAGCTGGAATATAGTGGTGATGCAGACTTTCATCGAGCTTGCCCCGGGGACGGACGCAAAAGTCTTTGAGCAGAAGCTTCCTGCCCTTACTGACCGGTTGTTTGCGAAGGAGGAGCGTGGTTTTCAGCGCTCTTACGAGCTGCAGCCATTGACCGATATCCACCTTAACAATGAGTTGGAGGGTGTCACAGGGCCTACGAGCGATCCTTTATACTCGCACATTCTGGCTGCCATCGCCTTTGCGGTACTGCTGCTTGCCTGTATCAACTTCACCACCCTGGCGGTGGGACGGTCCAGCGGCAGAGCGCGGGAGGTGGGGTTGCGAAAGGTTCTGGGGGCGGGACGGACACAGTTGATGAGACAGTTCTGGGGAGAGGCGTTACTTCTTAGTTTGGTAGCCCTGATTCTGGGGATGGTGTTGGCCGAGCTGTTCCTGCCGACCTTCAACAATCTTGCCCAGAAGCAACTGTTTCTGAGTGTGTTTTCTGGCTGGATTTTGCTGCCCACACTGGTGGGACTGGTGCTGGTCACCGCTTTTCTGGCGGGAATGTATCCCGCCCTGTTGCTCTCCAGGCTTTGTCCGGTGGACAGCCTGCGCGGCAATGTGAGGCTGGGAGGCAGAAGCCGTCTTATTCAAAGTTTAGTGGTGGTTCAATTTGCCATATCCGTCGCCCTGGTGGTAAGCACGCTGGTGATCTCATCTCAGATGAGATACGTCAACGGTCATAACTTAGGCTATGACCGGAATTTGGTTTTGACTTTTCCCACCGGAACTTACGCGGAGACCGCGGCCGATTTGGTCTCGAGGTTCCGCCAGGAGATCTCAAGCCAGCCTGTTGTGGTAAGCGTGACCGGCTACTCATCTGGGTTCGGTGATTCCTGGCTTCGAGTATCTCACGGCGATGACGGCATGAACATAAACATAGGAGAGGATATCACCTCTCCCGGACCTTCGGAGGGTCCGGGTCTGGCCACCAATTACTTCTACATCAACTGGGTGGACCCATACTACCTGCCCACCATGGGAATCACCGTTAACCAGGGCCGCAATTTTTCACCTGATATTCCTTCCGATACAGAGGGGGCGATCTTGGTCAATCAAACCGCGGTGAAGGCATTCGGTTGGGATGATCCCATAGGCAAACAACTTCCTGCCGGATTCCAGCAGGCGAGAGTGGTGGGCGTAGTCGAGGATTTTCACTTCTATCCGCTTCATCGCCGGATCGAGCCTTTGGTATTACACATGCCCAGACATGATCATCTAAGCAGCATGTACGAGATCGCGGTGCGAATTCGAGGAGGCGATATCCCAGTGACCCTTTCCTCACTTGAACAAACTTGGAGGAGAGTATCAGGGGGAATGCCGTTTGACTATCATTTCCTTGACCAACGAGTGGCGGAACAATATGCTGCTGAGAAGCGATGGATGAGCATCGTTAAATATTCCTCGATGTTCTCATTGCTAATCGCCTGCCTGGGACTCTTTGGGCTGACCTCCTTGGCGGTAGCCAAACGAACCAAGGAAGTGGGTATACGCAAGGTGCTTGGTGCATCGGCAACCCGCATTGTCGGAATGTTTGCAGGCAATTTCTTCAAACTGGTCCTGGTCGCCAACGCCATTGCCTGGCCAGTTGCATACGTGGTTATGAATCGCTGGCTGCAAAGTTTTACATATAGGGCCAGCATAACCCTCACTACATTTGTTCTTACTGCTATACTATCTTTAGGCATTGCTTTGCTGACTATCAGCATCCAAGCCATAAAAGCTGCGCTCACCAATCCGGTGGAATCATTGAGATATGAATAAAGGGGAATCTTAGATTATTGCAAGCTCGAAGCACACAGAAGTTCGGGGAGAGTGATACTGCGGGGTGATATTCAGGCCTCCTCAGAGACCTTTCTTATTCTTCTCCCTTAAATCGTTCCAAAACCTCTGCACCGACTTTGAAAAAATCTGCCAACCTCTCCCCTTTTGTCGGTCACAGATCTGTACTAAAGTGAGATCTTATTCGTCAGCAGATCCGCCCCCTCGGTGGAACGCCGGAAGGTTTCCTTCTGCGAGATTGTGCATGCAGATAGGATGGTTAGCGGATTGACTGTTACCGGTGCGGATAAGGCGGATTATCTGGATTCAACAGGAGACTGTTTTTCTAGGGCTTTTTGGTAAAGCTCCTCATACTTCTTGGCAGAGGCTTGCCAGGAGAAGTCTTCTTGCATCCCATTTTTCATCAGCCTTGCCCAAACATCTTTTTGCTGATACACCTGAAGAGCTCTTTTGATCGCCCCCAAGAGCTCGCCTGAATCATAGTTTTTGAAAACAAAGCCGGTTCCTTCTCCCGTATCGGGATTGTAATCTTGTATGGTATCTGCTAAGCCTCCGGTCTCTCGGACAATGGGGACGGTGCCGTATTTCAGGCTGTACAACTGATTGAGGCCGCAGGGTTCGTATCTCGATGGCATCAAAAACATGTCGGATCCCGCCTCGATCAAGTGGGCTAAAGCATTGTCAAAAAGTAGATTCACCGACATCTTTCGGGGATGTTTCTTCGCCATCTGCCTAAAAAGCTTGTGATATCTTTCATCACCGGTCCCCAGAATAACCATCTGAAGATCCAAAGAAAGAATCTTGTCGGAAGCCTCGGCCAGAATATCAAATCCTTTTTGATCGGCCAACCTGGAGATTATTCCTATCAAAGGGACCCTTTTACGAGCCTTGGGCAGATTACATTTTTCCAGCAGCGCGCTCTTGTTTTTCTTCTTTCCGGAAAGGTCTTCCTCGGTGTAGCGGTAAGAGATCAATCTATCCTTTTCGGGAGACCATTCCTCGTAGTCGATGCCGTTTACGATTCCATAAAGATCAGGATTCCGAGTTCTCAGCACTCCCTCCAATCCAAACCCGAACTCCGACGACGACTGGATCTCCACGGCGTATCTTTCGGAAACGGTAGAAAGCACATCAGCATAGCTTGCCCCCACCTTCAGAAAGTTCACGTTGCCCCAGAATTCAAAGGGACTGGTGGGATAGAATAAGTCTTTTGCCAACCCCATCTTGGAAAACGAATCCTTAGGGAAATTTCCCTGATAGGCTATGTTGTGAATGGAGAAGACCGTGGAGGTACCAGCGAAAAAAGGATCACCGGCATACAGGGTTTTCAAATATGCCGGGATAAGAGCGGATTGCCAGTCGTTTGCATGAATTATGTCAGGCTGCCAGTTTAAAGCCTTCAGAATCTCCAAGCTTCCTCGGGCAAAGAGAATGTATCTTTCGTCATTATCCGGGTAGTCAAAACCGGTGGTCTTGTCTTTATAAAGCTCATCCCGATCGTAGTATTGGTCATTGACCACGAAGAGAAATTCTATATTCGAGTCAGGGAGCCGGCAACTTTTGAGTTTGATTTTCTCTTTTTTCCCTCCAAGAGGAATTTCCGGGAGATGGACATTCACTCCCTGAAGATTGAAGGCGGCTTCATCCACCGTTTTGTATTTGGGAAGAATTACTTTTACCTGGTGCCCTGACTTTGCCAAAGCTTTGGGCAAAGATCCGGCTACGTCTGCCAGGCCGCCGGTTTTGGCAAAAGGAACCACCTCGGGCGTAACGATCAAAATTTTCAGCTTCGATTTCGGCACGGTATTCCTCTACTTGAAAGCAAATCCACAAATGAAAGCTCAGACATCCATTTCCTTCAGATAGGTGGCAGCGTCCTCAGGTGAAGTTGGGTTTATGTAAAAACCGGTCCCCCACTCGAAACCAGCCACTCTGGTCAATTTGGGCATGATCTCTATATGCCAGTGATACTCTTCGTTATACTCGTAATCCACCGGGCTGGTATGAAGTATGTAATTATACGGCGGGTCGTTCAAGGCTTTGGCCAATCTTTGTAGGGTTTCCTTGAGGATCGAGGCCAAAGCTGGAGTCTCCTCCTTTTTGATCTCCTCATAAGCAGAACAATGTTTCTTCGGCAGAATCCAGGTTTCGAAGGGAAACCGGGGAGCAAATGGCTCAATGGAGATGAAAGAGTCGTTCTGGAGAACCACCCGTTCATCTTCGGAGATCTCCTGCTTTATTATGTCGCAGAATATGCATCTCTCTTTGTATTCATAGTAGGCGCCCGCACTCTCCAACTCCTCGGTCACCCGCTTGGGGACAATAGGGGTGGCGATAAGCTGACTATGACTGTGTTCCAAGGAAGCACCCGCTGCTTCCCCCTGGTTTTTGAAGATCAGTATGTATCTGAAACGAGGATCTTTTCTTAAGTCAATGCTCCTTTCTCGGTAGGCCCAGATGACGTCTTCCATTTCTTTTTTGTCCAGATCGATCAGATCCTTCTCATGATCTGGAGTCTCGATGATTACCTCATGAGCTCCTACCCCGTTCATCTTGTCGAATATTCCCCTTCCCTCCCGATTCAAATCTCCCTCAATCATCAAAGCCGGAAATTTATTGGAAATGACCCTCAATGTCCAACCCGGCTTGTTGGGTTCAGAGCAATTGGGGCGATAAGCCAATATCTCTGGAGGCGTAGCAGATTCGTTCCCCGGACAAAAGGGACAGAGTCTGTTATCGTGCTTTCTGGGGACGGTGGAGAAATCAGAGGGCCTTTTGGCTCTCTCAGTGGAGATGATAACCCATCTCCCGATTATGGGATCCTTTCTCAATTCCGGCATCTATCTCCTCCTGTCAGCAGAATCAAAAACCAAACTCCACCCGCCTTTATTAATCGGCTAATATAGAATGAACTTTGCCTTTGTCAACCTAAAATTGCGTGAGAATCCTTGTTAATACAAACGCCAGACCCCTCGTGCCGCACTTCGTACTGCATTTCGTCCTGAGACTCAATGCTGAAGGAAGCCTCGGTCCTTCGACGGTGAACTCAGGACAAACTGTACGGGGCAAATCTTACCGTTCCTCACCGATCCTGGAAGCCTGAGCTTACCTGATTGAAGCCGGCATGAATCTGGAAAGATTCTGATCCCTCACGGGCGCGGGAAAATCTCAAAAAAAGACAAATCACATTCCCTTCCTTTCATTCTTCGTCACTTCAAACATCTTTTTGAACAGCTCTTTGTCTTCTTGGCTGAATTTCACGTTCCTTCTGTCCATTACAATCTGAGCAGTGTTTATTGCCTTATCCAGCTCATATTCTTCCAGACCCTTGGTGTCTCCCCAACAAAAAGAGGGAATGGATTTGTCTTTTATCATTCCGCCGCCAAATACGTTGGTGGCGAGGCCGATCACCATCCCGGTGCTCAGCAGAGTGCCGATGCCGGTTTTCACGTGGTCACCCAGAAATGATCCCACCTTCGTCAGACCGCTGTCCACCAGCTCTCCTTTTACCATCACCTTGACCGAGCTGTAATTGTTTTTCAAATCGCTGTTGGTGGTCAAAGCTCCCAAATTAACCCATTCGCCGACATAGGAATGTCCCAGGAAGCCTTCATGGTATTTGTTGGAATATCCCAGGAATATGGATTGCTCCACCTCTCCACCAACTCGGCAAACTGGCCCGATGCTTGTTCCTTCCCTGATTTTTCCCCCCACCAAGATCGAACCCTCCCCTACATAACAAGGTCCCTCCACCCTGGTTTGGGACTGAATGGTGACGTTATCTCCAATGAAAATGGGCCCTCCCCTGGCATCCAAGACCACCTGTCCATCAATCAGGCAGTCTTTTCCGAGATAGACTCTCTCTACGTCATATATCAATGCTTGATCGTCTACCTCGTTTCGTTTGAAGATGTTTTTGAAATCCAAACTTGGCCTCATTCTCTCAAAGTCATTCTCAATCTCCACTTTGTTAAGATCGACCAAATCCCAGAGGTAGCTGGTCAGCTTGATCTGAATCTTGGATATTACGTTCTTTTGCCCTATCGGTTTGATGCGGTCTTCAACCCATAAGGTCTTGAACATATTTTCATGAGTTTTAAACGCTAAACCCGTACCTTTCCAAGAGACGAAATCCTCGCCACAGAAGAAAGACTGTTCCTCTCGAGAAAAATTCAGTTCTTCAGACAGCCCTTGCTGTGGAATGATCCTTCCATTTATAAACAGAAGTTCATCTTCGTCTTTCATATCAAAATCGTTTACCTTTTGATTGGTCCTAGATCGCACAACCTTTTCCAAGTAATCTCGGCACAAAAGGTTTACTTCCGCGCCCGGAAAGAGCGAAGCGATTTTGTCTTTTATCCGACCTATTCCGCAGATCAGCTCGTAGACCGGACGATTGTACGTTAAAGGGAAAAACTGATCGAACTTATCATCCTCGAATATGTAAAGCTTCCTTGCCATCTTCGTCTCCTTACATTGCCCTGAGCCTGCTTATCCTGTCTTCCACCGGCGGATGCGTGGAAAAAAGATCATTCAATTTTCCTTTGTGTTCCAAAAGTGGATTGATGATATAAAGATTGGCAGTAGCTTTGTTTGCCGCCTCCAGAGGCTCTTTATCCTTAGATATTTTGTCCAGAGCAGAAGCCAAACCCTCGGGGTATCTGGTCAAGAGCGCACCATTGGCGTCTGCCAAGTATTCCCTTTGTCTGGAAATAGCCAATCGAATCAGCTGAGCCACAATCGGAGCCAGGATGGCCAAGAGCAAAGCAATAAGCATAATCAACCCTCCACCCGCCCCGCCTTTTTTCCCTCTTCTTCCCCTGAAGAAGAAACTCCTCCTCATCCAATCGGATAGGAGAGCGACGGTTCCCACCAGAATCACCACGAAGGTGGCATATCGGATGTCATAATTTCTGATGTGTGACATCTCGTGAGCAATCACGCCCTCTAATTCCAGGCGATTCAACTTATCCAGAAGCCCGGTGGTTACTGCAACGGCCGAGTTCTGAGGGTTTCTCCCGGTGGCAAACGCGTTGGGTGCGGAATCTTCGATGACATAAGTTTTTGGCGGGGGGACACCGGCCGCAATAGCCAAACCCTCCACCACATTGGCTAAATAAGGATTCTGTTTGCGATCCACCGGCCTGGCGCGGCTTATGCCCAATACCATCCTATCGCCCCAGAAGAAAGTTATTAGGGAAATGAACAGAGCCAAAAGCAAGGCAATCAGAACCCCGGCTCCCCCTGCTCCATACGCCTGCCCGAACACCCATCCCACAAACAGAAAAAAGACCACAAACAAGAAAAGCAAAAGAAAACTCTTCCTTTTGTTGGCACTTATCTCCTCATAGACCATAAAGCAACAGGCAATCCTCTCTATTTAAAATCGACCTTGGGGGCTTCCCTTTTGGTTTCCTCAATCTCGAAGTACTCTCTGGGTTTGAAGCCGAAGGTGTTGGCAATTATGCTCGAGGGAAAGACCTGCTGGGTATTATTGAAAGTCATCACAATGTCATTGTAAAACTGTCGGGCATAGGCGATCTTGCTCTCGATGCCGGAAAGCTCCTCCTGCAATAATAAGAAATTCTGGTTAGCCTTTAGCTCAGGATAATTCTCTACCACCGCAAAAAGAGTCTTTAAGGTAGATGTGAGCATATTGGTGGCCTCTGCCTTTTCCTTAACGGTTCCTGCCTGTGAGTAGATGGACCTGGCTTTGGTCACCTCTTCAAACACGCCCTTTTCATGAGCCGCATAACCTTTAACCGTCTCGACCAAATTGGGCACCAGGTCCGCCCTCTTCTGCAATTGGACATCGATCTGATGCCAAGCGTTATCACTTCGATTTCTCAGGGTGACCAAACGGTTGTACATGAATATGGCGATCAGAATGGGCACACCTAACACGATTAAGATGAACAATAGGGTTATGGAAACTGCTCCCATCTTTCCTCCTTGGGAAGTCAGGGGCTGGGGACTCGGGATTAGCGTGTCTTCCCGTTCTGGATCTCAAGCCTCTGATCCTTATTTCCTGGTTAATTCGTCCTTGAACTTCTGAAGTCTCTTTTTCAGTTTCTGGTCAGATATGGCAAGAATTTGAATAGCCAAAATGGCTGCATTTTTTGCCCCAGTCTCGCCGATGGACACAGTCGCCACCGGCACGCCGGAGGGCATTTGCACTATGGAAAAAAGCGAATCCAGACCGGATAAGGGCGATGCGTTCAAGGGAACCCCGATCACCGGCAGTGTGGTGTGGGAGGCGATCACCCCTGGTAGATGAGCCGCCATCCCGGCCCCAGCAATGATTACCTTTATTCCCTTGCTTTCTGCCGACCTTGCTAACGTCTTTGTCTTTTCAGGATTTCTGTGAGCCGAACAGATCTCCATCTGGTAGGGAATCTCGAATTCCTTCAAAATCCCAATAGCTCTTGACATTGCGTCTTGGTCGGATTTGCTTCCCACCATAACTAATATCTTGGAATCTCGCATCTTATTTCCTCTTCTAGATACAGATGACAGCCAAAGAGCCTATGGTCAAATGCTTTTTCACGGCTTTCCTGTCTTGACTTAACGTGAAGAGTATTATCTCCTAACCCGCCTCACCCGGTATGCGATATCTCTTCTGAACTGGACGCCATCAAAACTTATTTTTTCTACTGCCGCGTAAGCCTTGCTGATGGCCTCCTCCACGTTCTTATCCAGCGCGGTTACCCCCAGCACTCTCCCCCCGTTGGTCAATACCTTCTCTCTGTCTTTTTTGGTCCCGGCGTGGAAGATCAGAACATCCTTCGCATGTTCCGCATTGCCTAAACCGGATATCTGTTTTCCCTTCTCGTATTTGTCGGGATAGCCACCTGAAGCCAGAATCACGCATACCGCAAAATCTTCTGTCCATTCAACTTCTTCCAGTGATAGCTCTCCATCCACGATTGACATGAAAATCTCAGCCAGATCACTCTTGAGAAGAGGGAGAACCACCTGGGTCTCAGGATCACCGAATCGACAGTTGAATTCCATTACTTTGGGACCTCGGGCCGTGAGCACCAAACCCGCATACAGGATTCCTTTGAAAAGTCTTCCCTCTTGCTCCAATCCCGAAATGGTTGGCTCAAGGATCTCATCATAGATGCGGCTCATCATCCTGTCGTCCACGATGGGAGCGGGGGCGTAAGCTCCCATGCCGCCGGTATTGGGACCTCCGTCCCCGTCGTAGATCTTTTTATGATCCTGAGAAGGAGGCATGGACAGAATGGTTTTGCCGTCGGCAAATGCCAAGATGGTAACCTCTTCTCCCTCCAGGAAATCTTCAACCACCACCTTATTCCCGGCATCCCCGAAGATTTTCTCCACCATTATCTTTTGAACGGCAGAGATCCCTGAATTGACATCCTCTGTAATGAAAGCTCCCTTGCCTGCCGCCAGTCCATCTGCCTTTATGACCAAGGGCATATCCGAGTATCTCACGAAATCTATGGCATCATCCGGCTTGTCGAATATTTTGAAGCTGGCCGTGGGAATATGATGTTTCTTCATAAATTCCTTGGCAAATGCCTTGCTTCCCTCAATCATTGCCGCCGCTTTGCTCGGCCCAAATACGCGTAAGTTTCTTTTTTCGAACTCGTCAACGATCCCTAGGGTCAAGGGGAGCTCGGGCCCTACAACCGTGAGGTCGATGGAATTCCTTTTGGCGAAATCCGCCAATCCAGCCAGGTCCTCGCTTTGGATTTCCACGCATTCTGCCAACTTACAAATGCCCGCATTTCCGGGGGCGGCGTAGATCTTCTTAACACGAGAGCTGGAGTGAAGCTTCCATACCAGAGCGTGCTCTCTCCCTCCGCTTCCAACTACCATAATTTTCATGGCTTACTCCCTCACAGCAAAACTGTGCAAACACCCCAATTTTCGCTGCAATTAATATAATTGAAATTTCTTTCCGAATGCAAGAGTTTTTTTGTTGACAAGGGCACGAAAAAATCCTATATAAATATAACTTTGCGCAGCGTTTCGGTATCACTGGATACGTCGGGGAAGAAATGGCAGGAAACCCTTGAATTGTCTTTTTATGAATTTAGCGAATCGTTCTCAACTCTTGAGGTTTTCAATCCTCCAACTATTTAAGCTTAGAACCTTTGAACCTTTCGACCAGATACATAGCTAAAGTAGGGATAATAGCAAGCCTATATGCTGTTATCACCATCGTTTTAGCATTTGCCAGCTACGGACCGATTCAGGTGAGATTCTCCGAGGCCTTGACCGTTCTTCCCTTCATAACTCCGGCGGCCATACCTGGACTTTTCATTGGCTGCGCGCTGGCAAATATTAACAGTCCGGCTGGGATCGTCGATGTAGTCGGAGGAAGCTTATGCACGCTTTTGGCTGCCTTCTTAACCTTCCTGGTGTCCAGAACCAAGAAACCGATTTTGGCCCCCATACCCCCCATTTTGGTAAACGCGTTCGGGATAAGCTTATATCTGCATCCCCTGTGGGAGTGGAACTACTGGTTCACCGTGATTTGGGTTGGAGTGGGCGAGATTGCAGCTTGTTTTGTTTTAGGATACCCTCTTCTGAGAATCATTCTCAAAAAAGAAAAGATTCTGCAGATGCTCAAAGCCTAGCCTCCTGCCCTGCCCGCATATGGCTGTGATTTCTGGACAAAGACCAATTCCCGATTTTTCCTCTCCAACTTGGCGTGTTCTTTCTTCGTAGAAGACTTGAAGTGTTCTGGATAGACCCTTTCAAGCTTTTCTCAAGGAGAGGTTATATGAAGGGACTTGGTGCGAAGGCCTTAATTCTGCTGAGCCTTCTTTTCGTTATCCTCTGCGCTCTGGTTTTGGCACAAGACGAAGAGCTTTGCAAGGCAAGGATATTCCTCCCTGATACCAGATGGGACTTCGGCTACGTTCCCCAAGGCGGTTCGGTCTCTCACACATTTCAGGTAAAGAACATCGGGGAAGATACCCTCATAATTATCAGGGTCAGACCCGGGTGTGCCTGCACCATGGTCCCTCTTACCAAAGATCGCTTGGCACCTGATGAAACCGCAGATTTGAAGGTTATCTTCGATTCGGAGAAGATCAGAAAAGGGAAAACCACCAAGGGCGTTCAGATCACTTCCAACGACCCTACCAAGCCCTTTCAGGATCTGCAGTTTACCGCCAGAGTGGGAGAGACCAATTCCCTGGTCAAACTTGCCCCAGAGGAGGTTCGTTTTGACACAGTCCTGGACAAAAACAAAACCGAGCGAAAGCTCACTGTGGAAAACGTCTCCAAAGAAACGCTCTCTGTGGAGTTGATCGACGAACCCAGCGAATTTGTGAAGCTGGATCTTAAGAAACGTAGTCTGAAACCCGGCGAGAAAACTGAGATTACCCTAGGCTTGAAAAAAGATGCTCCCGAAGGCAACTTCCGAACCTCCTTCACCTTGAATTTCGAAAACTCCAGGATGGTGAGAATCACAGTTCCGGTCCACGGGGTAGTGGCAACCAAGTAAGATCAACATGCAGCTTCATCCCAGATCCAGTCTTTTCCATATTCTACTGAAAACCGCAGGGATTGTTGTCCTCGGCTCATTTGTGGGGATAATCTACAATTCCCTGTCTCCCCAGGGAATCACCCTCAAAGGTAACTGGGACAACAAAGTGAATCAAGATAGCGTGGTGGTGCCTTATTCGTACCAGGAAGATGATCCCCCGGCCATCAGTTTGGACAGTGCCTCGATGAAGTTTCAATCCGGAGGAGCAATATTCGTGGACGCCCGGTATCCTGAGGACTATAAATCCGGACATATCAAAGGAGCAGTCAATTTCCCCTGGGAGGAATTTGAGGAATACTCCCCAAAGGTTCTGCCGAAGCTTTCCTTTGACCAGGAGATCATCACCTACTGTGACGGAACCGAGTGCGAGACCAGTCTCTTGTTGGCGCGCGAGCTTCGGGACATGGGATATAAAAACACAAAGACTTTTTTCGGCGGATGGTCGGAGTGGCAAGAGGCAGGTCTTCCCGTGGAAGCTAACAAAATGTCTCCAGAATAGCGTCACATCTTAGCCTGTCGTTGCGAGGAGCGAAGCGACGAGACAATCCCATTGGATGCTTCCTGTCTTGAGATTGCTTCGTCCCCCGCCAATGCGGGGGACTCGCAAAGACAAATTGCTGTTACAATATTTGAAAAACGACTAATTGGAATGAAAGGATGAAAATCTCTAAGTATTTGATAGCTGTATTAACCGACAAACGGGTTGTCCTCATCCTTAGATTGGTATTGGGAATAACCTTTGTTTACGCGAGTTTGGATAAGATCGCACATCCCGACCAGTTCGCCAAGATCGTCTACAATTACAAGATTCTGCCCGACTTCTTGATAAACATCTTTGCAGTCACTCTCCCCTGGGTTGAGTTTTTGGCTGGCCTGTTTCTGATTTTTGGTGTATTCACCGAAGGTGCCTCGCTTTTAATCTCTTTCCTTCTGGTCATCTTCGTCGTTGCCATCTCCGTCAATGTGTTCAAAGGCGTGGATTTGAACTGCGGCTGTTTCTCCACGGATCCGGCCGGAAAAAAGGAGGGGATGAGTCTTCTCTTCAGGGATTTCCTTTACCTCTTTATGGGATTTATGGTCTTCTTCTTCAATAAGGGCTTCGCTACCATTTCCTCGCTTTATCGAAGAAAATCGTCTTAATTATAAATCACACCTCGTTCTTTTCACCCCCACACCAGCTATAAACCGCTTGCCAATATTGAGAACCAATCATATAATACCTCGGTAAAAACGTAGCGAGTGATTTTTTTTGAGCAGAATGAACGATCTCCGAGACCCTTGCACAGGAGTTTCCTGAGGAGCCCTTGCTTGGCAATGTTCATTCTTCCGGCTCGGGACATATACTCCAGCGGGAAGCCAACCCAGGAACGCGACCCAAAAAAGGAAGATCTAATTGGCTAAAAATCTTTTACTCTTATTCATAGCGGTCGTCGCCGTGTCCTGGGCGGCCATCTTTATCAAGTTCACCGGTGCGCCTCCTTTGGCCACCGCCTTTTACCGCATGTCTTTTGCTACCCTCTTCATTCTCCCTTTAGCCATAAGAAAATCCCTTCCCGAGATTTTAAGGTTGAAGGGCAAGATCCTAATCCTCACCTTGCTCTCAGGAGTCTTCTTGGGATTTCACTTCGCCACCTGGATCGCCTCTTTGGATTATACCTCCATCTCCAATTCAGTAGTCTTGGTTACTACCCAGCCTGTGTTTGTGGCGATTCTATCTCACCTCTTATTAAAAGAAAAAATAAATCTGACCATCCTCTTTGCCGTACTGTTGGCCCTTTTGGGCAGCTTCATCATAAGCGGGGGGGATTTTCAGGTAGGGAAAGCGAACTTTTTCGGCGATATCTTAGCCCTGATCGGAGCAATCACGGCGGCGGCATATCTTCTCTGTGGAAGAGTGGTCAGGCAAAAGCTTTCTTTGATCACCTACATATTTGCAGTTTATTTTGTTTCCGCTCTGGTGTTGGGAATTCTATGCATCACTTGGGGAACGCCGTTGTATCCCTATCCTTCCAAGACCTTCCTCTGGTTCATACTGCTGGGGCTGATCCCCACCGTCATCGGCCATACCTTATACAATTGGGCGCTTAAATATCTAAAAGCTTACCTGGTAGGCATGAGCATACTCGGAGAGCCTGTGGGCGCTACTGTTCTGGCTTATTTTATTTTTAAACAGACCCCGCCAGCCTTGACTTATTTGGGAGCGACCGCCATCTTCGTGGGTATCTTTTTGGTTTTCTGGAGTCAGAAAAAAACGCAAGCATAAAACATGCAGAGCCATATGGCCCTGCATGGCCTGGAACAGATATGGTGTCGAAGAAAAAGCCGCCCTTTGACCGGTAGCTACAGGCTTCTAAAAACAAGCAGAAATCCCATAAGCCCCATCAGAGAGGGGAAAATCTTGCTTTCCTTTTGTGCTGAATATTTGGAATGACCGTGAGACCGCAGTCTGGGCAAGGAATCTTTCTGGCAGGAATTACTTTTCTTCTTCCAGCTCTAATTCAATGATCGGCACAGCGGCATCCACCAAATCGCCTTCTTTGAAGTTGATCTTTTTCACAACGGCGCCACTTCCCGATTTGATTTCGTTCTCCATCTTCATGGCTTCTACAATCACCAAACCCTGACCCTTCTTAACCCTATCCCCTTCCGCAACCAAAATCTTCACCACTTTTCCCGGCATAGGAGAAGCAATGGTCGGAACACCCTTTAGTGCCGCAGATTCTGCAAGAGATCTTGCCCCGGAGTCAGCCTTAGCCTCCTCAATGCAGAATTGCTCACCTTGAACAGATATGTATTTCTTCCCCTGATTTTCAGCGATGAAGACCGTATACGCTTTTCCATCCACCAAAAGGGATAGGCAGTTCTCTGAGATCGGCTGAGAATCCACGTTGAATTCTTTACCGTCACGCTTGATGAGGTATTTTCCGTCCTTGTGATCGACCTGCAGTTTGTATGTTTGTTCTTCGATACTGAATTCGAATTCCATAAAAGTTCCTGACTGATTTCCAGATCCTGAATTAGGCTAAGCTCTTCTCATACCTCACCGATACTCCACTTCCCCACAGTCAACCAGGGACCTGGTGCCTTTTCGCTAACAGCAGACCGTCTTGTGACCGCCTTTGTCTGAGAAGCAACGGCTGAGGCAATTAACGCTTCGTCCAGAAATCTTCTTCCCTTCTTTCTGTTTGCCCAATCGGACATATTCTTCTCGATGAAGTTTGTTTGAGTATTTCCGGCGGCGAATTCCGGGTGAGCCATGACCGAGGAAAGAAACCCTATTGTGGTCTTAATTCCCAAAACGACATAGTTGGACAACGCCAATATCATCCGTTTGCGTGCATCCTCTCGTGTCTCCGCCCAGGTGATGACCTTGGAGAGGATGGGGTCGTAATACACCGGAACCTCGGAGCCCGAATATATCCCGCAATCATGCCTGATACCGGGACCGGATGGCTCTTTCATGAAGAGTATCTTTCCGGCAGACGGGAAGAAATTGTTTTCCGGATCCTCTGCATAGATCCTGCATTCTATGGCATGTCCTCGTTGCTCTATCCCTTCTTGCTTGAGGCTCAGTTTCTCTCCTGATGCAATTCTTATCTGCTGTTTCACCAGATCGACTCCGGTGACCAGCTCGGTAATGGGATGTTCCACCTGGATTCGGGCATTCACCTCCAGAAAATAGAAATTCCTGTCTTTGTCCAAAAGGAATTCGACAGTTCCCGCATTATTGTAGCTGGCGGTTTTGATCACGGTGGTGGCGACCTTACCCATTTTCGTTCTCAGCTCATCATCGACGGCACAGGAAGGTGTTTCCTCCACGATCTTCTGATGCCGTCTCTGAATGGAACATTCCCGTTCGTAAAGATGCACCACGTTTCCAAAATTATCCGCCAGGACCTGAAACTCGACGTGCCGGGGTTCCTCGATGTATTTTTCCAGATATACTGATTCATCTCCGAAGGCGGACTTGGCTTCGCGCATTCCTGCTTCAATCCCCTTTTCCAATTCTTGGGGAGAGGGTATAACCCGCATCCCCTTCCCACCTCCACCTGCCGAAGCTTTGATCATCACCGGATAACCGATCTTCTCTGCCGCTTCCTTGAATTCCTTCATCTCCACGCGCTTGGTCATCATTCCGGGAATAATGGGAATCTTCGCTTTGGTCATGGTCTCACGCGACGCCACCTTATCGCCGACAAGTCGCAGCGCCTTGGAATTCGGTCCAATAAAGACAATCCCTTCCTGTTCACATCTGGCGGAGAAATCACCATTCTCTGCTAAGAACCCATATCCTGGATGAATCGCATCTGCGCCCCGTTCCTTAGCAACCGTAATGATCTTGTCAATATTGAGATAGCTCTCCAGGGGTGGTGGATCGCCGATGCATATGGCTTCGTCTGCCATCTGCACGTGCAGGGATTTCCTATCTGCGGTCGAATAGACTGCCAACGTAGGAATGGACATCTCCTTGCAGGCATTTATCACCCTGACCGCAATCTCCCCCCGGTTGGCTATTAGAATCTTCTTCAGCATTCGTTCGAACCGTAGGGACAGCCCTTGTGGCTGTCCTTTGTTAGGACAGGGACAAGCCCTGTCCCTACATTGTGTTCACCAAAATTACTTCACTTTATGTATATCGTGCCCGTCTTCCAAGTTTCTTTTGTTTATGAAAAAGATTTCGTCAATATGCTCATGGTTTTTCAAATCAACACATTGCATCGCAGCTACCATGTTGTATTGATCGGCACCCACAAAGTCGTCCCAATGATTGGTAATCAAGAGTATGGTTTTCTTCCCCTCCCGTTTGGGTAAGCCAAGCTTCTCATTACAGTCTTTAAACATTTCCTCCAATCTCTCTGATGCATCACTTTGGACATTAGTACTCTCGCTGCTCTCTTCACTAGAACACAAAACAATCCTTTTGCCTTCATGCGCGCTAATTAGACGAAATTCTTTTATGCAATCATATCGTTCCATATTTAGGGCAACTTCCTCACAAATATCACAACCTTTATTTTCAATTATGGCCTTTTCAATAGTTTTCGCTATCTTCTGGACATACCTGTCTCTTTCCTTTTTGCCAGGGACACTTTTAAATTCCAAGAGAAACCGATATTCTTTACTAATCAAAATGTGTTTGTCCTCGAGAATTGTCTTGACCCCAGATATGATTTCCTGAATCTCTTTATTATCCCTCACATTTTCGGTCGACTTAACTAGTCTGTTTTCTTCGACCGCAAGATAATCATTTTCTGAATGCTTCTCTTTGCATAAGAAATCGTAGTGTTCTACTACTGCATTGTCTTCCTCCGGCCTGCGAAGAAATTCGTAGGATTTACCTGTAAGCGTATTGTAGTGGTCTAAGAAGAAATCCCTAAAGAATTCTTCTCTTTTCTGGTCTGGCATCTTGTTCTATCTCACTGACCTTGAAAAACCGTAGGGCCAACCCTTGTGGTTGTCCATTATTCGGACAGGGACAAGCCCTGTCCCTACATTTACATTGGAATAGGGTCCAATAGACCACAAAATCTAAAATCT
>Ga0315539_1001084_pt1 | contig 20329 bp, 19 predicted proteins | sample SalMarSW160150MG_FD_203097 | JGI IMG/M metagenome (GOLD analysis project Ga0315539, IMG submission 203097) | Salt marsh sediment microbial communities from the Plum Island Ecosystem LTER, Massachusetts, United States - Salt Marsh Sediment SW1601-150 ... | reverse complement strand
GGGAGCATTACCAGTTTGTTAATGAATTGTGCTGCTCTGTTAAGAAAAAAGTTTAAAGAAAGTGAAAAAAGTTCTGGACATTGCATTTGACAACCTGTATAGGAGAATAAATAATCCTTATGGAGGGCAGGCAATCATATGCAATCAAAATCTTCAGAAAAGTTTTGCGGCCAGATTGTTACAGAAGAGCAACTGCAAGAAATAATAGAGATTATTGATACATTCCCCAATCTCAGCCGAACTGAACTGGCTAACACGATCTGTGAACTATTTTCTTGGAAAAGGCCGACCGGGAAGCTAAAAGGTGTTGAATGCCGTCAATTTCTTGAACGTCTGGATGCAAATGGCGTTATCTGTCTGCCTTTATGCAGAAAACAGTTTGCCAAAAAGACGATAGTAAAGGTACCCCGAACCGAGAGGACCGATTCACAGGCGACTATTTCAACAAAGCTACGAGAGCTATCTCCCATATTGCTGAACAGGGTTAAAACACAGGAACAAAGACAGCTTTGGTATGAATACGTTGATCGGTATCATTACCTGAGATATCAATTGCCATTTGGAGCGCAGTTGCGCTATTTTATTAAATCTGGTGCAACCGATGATATTCTTGGCTGTTTTCAATTTTCCAGTCCTGCCTGGAAGATGGCGCCACGGGACCGATGGATTGGTTGGACCGATGAGCAACGAAAGGTCAACTTACAAAAGATCATTAATAATAGCCGGTTTCTCATTTTTCCTTGGGTTGAGGTCAAAAACCTTGCCAGTTCGGTTCTCGCGTTGGCGGTTAAGACCATCCCGGATGATTGGCAACGTTGTTACGGCTACCGCCCGGTTCTTATGGAAACATTGGTTGACCGGAAACGATTCAAAGGCACTTGCTATAAGGCGGCCAACTGGATACACATGGGGAAAACGACTGGCCGTGGACGGATGGACCGTGACAACAAAAAGCACGGCGCGGCGGTTAAGGAGATCTATGTTTACCCCCTTACATCCCGATTTCGTCAAGAATTGGCGGGATTGTAAAAGGGGGGCGTCATGGAACTTGCGGCTCGCACTCTTGAACAGGATCCAACAGGGGAATTTCGACACATGATCCATGATGAAGTGGACAAATGGGTTGACCAGATTATAGATGAAGTGTTTGAGAACGGTAAAGAGCCCACGGTAATGGAGCTCAGCCAACTGTTTTCCGAAACGAAACAAAAGTTTTTCGGTGCCTGTTTTCAAGCCCTGATTGAGAAGAAGTACGTTGGTTTATTGGAGCAAGAATATGCCCCTTGCCCGCAATGCGGCAAGGTGTGTAAAAAACGGCGCGGCAACTTAAAAGAGATGGTGACCATGCAGGGCGCAAGCGTTTTGAAACGGCCCTGGTTTTATTGTGTGGATTGTTCCTATGGGTTTTCGCCATTGGACAAGGTGCTTGAGATCAGCCGTAAAAAATATCAGTTTGACGTTCAGGAAAAATCGACCAGGACCACTGCAGAGGTTTCGTTTTCCAGTGGCAGTGAGCTGTTTGCAGAACTCACCGACCACGCTGTCAGTGACCATTTCATGCACGATACATTTGAAGAGGTGGGTGCGTATGCATGCCTGGAAGATGTTATTCCCAGCCGGAAAGAGATAGCCGAACGGTGCCAGGGGGTGAACGAGGGTCCCTGGCGCCCGGTATTGGTCGTAGCCTCCGACGGTGCTCATGTCCCGACGCGTCCCAAAGCAAAACGCAATGAAAAAAGAGGCAAAGGTCGATGGCAGGAGGCCAAAGGGTTCCGTATATATTTGCTGGGCAAGGGTCGAATAGTTCATGTAGCAAGCTGGCATCAAATCCAAAATGAAGAACAGTTTGGCGAGGATCTATCACTTGTGGCATATCGAATCCCACAGGATGATCTTCGCATTGGATTGTTGGGTGACGGAGCCGACTGGTTGTGGAAACATATGGTTGCGTGCTTTCCTGAAGGCAGACAAATATTGGACTATTTCCATTGTGCAGAGCATATCCACAAGGTGGCCAAGCTGCAATATGGTGAAAAATCTCAAAAATGTCTGGAATGGGTGGAAAGTACGATAACGCGACTATTTTATGCGGAAGTGGATAATGTGATTTGGGGGCTTCAGCGGATGAAGCCCCGAGATAGTTTGGCAAAGGAAGAAATCCGAAAACTCATTGGTTACTTGCAGAACAACCATGAAAGAATACATTATCACGGTGATCGAATAGGCGGTTATCCTATTGGAAGCGGGGGCATTGAATCTGCGAACAAATTTATCTGTCATACACGAATGAAACGTTCAGGAGCATGGTGGGTTAAGGAAACGGGAAACGAAATGCTTGGAATTCGTTGTGCGATATATAATGGAACCTATGACAAGGTTTTCGAAAAGTATAAGAAAGCTCAGATGCCACTTTAATCAACTACTTTTATTAACAAACTGGTAATGCTCCCGTTCACAATGTACTTGGTTTTGGTTTTCTAGAAAAGGTCTACCAGAATGCATTGATTATTGAATTGCGAAAGCTGGGGTTAAGCATTTTGAGCGAAGAACCCATCACCGTTTATTACGAGAATGAGATCGTTGGAGAATATGTTGCCGATATTGTTGTTGAAGGCAAGGTTATCTTGGAATTGAAAGCCGTTAAAGAATTGACCGAAATTCATGAAGTACAACTTGTCAATTATTTAAAAGCAACCAGTATTGAGGTCGGGCTTCTTATAAATTTTGGTCACTCAGTCCAGGTAAAAAGAAAAGTATTTGATAAAATAAAACCATAATCCGTGTCATCTGTGAAATTCGTGTCAAAAAACAAAACAAAACCCAACTGGCTCTTGCGCGGTTTGGTGGGCGTTTCTCTTGCCATACACATTGTCATATTTATGCATATTGCCGGAATTTACACGTCAAATGCGCTAAGTTACATCGAGCTGACCATGCAGAATATATCCAGACCAACTGCACGGAATATCCCAAGACCCCGTCATAGGTCAAAGACGCCTCAGCCGCAAGACATAAAAAAAATGAAGGTTATCCAGTGTCGAATGCCTCACTTTAAACCCATAAAAATTGAGCCTGCTGAAAAAAACCTTCCGGAAAGCCTTATGGAGAGCATCAGCATGTCGGATACTGCCAGTCTTCAAATCGCTGACTGGAACCCCGGAGAGCTGGTGGAGACTTCAATCAGCTATCTGGAGATGGTGAGGCTCAAGATAGAAAGACACAAGAAATATCCTGATACGGCCAGGATCAGGCAGATAGAGGGTCGTGTCGTCGTTCGATTTGTAATCACCCCTGATGGAGGTATCCGTGAGCTGGAGGTCGCAAAAGGCTCCAGAAACAATGCCCTCGATCTGGCGGCCCTCAGGGCCGTGCAAGATGCTGCCCCCTTTCCAAAACCGCCCAGGCGTCTTTTTAAGGGAGAAATCCCTCTGGAACTTACGATCGTCTTTGAGCTCACCTGAAGGTAAACCAATTTTTCAGGAATCTACTGCGCAATAAGGAATTGCGCTTTTAAACCTCGACGTTCCTCACACCAAGTCGGCAAGAAGCCTGTGGGCAGAGCAGATCCGTATGCCTTCTTTGGTGGTCAGATCAACATCCTTTTCAAGGGTTATTTGGGTAGCCTTCACTGACGGAAAACGGACTTGCAGATAACGCAATGACGGGCTAAGGGATTTGCCTGAGAGTTTGCATTCGATAAAATGCACAGGAATTTCGTCTTCTATCAAAACAAAGTCGACCTCTCTTTTATCCACATCGCGAAAATAGCGCAACTCGATATCCCGGCCTTCGGTATCCTGGAGAAAGAAACACCACTTCAGCAGGTGGCAGGCAACCAGATTTTCAAACCGATATCCTTTTTGTTTAACAACTGTCCAGTCCAAATGATAATGCTTGGCTTCTTTTTTAACGGCCCGTATTTTAGGAGCACCAAAAGGATACAACCTGAAAATCATGTATAGATTTTCCAACATGGCGATCCACCGGGATACGGACTGATGCGAAACCTGTAGATCTTCGCGTAGGCCATTGATTGAAAGGGGCGATCCGACCAGATCAGACAGACGCAGCGCCATTTTCTCGATGAGGCCGATATCTTGAACGTTTTCAAGATCCGTCAATTCATCTCTGACGATCCGTGATCGGAACTCGCGACTCCAGCGCCGACTCTGGGTTTCCGACTGAAGCGAAAAGGGCTCTGGAAAGCCGCCATAAACCAGCAGATCTTCAATGGTGGAGAAAGACGATGCCCCCAGTTCAGCACAAGTGAATGGGAAGAGGCGGTAAAAATGATACCGGCCCTGGAGGGAATCACCTCCGCGTCGGTAGTAGTCCAACCGGGCGCTTCCGGTTATCATGATCTGAAGTTCATCGCCTCGTTTATCATAAAGCCCTTTGACAATCTGTCGCCATTTGGAATACTTATGAATTTCGTCGAGCACCAGGTATCCCGGATCCGTAGGGAATCGTTCCATGATAATATTTTCCCGGTCTTCAGTGGCATCCCAGTTTAAGTAGCGCTGTTTTACGTCGTAGCCGGCCGACTTGCAAAGATATTTAGCTAACGTTGTTTTACCGGCCTGGCGCGGACCGCCAATGAATACCATTTTGCGCGCTAAGTCATCAATTACCGGCTTTTCGATGTAACGATGTAAGTATGCGGTCATTTTTACCCCCATCGGAAAATACACGCGAGTTTTTTTTGATATTGATTAATATACTCGCTTTCTCAAAGTTTCAAGGGAAATATTCGGGGGGAGCATTTTTTTGACACGGATTTCACGGACGTACACGGATTTTTAAAGAATATTTCCTAAAAATTACATGTTCACTTTTTGTCAGTGAAATCTGCCTGCCCCGCGTGTCCCGCTGTGCCCCGTAGCTCCGGCAGATGGTACTGGGGTAGGTCCGGGAGATCGTACTGGGATGAAATGCGGAGCAAATTTCACTGGGGTGAAATCCGTGTCCAAGGGCAAATGGATAGTTATTTCATTTTCCCAAATTGTTATCCGGGCATTACTGACCATGGATAGGACGTCGAAGTTTCATTTTTTTGGTTGACAGATGACTGCTATTCATGTAGGGATTGCCTTTATTTGCAGCAAGAAGTTGCGATAGCAATTGTAAATCTTTCCAAAAGCATTAATAAAGCCACGGAGGTCATGATCCTCGAAAGGATCGGAATCATCGTGGCTTTTTTTATGAGACAAATAAGGTCAAAGGAGGTGATGCGGAAAAAGGTCGATTAAGGAATCAGAGATGAAAAAGGGTGGGGGAAGGCAGCGGCTACCGGCCAGGGTGCTCAAGCTGCCTTCCCGGTGAAGCCCCCTCGGGTGAGGGATGCCTCGTGTATTTTAATACTACCGAATCATCCCCCTGTCAATTCAGATTTATTCTGGCCACCAACTCCGAGGACAATCTTTCCAATATTTATCAAATATCAAAGGAGGATGAAGAAATGAAGATTATTACAAAACAATTGGGAATGTTGGGTTTGTGCATTGCTTTAGTTCTGGGAACAACATGTTACCAGGCAAGTGCTCATGATCTGTGGCTTCAGGTCAGGGATTACACACCGCAGGCGGGTGAGGAAATAACCTTCACCCTGGGGTACGGACATTACCTGCCAGCGCGTGAATTTATGCCCGGTGAATACCTGGAAGAGATTTATATGTTGAACCCTCAGGGCAAGAAAATAGGAATTAAACGCTATTCCGATGTGGAATATAAGGGAGAAAAACCACTAAATCAGGAAGGAACATATTTGGTCGTGGCCAAGAAAAAAGGGGGGTTCTTTACCAAGACCACTGAGGGATACAAAAGAGGTCATTCAAAAAAAGGCCTGAAAAACGTTATCAAATGCACTTATTCCGAGAAGTACACCAAGGCCATAGTGAATGTGGGAAAACCCACATTTCCCATTGACAGTTACAAGAAGCCGGTGATATTAAGATAAATCAAAAAAAGGGGCGGTAGAAGCCGCTTGTCGTTCAGGTCAGCCTGGATATAGCAGGTCTGTAAGGAACTCAGTTTAAACTAAGCCACGAAGGCCATCATCTAAGAACAGATGAGATGCTCTCGTGGCTTTTTTTGTGGGGAAAAAAGACGTGGGAGCTCAAACCTGACTTCAGTGTTAAGGCAGGTTACGAAGATTTTGATACATATAACATGTCAGCCTCAATTAACCTGGCTTTTTGTTTGTTAAAAGAGGGGGAAAGGATGAAAGAAAAATTATTAATTATTGTAATTTGCTATGTCGTATTGTTGTTCTCATCAAATAATTTGATGGCCGGCGATGAAAAAAGCGATGTATATGTATTGGAAGACATTACAGTTACAGGCGAATTGATCCGTCCGACCAAGCAAACGGGCGATTCTCTTTATACCGGAACGTCTGTAACCAAAAAAGGAATCGAGCTTTTGGGCACACCTGCCAAAACAAGTGTTTATAATGCATTGGATATCCTCCCGGGTCTTAATGTGGAAAGTAAAGACCCCTACGGACTAAGTGGTACAGACATACGTATAAGGGGGGCGAAAGGATACTATAACGGCATGACAGTTGAAGGTGTCCCGAATTATGGAATCATGCCTATCGGAGCAAGAGAAGACATATACGACATGGAGAATATGGAAAGCGTCAGTCTTTATAAAGGGGCAAGTCCTGCCGATCTGGGCACAGGTTCCGGCAATAGAGGCGGCTCAATAGAATTGCAATTAAGAAGACCCGAAGATAAGGCGGGAGTTGAGGCAAGTCAAAGTTTTGGTTCCAAAGACTTTATCAGAACATTCTTGAGGATTGATTCAGGAGAATTACCAACAAAAACAAAACTTTTTGGATCATATTCTTATACAGATGCAGATAAATGGAAAGGGAAAGGGGATCTCGGGGGAAGAGATCATGTAACATTGGGACTAAATCAGCAATTTAATGATATAATAAATATAGACCTGTTTTACAATTTTAATGAAAGTGAGAGGCATTTTTTTAAAAATCTTAATTACGAGCAGGCTGATCATATAGACCATCACGATAATTTTTACCACCATTATAATAATGAACTTACATCGGACCCAAAGGAAAATATAAATTATTATGATTATAATCGCGGAAAATTTATAAACAGAGACTTTATGTCAATCATTGACATCAATATTTCCAAAAAAGTTAATTTGTCTTTGAAACCTTACTATTCCACCGAAGACGCAAAATACCGGGAAGGACAGGAAAGCTTTCCCGTGGTGGGATACACCCAGCCAAAGAAACCCGGGGTATTAGACAAGATCAGAGACCTGGAAAGATACGGGGTCATCCCTGAATTACGCGTGAATATTTCTGATTTTGGATTAACCGCGGGCTACTGGTATGAATCTCACGATTTAGAAAAATATGTCAAAAGATATGTTACCACTCCCGATGGATTGGAATACAACGGGTATATGTATTATGCAAAAAATGACGGGCACGGGGAAATTCACAGTCCTTACGCCAAGTTGTCTTATGAACTGAACAAATTCAAATTTCAGGCGGGGGTAAAATATTTTTATTATGAAGAGCCGGCAAGCACCGGATACACTTCGGATGCAACGCTTAACCTAAAAGAAGACCCTGACATCAGTTTAAAAGAAACGGATTACGATGAAGTTTTGCCTACGTTTGGCATCGGTTACGAGTTTACGAACAACGCCAGGATGTATTTTAATTACGGCAGAAATTACATGAGACCCTACGCGTACGTTCCTATTACCAATACATACGTGAACATGAAGCAGGTTTTTAAAAATGCCGGTATAACATTGCAGGATATATTTGATGACTGGGAAATGGAAACATCGGACAATTTTGATGTGAGTTTCAGATACACCCACAAATACTTTTCCATAGCCCCTGTATTTTTCTACAGTAAGCATAATGATCTATTGGTCAGCATCGATGACCCAAGACTGATCAATCCCAAGAATAATAAACCGATCAGTTATTATCAAAATATCGGCGATGCCACCGCATATGGATTTGAATTGGAGCTAAATTTTTATCCATCAAAAAATTTAATTGTCTATTTTAATCCCAGCTACACGGATATGAGTTTTGACGATGACTTTAAGAGAGGTGATAACATCCTAAAAATTGAAGGCAACCAGATTCCCGATACCCCGGAATGGATTGTTAAGTCAGGCTTAATCTACACGATTAACAACTTTGAAATCAGCCCGACAGTCAAATGGATTGACAGCAGATACGGCGATGCCTTGAACAAAGAAAAAATTGATGATTATGCGGTTGTTGACTTAAATTTAGGATACACAATAGATGATTTTTGGGGGTTAAGAGAAGCAAAAGTTGGCATTGAATTGGATAATTTATTTGATAAAAGGTACGTTGGTGCAATTGAAGCAGATGATACCGGGGCAAGCGCAGACTACTTCGCCGGCTCGCCTTTTACGGCGATATTCACCGTAAGTGGAAAGTTTTAGTGATCCCTCGTGGTTTTTTTGTGAGTCAAAAAAGCGAAAGTAGGTGACCATGAAAAAAGAAGGGGTATGAAATTTTGATGAAAACCATGAAAGCCGATTTATGAAGCAAATAAAGCAGTCTATTTTCTTCAAGCGATTATAACCCGAAAAAAATTTTTCAAGATTTCTTAAAAAGGAGAACAGAAATGAAAACAGAAAAAGAGAAAAGAAGATGGTTGCAAGGGTGTATATTGATTATTTCATTGTTAATATTTGCGCCACAAGCAAGCGCGCACAACCTCTGGCTGGGGCTTGATCACTATGATCAAAGGAAGGGAGATACTGCAAAAGTCTTTTTGTATATGGGCCATTCTCTTCCATTTTCCGATCTTGGAAGACCTGAAAAAATGAAGGATTTTTTTTATGTGGAGCCAACCGGAAAAAAGAAAAATTTTATATTAAAAAAATATGATCCCGAATCCTTTTTCAATGAGGTGGGAGTCGATTTGAACATACGAGAAGAGGGGACTTATCTTGCTGTTGCGACCATGAAGCCTCTCTTTGTCAGCAAGACTCCGGAAGGCAACAAAAAAAAGAGTAAAAAAGAGCTTTCAAACGCGATATCCTGCCGGCACGTGGAATTTTTTACCAAAGCGGTTTTTTATGCCGGAAAACCGGGCGGCTCCGCCTATAACACAGTTTTGGGACATGCCATTGAAATGATTCCACAAAAAGATCCCTGCCTGCTTAAAGCCGGCGATTATCTTCCGCTAAAAGTATTCTTTAAGGGAAAACCCCTGGCAGGGGAGCTTGTTTATGCCACTTATGTCGGGTTTTCAACAAGGGCGGAATACCCGTTCACTGCCAAAACCGACACGGATGGAATAGTGAAAATCCATATTATGCAGCCCGGTATATGGTGGATCAAGATTCCGTTAAAAAGGATTCGTGAAGATAAATCAGAGTGTGATGTTGATCAATATGCCGCCATCTTGACCTTTGAGGTAAAATAGTTTCAGGAGAAAAAATGATTAAGTCAAAATTTATAGCAGTTTTACTTTTTGCGATATTTATCTCTGTTTATTCTTTGGCGCCGCCGGCTCATGCAAAAGAGGAGGGAAAACTCTACGTAATAGGGATGGGGCCGGCAGGGCCTGACCTCACGGCTCCAAGGGGGCTGGCGGTTCTTGAAAAGGCGGATATTTTTTTATGTCCGCCGTATATTCAGAAAAATTTTCCCGGGCAGATCGATCCTGCAAAAGTTGCTTTCGACCCCTGGGAAGGCATCCATGGAAAAGAGGCGTGTCAACTGCGTAAAATCAATTTTGGCAAATGGCTGCAAAGAGTGGAAAAGTGAAGGAAAAAGGTTTTTAATTTTGTAATGGATTCAATTCACAAGAAAAAAACCGTAGTTATGCTGGACAGCGGAGATCCTTGTGTTTACGGTCCTTCTCTTTACTGGCTGTTAAAGGGCTTTGACCATCGATACCTTGAAGTGATTCCCGGAATAAGTGCGTTTAACGCGGCCAGCGCTGCCCTTAAAAGACCGATGATAGGAGAAGGAATTAACTTTGTCATGCTTACCGCTCCCCACTCCATGTTTGGAAGATCGTTTGAAAAGGGTGATGATCTTTTAAAGGATCTTTCCAAATATAACGTTACAATGGTTTTTTATATGGCCATTTCATCAATGGATAAGCTTGTGGAAAAATTCGGCAAATATTATCCGAGTGATCTTCCCATGGCTATCGTCTATTATGCCGGGTATTCTGACAAACAGATGGTATTAAAGACCTCACTGGGAACCGTTTTAGATGATTTAAAAAAGTGTGATGAAAAGTGGCTCGGTCTTTTAATAATCGGCAACGCCGTCAAATAATGAAAAAGAGGGAATATCATAAATTCAGTTAGTTCCAGTACGTTATCCAAAAGCACTAATCACTGATCAAGATTCCCAATGACGCAGAAACCGCTTTACATCACATAATAAATGTTATAATATTTATTCAAAAAGTGGATACACAGTTTGCATAATAAAAATATGCAATATATCTATACACACAATGTATAATATTGAGAGCGGTGATGAAAAATCCATTTTCATATTCCGAGTTTGTAACCGGTGAAGCCTTTTGTAACCGAAAGCAAGAGAAAGAAGATCTGATCTATTTCGCCCAAAATTCTCAGAATGTCTTGCTCTATTCGCATCGTCGAATGGGAAAAACATCGCTGGTGCATGAGGTCATTAAGCAACTCAAAAAATTGAAGCCCAAAGTTAATGTCGTCTATATTGATCTTTACGGTACGCTTGATGAAAATGATTTCATTGATGCCGTCTTGACTGGCATCATGCAAATCGAATCAAAACTCGAAGGGATCTTAAAGCGAGTAGCGGGACTTAAGGTGACCGGCAGTTTTGATCCTGTCACCGGGCTTCCGACTCTTTCCGCTTCGATCAAGCCACGGGAAAAGCCCCAATATCTTGAAAAGGCGTTACAGATTTTGGCGTCCTATTCTGAAAAACAGAAACTGTTGGTGGTTTTTGATGAGTTTCAGGAGATCGCCAATTACTCGGAAAAAGGATTCGAAAAACGACTCCGCAAGGTTATCCAGGGACATCGAAACATCAGCTACATTTTTTCCGGGAGTCAGAAGCACATATTGATTCAAATGTTTGATTCCGTCAAGCACGCATTCTATAAAATGGCTCGGAGTTATCCGCTTCTAAAGATTGAAACGCACCATTACATTGATTGGTCCACAAAGCTTTTTAAAAAGAAAAATGTGGCATTGGATGAAGAAATTGTTGTTAACATCGTTGAGCGCTGCGATTACCAACCTGTGTATATTCAACAGTTTTTATTCGATCTGTGGCGCTCCGACATCATCGACTCGGCTATCATTGAAGACATCGAAAAATCGGTTGTTTCAAGCCAGAAAAACCAGTTCATTGTCCTGTGGAATTTATTGACCCAGAACCAAAAAAAAGCACTGCGGTTGGTTGCCGAAACCGGGGGAAAGGGTATCTATACCGCCGAGATGCTCCAACGGGCTGGATTCAATTCCGGCTCAGTCTTGCAAAGAGCGCTTTCGTCGTTAATGGAGAAGGAAATATTATCCAAAGATGGAACCTATCAATTTCAAGACACGATGCTAAAAAAATGGATTCAGCGTTTATCTTGATGCTGCAAATTCCCGGCTTTTTCTCACTTCGCGTTATCGATACCCAGGGCAGGGACCTTCTCTTTCGCTATAATGGCTGGTTTTACCGATAAAAGAAAGCTTTTCATTGGTGATTTCAGACAAGGCATCCTCTTGCATCAACCCGCTCTTTTTGCAGGCTGCCGCTTCGGGTGATTAGATAAAAATGATCGTACAGATTAACGCAAAGGCTCACATTTACCGGAACGATACTCAGTCGCTCCCCTATTCTTGGCGGATGGCTGCAAAGGCTGACATCCACCCATCCGTGTTCTTCGTGCAGGCGGGTTATCCTGGCATCAGGGTATTCAACGATATATCCCATTTCAAGATTCTCGTGGCGCAACAACTGTTTTGCCGAAAGGGCCTTTGAACCGGCGTCGATGATCGCCCGGCCCGGGACCACGTCCGAAATGACGGTTGCCACCACACGGGCGGCGCAGTCTTTAAGCCTGCAATGGTCAAATTTCAGGACAAAATAATCGTTCAGAACAGCGGTTCCCACCCGGATTTCGTTGACGTAGTGGACAAGATGCGTGTTCTCAAGAGACGGCGTTGAACCGGAAGAGACGGTTTCAGGTTGAAGACCGGCGGTGCAGAGAGCTTTATATACCGGTTCCCACAATCGATTAATTCGTTCAAAACTTTGAGGGTTTCCGGCAGCGTCTCCGTACAGATGTCCAAGATACATTTGGATGCCGTCAAAACCAAGACCTGGGTGAGTTTTTGCATGCTGAGCGAGCTTTACGATTTGCCCGGGATCGGCGATTCCGCAACGGCCAAGTCCGGCGTCAAACATAACCAGAATTCCAATTGTGGTGTCGTGTTTGAGCGCCGCACTTCCGAGCTCCTTGAGGAGATACTCGGAATCAACCGCAACCCTTATATCTTGTTTCAGAGACAGCTTAGCGAGACGCTCCGTGCGGGTTGATCCGACTGCAGGATATGCCACTGTAATATCGACAGGTCCGAGCCTTGCCATGACTTCGGCTTCTTCGACTTTTGCAACCGCCAGGCCGACCGCACCGGAACCGAGCTGCATGCGGGCTATTCCAAGCGATTTGTGGGTTTTGATATGGGGGCGAACCGCAAATCCATGCTGGTTTGCATAATCATGAATGCGGTTGATATTTTTTCTGACGATCTCCTCTTCCACGAGAAGAAAAGGGGTCGGAACCGATTCCGTGATATTCAGTAATTCTTCAGGCATTTGATCTCCAACAGAAATTTGAAACTTGAAACTCGGAAAGACGTTCAAACTATCGGTAAAGAACCATAGACCAGAGGACCAGGTTTTCTATGTTTAAACAAAGATCAAATCTTTATTCCCCCAGTTTCCAGTTTCCAGTTTTAATTAGTTTTGATCAGAAAAACCGAAGTATTATTCACCGGTGGTTCCGGGCGTATGCGCAAGTATTCCTTAAACGCAAGAGGAGGGTCGAAACCAGCTTGGTCATTCATAAGACGTCTTAAACCTTTTTCATAGATTCGGTAAGAAAGTCTTGCTCCGTTCGGAAGCGTCTTTGCAAGATGGGTAAAAATTTCATCCTTCGGACCTGCATCGGCGGCCACCATCACAAGCATGCATTCCTCATTAAGCGGCAAAGAAAAATGGTTTCCCTGAACAATTTGAATGTGCTCGGTTAATTCAAGGGCTTCAACAAGCTTTTGGGAAAGCTTCGCATATTCCGGAACCTGTTCGATGCCGATGCCTTCGACGCCGTATTTTTTGCAAAGGCAGATAAGGGAGAGGGGCAACGGGCCGCTTCCCAGAAACACCACCCGGTCTCCGGGTTTCAGCTCTGCTCCCTGGTATTCCATATCCGCCAGCCGGAGATAATTAGGATAATAGATAAAACCTTGGACCGCGATCCACGGATCGAGGGCGGCGATAATCGACTGTGCATACTTGATCTCCATTCTAAGCCCGTTAAGTGTTTTCAGACGAGAGATGCGTTTTGTGATCGACCGGAATTCCCGGTCGCAAAGCAGTTCGTCCGCCAGATGATCTTCAATGTCCCTTGTAATTAGGCGCTGCAGTCTTTCAAAATGAGAACTGAAGATATCTTCAGGACCGTTAAGAATTTTATCATCCGTTAGATTGCAGATAGCGGCATAAATATCCAAAAACTCATTTTTGATTGACTCGAATTCATACTCTTTCATTCATCCAGCTCCGCAAAAACAGTTGTATTATTAACCCGCCCTGTGGGAAGAATCTCCTTCACAATTTTGAATCCTTGAATATCGCCGGGTTGAACTGGTTCATACAGGACGGCGCGCATCCCGGTGTATGTTCGGAAAATAACGGGAACATGCTCTTTACGTTCTTTCAGAATTTTACGAAGCGTTTGAAAGATACGGGCCTTGGGCTCTGCCAGGGCTGCAACCAGCACAAGGTCCCAATCAAGATCCCGAAGCCTGGATTCATCCCCTTGGATAATTTCGACTTCTTTTTCCAGTCCAAGACATTGGATCGCCTTTTTTGACAAATTGACGGTTTCGGCAGAGCTGTCCAGGCCCATGGAACGGATGCCGTAAAGACGGTTCATGAGAATCAGACTCATGGGCACAAAACCACATCCGATAAAGGCCAGTATGCTGCCGGGCGCGGGATGCACTGCCTCGATCTGATTTATCACCAGGGCTTCATATCGCGGATAAAGGGGAAAAGATTTCAGAGTTTCCCACGGGGCTTCCGATTTGAGCAACTCCTCTGCCAGATGTTTCTCATGGATACTGAAAAATGCAGAATAATAGGAACGGATTGCCGGAAGTTCCCGCCGGATATCCGGCTCGTCCAGGATCAGCCCCGCAAGATGTGTGCCGGTCTCCATGTGGGCCAGATCATCCAGAAGTTGATAGAGACGATAAAGATCCTCGGGCTTAAGTGCTGCCAGCATCTTTCGGGTATATTTTTTAATCCGTTTGGCAAATCCCATGATGTAGGGTTTTATAATATCCAGGCTGGCCTGGCAATCCTTACAGCAGCCTAAAAAATCATGTTCTTTAAGTTCGTGCTCATGGGTAAAATTAATATCATGCATGGGTTTACTTTCTGATTTTCAATTATGGAATTTTGCCAATTTTATCTTTTTATTGGACGCAGATTACACGGATATACACAGATTTAAAAGTTTTAAATTCAGTTTTAAGCATGCTTTTAAGAGAACTTTTAATTTTGGACACGGATTGCACGAATAACACGGATTTTTAATTTTAGTCCGTGAAATCTGCCTGCCCTGTGAAATGCGGAGCAAATTTCACTGGGGTGAAAATCGTGTCTGAAAAACAATAAAAAATATTGACACGATTTTATGATCGGTGCAACCCTGATAAAATATTTGAAAGAAGCGTATGGAGAGTTCGTGGAGCTCATCTCCTTGGGGACAAACGCAATCGCCACGGTACAAATGCTGAAGGCCGGTGCTAACCGGGGAGCATCCGGAGAAAACGCTATTTGTCGGACCGTAGCAGAAACCGATTGCATGGTCCTTGCTTCAAGACTGTTGTCCCCACAATTCTCCTTTCTCATTCTTTCTGAGAATTTTAGCAAAAGCGGCCGGTATTTGCTCTATAATATCCATCACCTGGGTTGCAGGTGTCGGCTTTGCATAAGATCCGGCCAGTCGATTCACTCTGGCGGCAATAATAGCTGCCTTCTTAACCTCCATGCCCGCTCCAATCAGAGCCGTTACAATGCCGGTAAGCGTATCCCCTGTGCCTCCGATTGCCTCCATGGCCTCTTCCGCATAAGTATCGATAGTTGCGATTATGCCCTGCTTGTTGGCCACACAATCCTGTTTTCCCTTGACCAGGAGGCAGCGAGCGGCATTCTTATGCTTGTAAGCACGCGCTATCAACTCGGGCGCCCGATTTTCCTCATGCAGGATAAAACCCCTGGTGTAAAAGGGATGCGGCGCCTCTTCGTCCGCCAGAAAAGCCAACTCCCCGATGTCAGGCGTGAAAAGATCATATTGAGGAGACTGCCCGCTCATTTTGGCCGCATACATGAAACCCGCATCTGCAATCAAGACCGGCCGCCTTTCCATCTCTTCCACGGCGAACAGGATCCGATTGTGCCAGTCCACATCCGGTTGAAGATAATGAAATGTAATTGTCTGAAAACCTCTCCCCGACTTTGATCGGGGATCAGATTGGCCCAGATGTCGCGTAAGATATTCATACAGCCTGCGGCTCCCATCTCCCAGACCGATATCTCCCACCAGATAACTGAAAGGCGCAGGTTGTACAAGTACCTCTCCTGCTCTGATTGCAGCAGCTAACAGGGCCGGAGTTCCCCGGTTTACAGGAATATTTCTTCCCTGGATATAGATGCTGTCATCTTTTAGGCGGGTTTCCCCGGTCACCAAAGGGAAGTCCGGGTCAGGAACCGTTCCGACTACTCCAATCACCGCGTCTCATCTCCTCGTAAGCTAGCTGAAGGGCATACCCGCAAAGGGTGTGGCCGATTTCCCGTGGGCTTGGCGCCTCATTCAGTGACATTCCTACCATCTTGCTTGCCAGATAGGGTACATCCGGACATCCTCCCCCTGAAATATTCACTATTGTCTCTGTCTCCTTTTCAACAGTTAATTTCATATTGGCCGCCCGGATCATCAGGTATTTTCCAAAATCCTTATTTTGAAAAAGATCCACGGGCTGCAGCAACGGGCTGCTGACAGGCACTATTTCCATGGGTGGCGTCCCGACGTTCTCTAATGTCCTCAAAATGTTCAGTTCCTCAATAAGGGGAATCTCGATAACCAGATCGCAGCCGCTCCGAATTTCAGGCGGAGGGCCCATAACCCGGATTTTCCACCCCGCTTTTTTAAGGATGCTTTCAGCTTTAATCACTTCACTGGTATGCTCAAAGACCAGTATGCCCCTGTCCGGATCAGATGATGTTTTGTATTTCTTTTTTCTCGATTTTAACAGCCCTAAAAAAGACAAGTCTTACTCCTTTTTGATGGTAAGCGTATATCCTGCCTCATCTTTTTGAATATTAGCCACATCCCAGCCCTGGCTCTGTGCCGCACGGCTCACATTCTCTTTTGAAGTATCCGTATCCACCTTAACTATAATTTCCCCTTTTTGTATCTCCTTGATCTTATTTAGCGTCATCAAGACTGGTTGGGGGCAGGAAAGCCCTCCTGCGTCGACAATTACACTCATCTTTTACCTCCTATATTATTTCTTCCTCATGGTAAAACCGATAAACAGACAGACCGAAAGCCCGATAATCACCGCAGCAATTCCATGGGGTCCCACACCTTTGGGTGAACTTGCCAGGCCAAAATTATGGGCGAAACCGGCCCCGACGATCATCCCTAAGACAAAAACCGCAGCGTCACCATCCCCTTCTCCGGCAAGAAAAAGCTGTCGGCCCGGACACCCCCCGGCCAGGGCAAATGCAAGGCCGGCCACAACCATGCCGCCGAAGTTCCAGATTTGCATGGTATGGGCCACCGGCTGCTTGACAAAGCCTGGATGAAACTGCCCAACCATCAGGTTTGTGATAAAAGCCAAGACCGCCAGGGCAAGAAGACCCAAAAAAAGGTGGGCTTGTTTAAACAGGATCAGATCCCTAAAGGCCCCCATAGTACAGAAACGGCTTCTCTGTGCGGCAAATCCAATGGCAAGCCCAACCAGCAGAGAAATGATCAGGGATGCATGCATCATACCAGGACCTTTTACACTGTAAAACAGGATTCCGCTTTTAGCCTTTCCCTTAATTTGCGGAAAGATGATCATCAGTATCAGAAAACCAAGCATGGTCAAAGGCAATAACCATCCCACCGAGGTGTATGTCTTCTGAACACGCCCCAAGTTATATCCGCCTTTTAGAAAAAGAGTGCCTATCCAGATACCGCCTATGAGTCCGAGCAACCCAAAAATTGCATTCCCGTCTCCAGCGGCAAAACGCAATAAAGCCCGCCAGGGACACCCCAGAAAAACAAGAGCCCCGATCATTGCAAAAACGCCCAAAACAAACCTGACAACAGGCGCGGAGCCTGTTCTCGGCCGAAACTCCTTAAAAATATAAGCGGCAATCAATGAGCCAAGAACAAAACCGATAATCTCCGGCCGCATGTATTGAACAACTCCAGCGCGATGAAGCCCAATTGCACCTGCAATATCCCTTTCAAAGCAGGCCACGCAAATACCCATGTTTCCGGGATTTCCCAGCTTTTGCAGAAGGGCCGCAATAACCCCAATAAATGCTCCAACGCCGATAATTCCCCATCGTGTTGCAAAAAAGTTTTTAAATTTTGCCATTTATCTCCTCCTTTATTTTATCCTGAAAAACCTGGTCCTGTGGGCCAGGTCAGACTTCTCCGGCTCTGCCTGAAGAATCGATGCAAGAGTTTGAAGTGAACTAAAGTTTAAAGTGAGCTAAAGTTAAGGAATTCTGTCAATTATATAAAATCAGCGGAGCGAAGCGACACCATAACTTTAGGCACTTTAGATCACTTTAGACACTTTTAACTTGTTAACTTCTTCAATTAAAATCCTACGGTAAACTGAAAAGTGAAGATGCTCCTGTCATCTTTGTCATCGTTATCCGGGTCGACGTACATGTAATCGGCCGTCAACTTGCAGTTGTGTCCTTTAAGATAATAGTTGAATCCGCCACTCAAAAAGTCGGTTTCGTTTTTCTTGTCAACATCTACGGTTTCGTATCGGATATAGGGTTGAAGTCGGCCCGGGCCGATGGAACCGGGCAGAAGATACCCTGCGTTAATGTACCAGTTCTCTGCGTCATCGCCGGCTTCCAGGTCGTGGTAAAAATTCGGGCCGCCCTGGGTGCAATTGTCGATATCAATATAGGCCGTTTCTAACGTGACTGCACCGGCTCCCACCGGGTGGTCAAAGAAGGCGTCAACCGTCCAGACGGTATTGTCCCGGTCCTCACGACCCCCTAAGGTCAAATCGTCTTGACGGTCCATGCCAAAGCCGAGGCTCAAAACCTTTTTCTTTCCGAGGTACGTTCCCTTGTTAAACCAAGTCGTTTCCGGCTCAAGCAGACTTACCGAAAGCCGGCCCACAAACCGGAGGTTGTCTTCAGGATTTGCGTCACCCTCGACCCCTTCAGAGATCATAGCTCGGTATTGAAGTCGTCCGTCCAGAGGGTTGCCCCACAGGGTCAGTCCGTCGTCACGTCCCACTTTCTGTGCATAAAAGATACCGCCCCGCGAACCGCCCTGCAAAAATGGGAGATCAACAGGTAACATGCATTTGGTGGAAGTTGTGCCGTAATTGCGTGTCAGGGGCACATACATTCTTCCCATCTGGATCTTAAAGGCCTCATGCAGATTCAAGGTAATCCACAGATCTCGCCAGGCAATACCGCTTCCCAGTCCCAGGCCGGAATCGTCCAAACTCCCGCCGGTCGGCTTTTCCATGCCGACCTTATCCGAGGCAAGGTGGGTAAAGAAGCTGACATACCGGGTCACATCCCCCTTCAGATACATATAAACCCGGCGTATCATGAAATCGTTCACATCTTCGTATTTGCCCTCATTTATCTTTCCGTCTTCAACCCATTGATATGAGGTTTGCATCCAGATGCCGATCTCCCCTTTGGTCTGTTCGTCAAATTCCATCTTGAATCCTGCCCGACAGGGGCTTACCATTGTGCAAACAAAAAACAACACAATCACCATCCTGGCCAACACTTCTGATTTCTTCATTCTCATTCCTCCTTTAATTTGATAAAAAACTGTAGCAAATAATAACGCACGGTTGTTATCCAACCCATATTTGAGTTCCGGAAGGGGCAAGGGGAATCGAACCTCCTCCCCGTTTTTCAGACGGGGCCAACGGTTTTGAAGACCGCGGGGCGCCCAGCGCCGTTGCCCCTAAACACTTTCGAAATGGGATGTGGCAGAGTTTGATCGAATGCTGAATGTAAAAAATGCTAACTGGATAATAATAGACGTGATTTTTCGGCCAAACCCTGTGCCTACCGAACCCGGGCAGAATTTATAAAATACGCTCAGGTAAAGCCGAAAAATTGATACATGGATAGTTTCCTTGGCATTGAACAAAATCGAACATTTTTCAAAGGTCTCACTGAATGATAGAATATAATTACAAAGGATATAACGATTTGTCAAACTGGATTTTCCGATACTTAAAGGCCGTTTTCATAGAAAAAACCGATTAGTGAAATCGGGTAATAACCTGAAAGCAAATAAAACTATATAGTTATTTAATTCTATTAAATAAATTAATAATTGACAATAAATAATCTATATAGTATAAAATGGTAATGAAAATCGATCTTGCATTTATCGGGAGAAACATCCGTAGATTAAGAAGGCAACGCAACTTGACCATGGCTGAGCTAGCCGATAAAATAGGAATGAGTCAGGTACCTTTGGGACGCATAGAACGAGGTGCAAACGCTCCGTCCGCATCGGTGATCTTTCGACTGAGCAAAGCCATGGGTGTTTCAGTAGACACTCTGTTTGCCGAAGATGAACACGAATTTAAATCGTTTCAGTATGAAAGTGCACAGAACCCCTTTCCGGTTCCCCTTGACGATCCTGATAAAGAACTCCCTGTTAGAATTAAGACCATGGCCCATGAAATCATCAATGCATTCTGGGCCCTGGAAGATATCTGCAACGCACAAAAAAGAGCCAGGATCCCTCTGTTTATCCCTTTT
>Ga0315539_1001078_pt1 | contig 20383 bp, 9 predicted proteins | sample SalMarSW160150MG_FD_203097 | JGI IMG/M metagenome (GOLD analysis project Ga0315539, IMG submission 203097) | Salt marsh sediment microbial communities from the Plum Island Ecosystem LTER, Massachusetts, United States - Salt Marsh Sediment SW1601-150 ... | reverse complement strand
CATAGAGCCTGCGGACGTCTATCCTGAGGCAACCTCGCACATAAGCGACATGGTGGGTTTCGTCAAAATCCTGCTGCAAAAAGGGCATGCTTACCAGAGCGAGGGATCCACATATTTCAAAATAGCCAGTTTCCCCTCGTACGGTAAGCTTTCACACATGGACCTGCAAGGCTTGAAGGCCGGCGCAAGAGTGTCTTCAGACGAATACGAGAAGGAGCAAGTAGCTGACTTCGCTTTATGGAAGGCCTGGGATGAGAAGGACGGAGACATTTTCTGGGAGACGGAAGTCGGCAAAGGTCGGCCCGGATGGCACATAGAGTGCTCGGTGATGAGCATGAAATATCTGGGCAAGCATTTCGACATTCACACCGGAGGAGTGGATTTGATCTTTCCGCATCATGAAAACGAAATCGCCCAGTCGGAAGCGGCCAACGGGGAGAAATTCGTCAACTTCTGGCTGCACAACGAACATCTCATGGTTGACGGAAAGAAGATGGCGAAGTCGTTGGGCAACTACTATACCCTGCGTGATCTCATAAACAAGGGATATAATCCCATCGCCATCAGGTATCTTCTTATGGCAACTCATTACAGACAGCAACTGAATTTCACTTTCGACGGACTGGAGGCTTCCAAGAATGCCCTGCAGAGGCTTTACGACTTTGTGGACAATTTGAAGATGGTCGAAGGAGAGGGGGACTATTCTCGGTTGAAGGAAATTCTGGCGAAGGCAAAGCAGGAATTCGAGGATGCATTGGACGATGATCTAAACGTTTCCGAGGTCTTGGGAGTGATCTTCAATCTGGTGAAAGATGTGAATAAGTTGATGGATGAGAAGAAGATCTCAAAATCCGATGGAGAAAGAGTTTTGGAGTTGATGAATAAATTCGACTCGGTTTTGGGAATTCTCAAAAGGGAAGAGTTGATTCTGGATGAAGAGATCGAGAAATCAATAGAAGAGAGATCGAAAGCAAGGAAAGAAAAGAATTTCGAATTAGCAGACCAGATAAGAAAGGATTTGGAAGCTAAGGGTATCATCCTGGAGGATACCCCTCAGGGAGTCAAGTGGAAGAGGAAGATGTAGGGACTGCAGTAAGTGCTTTCTGAAAGGGCGAATCCGACGATTCGCCCTCTTTGTTCCAGCAAGGTCAGAACGACATTTATAGCAGAGATGTCGGGCTGGATGAATCCAGCCTACAAGTTGGTCAGAACTCCAGCTTGCCTACAGCTGGGGCTCTCTTATATGGAGAAAGACATTTTGCACATGAAAAGCTAACAGCCAGGCGGTGGTCCGTCGAGGAACAGATAGTTTATTAGATAGACTACGTCGGCGATATCGACCCGGTTGCTACAGTTGGCGTCCCCTGCTTCCGGTGGGTAAGGTATCGATCCGCCTGCAAACAGCCAGTTTATCAAGTAGATCACATCCCCGATATCGACAGTTGCATCTCCATTGGCATTCCCTCTTAAGAATACAAGATACCAATATTCACTCTGGCAGGCAATCCCGCCTCCGTTGGCGGTGATGGTGACAGGGTGAATTCCCATGGCAGCCTCAGAAGTGGCGTATATGTTGAAAATCGAGCTGTCCGTTGGGATGAGGTGATCTGGATCCAATACACCACTTACCCCAGAAGGCAATTCCGAATGACTCAAGTCCACCTGTGATGCAAATCCTCCCAGGGAAGTGAGAGTCAAGGTAAAGGAGCCGAAATCATTGAGGGCAACCGCGGCAGTTTCTGGAACTACTGTCAGCACAAAATCGGTGTCTGCCACCATTTCAACGAAGTGACTGGTCCAGGTCGAGCTACCGTCGGTAAACTCCAACGTGAAGGTGACCTGGTGGCTGTCCGGACAGGAAGGATCAACCTCAAAAGAGTACCCTCCCATGCTCACCCCAGTCATTTCCGGCTCGATATCCCCGAAACCCTGGACGCTTTCGGTTACGGTAATAAAATCGTCTTCTTCTCCTAGTGTTCCGCTTACGCCGTAAGCTGTCTGGACGCCGGTATTCCTTGCTGTGATAGACATGTTAATAGCCTCACCCGGATTCACCACACCGTTGTTGTTTTCCCCGGAATCGTCAATTTGGTGGGAGAGGTAGATTATCCAAGGCCCCTCGACCTGAGATTCAAATGCACCCATGTCGATTCCAGCACCGCCTCCCGGAGGAACCCAGTCAGCCGGATCACCAGCATCAATGCAGGGAGAGCCTGTGCTGAGATGATAATCACCGGCGGAGGGATTCACCAGAAGAGGATCGGCTGAAATATTGCCGTTTTCTCCGGTCTGATCCGGAATTCCCCAGTAATCCTCATCATGTCCGTAAACATCATTGTACGTAATAGTCGAGGAGCTCTCCGATGCATGGATCCCGTACGCAGCATTATTGCTGAAGATGTTGTTCTTGACGCAAGGATGAGAACTGTGTTGAATTGAGATTCCGCCCCAGGTGTTATCGCAAACGGTATTGTTGATTACCTCCGCGTTGCACATAACATGCAGGAAAATCGCCGCCGGGCCTGAGCAGTGGGCTACCACATTTCTGGATATTTTCGCATGGGATTGATAGCCACAGTAAATACCGGATCCTCCATTGTTCTCGCCACACGCGTTTCCGACTATGAGGTTCGTGGCTATGGTAGGTGAAGAGGTGAAACAATAGATTCCTCCCCCGTAACGAGCATAGCCTCCGGTCAAGGTGAATCCGCTAATGACAGAGTTAGAATCCTCACCTGAATCAAAGGTCACCACGCTTCCCTGTCCGTTTCCATGGATAATGGTTGAGTCTACCGTAGATTCCAGACCGTCGAAGATAAACTGACTTGCCACCAGAATGGGTTTGCCAAGAAAGTCGATGTTCTCCACATATAGGCCCTTTTCCGCCAGAACGGTATCTCCTGTGCTGGCACTCTCTATGCCCTTTTGGATTGAGCCGAACGGAAACTCCTCAGTGCCGTTGCCCGCCAAATCGCTGCCGGCATTGGATACATGCCACAGCGGTCCATAATAAGGAGGTGCCGGGATCCCCAGCACCACCTGCTTCTCTCGCGTGATCTCACCTCCTGTGGCGGTGATGATTATGGGATAGGCACCGGGATAAGCATCTGATGCCGTATATATTCTGAAAACGGAGGTATCCGGGGGAACCAGTTGACCAGGATCCAGAAATCCGCTGACCCCCGGGGGCAAAGATGAGTGAGTCAGATCCACCTGCCAGTTGAACCCACCCAGAGAGGTGAAAACAAGGCCAAATGTGGTTGAATCTCCCGGTTGTACTGCTGTCGTATCCGGGAGGGCGGTTATAACAAAATCGGGTTCCACCACCATGTGGAAGAAGTGGGTAACCCATGAGCTTTCGCCGTCGGTAGCCTCCAGGGTGAATTTTACCAGGTGGCTGTCCGGACAGGAGGCGTCGACCTCAAACACATAATTCCCCAGGCTTTGGGCAGTCATTTCCGGATCAATGTCCCCAAAGCTTTTCACGCTGTCAGTCACCTCCACATAATCATCCTCCTCCCGTAAAGTGGCACTGACGCCGTAGGCGGTCTCTACTCCAATATTTTTAACGACAGTGGACATTAAAATGGTTTCGTCCGGGTTTACCACACCATTGTTGTTGCCTTGGGAATCATCTGTCTGATGAGAGTGGTATATGACGTGGGGCCCATCCGGAGATATGACGAAAACCGTATCAGCATAAGGCATGTGGTCATGTTTGGTGACGGTCACGTACATATCCCCCAGGGTGCTTAGCGGAGAATCAAAATATACCGTGGCGCTTCCTCCATCCGAGTAAGCGGTGCCCAGAATCTGGCCATCCTTGACGCACGAAACCAGGGCATCATCCTGGAGCACATTTACCTCAAAGTAACCCATGCCTGCAAAGAAAACCGGCTCATGGCTTACGGTCAGCTCTGACGGTACATCTGTCCATAACTCCAGGGTGGGGTCACCCAAAAGCAGCAAAGTGTAAGTGGTCCAGCGGTAATAATATATTTCGTGGGATATGGGAACGAAGGGTATCTTCGAAGCGGCCAGGGTTTTTCCTACCTGATAGTGTGCACTGTCGAAGAGGGCACGGAAAAATTCTATATCAAACTCTGCGCCAGGTCCCTCCAGCGGTGCACCCTGTACTCCCCACCCGTAACGGGTATTGCCGCAATAGGCGAAGCCTCCTCCCGCAGGATTATTGATAAAGTGTTCAGCAATACAATCCATGTCGATGGCAGCGGTGATGCAGCCGTAGGTGTAAAACAGAGAGAAACGCGGAGCATTGGTCAAATCATCCATGTCCGAGCTGAACCATGTGTCGGAGCCGAGGCTCAGCTTGTCATAATTCGCATGTCCACAGTGGTTTATTATATTCTGCCCCTGGTTGAGAGAATCCCGGAAGGTGGTGTGGTCTAGGTTGCCGGAGGTCTCATATAACTTGGTGGCCTGAAAATGGTCGGGAACGAAACTGCTGTCGATATAATTCTTCAACACCGCCGCATCGGTCCCCGGCCATAGCACCTCGGCGGCATAAAGTATTCTGGTCTGATAGTCCGTTGGTGGGTTGATCTCATAGGTGAGGGACTTGCTTACGAAGGTCTGAGCCTGGGAGACATCGTTGCAGGGAGCCCTGCCCACAAAGACGTCCGGGTACATGTCGACGCTGTCCGCAACTTCTCCGTATACATGATCTCCATTTGCATCCCAGTCTCCGTCCAGATCGGAGAAGTAAAGGTCACACGGTATATTTTCAAGGATGACCAGGGCTACGCGGTGGGGCAGGATCGACGTATCTCCGCCCAGAAGCACCCACTTGGTGCCATGATTGGAATAGAAGTCCTTGATACAGTTTCTTATCTTCTCCGGATCGTCGTATCCTGAATAATTGGAGAACACCCAGGAGACGTCGATTATCTCGGTGGAAATCCCTTTTTGTATCTTCCAGTCGGCTAGCTCCTGAAAGGCAGAGACAAAAGAACCATCGGTGATGATAAGATAATCCACCTCATCCTCTTGAGATAAAGATCCTTTTGCTTCCGGTTGAACCGCTTCTGGATTTATGACCGTGCTCTTGGCCAGGTTGGAATAAAAGCGAGCCCCTCTTTCTGATCGCCCGTTTACCGGCGCTGGAGAGTGCGACGATGGCTGGAGAATCAATTTGAATTCGATTTCGGTATAAAAAACCAGTTTTCCCTCAGCGGGAATATACTGGAGGGGATAAAGAGCGACTCCGGCAATATGCTGGCCGCCCAGAAAACCGTTGTTGGTCACCTGGGCCAGTTTCCCTGGATATTCAGAGGATGACTCATACACGGAAGGGTCAGGCTCCACGAACTGTATCTCCTCTTCCTTAGTGGGAAAATCGGAGAGAGGATAGAAAGGCTGAGCCGGATAGACTCTATATGTTCCGGGCAAGTTCTCACGCTCAAATGAGACTACTTCCACTTCCTGAACCTCCAGGTCAAACGGGATAGCTATCTGCACAAACCTTGCGGGCAGCCAGGGAGTCCCTGGTTCTGCAAACGATATTGCGCCCACCATCTTGACCCGATCGTAGCCCTTCACCGTGTCGAAGACCAGATCTTGTGGGTCGAAATTCAGATTGAAGACCTCCTCCGAGCCGAACGCGAATGCCGAGAAGAGGAACATGGCAAGGGAGATAAGTCCGAGAAAAAGCAGGAATGACCGACTCATTTTTTACCTCCTGAGGAAAGAGTTGCGAAGCAAAAATGATGCAAGATGCCGCTTTGGTCAGCTTAGCAATAACCCTAATATAATATAAACCGTAATAACCCTCTTGTCAACCAAAATCGTGACCGGGCTTGTGCTCGCGCAGCGCCGGGGTGAGAACCCCTCATCACCTTCGTGGCCTTCTGTCAAGTCTAGAATTCGCAGGCTGCCTGGCAGGAGAGGGCGCTTGTGGCGGACGTGCGGTCCGCCAGCGGGTTAGATCAATCGAACCGCTACATGCCAAACAAAACCCCGGCTCTGTCAGAGCCCGGCTTTTTGCGTCTGCGGCGAAATAGTCGGCTGGCCCAGGACCAGGCTAACAGCCTGGCGGCTGGCCGCCTAAAAACAGATAGTTGATCAGATGCATTAAATCAGCCACATCGACCATCCCGTCACAGTTGGCATCACCAAGTGCCATAGGGTCGGGTGCAGATCCTTGCAGGAAGAGGTAGTTGATTAGGTATGTGACATCAGCTACGTCGATTGCTCCATCGCCATTGGCATCACCACGGAGCACGAAACCGATCTCTAGCCCCCCGCTGACGTCAAAAAAGTAATCCATTCGAGTGATTTCCTGGTCTATGCCGGCCACGTTATTGCATCGCAGATGAATGCCGGTGTCCGGAGTCAAGCCGACCGGCAGGAAAGCCGGGCTGTCTACATTTCCTATTTCAAAAACGATCCTGCCCAGAAGAAGCGAATCGCTTCCGGGAAACGTCAAAGAATCTGAGAGGGAGGTGGTGGCAAACTCAGGGGTGGCAGAGAATCTGATCTCGCCCGGTTTGATGTTGTAGTCAACCGCTTCCCAATCCCCCAACTCGGTGCCGGAGAGATCCAACTCCAGCGCGGTCAGTTCATCCGGATTGTAACCTATTCGAAGAGCCATTCCATGAATTGACTTCCACCCCTCTGGCCCGGTCGAATAATATCCAAAGGGAAGAGCTACGGTATCAAAGGGAAAAGCTTGTTCCTTGCCTATCCAGAGTCGACAGGTTCCGTTTAGAATGTCGGTAGGTTCCTGGATCGGTGCTGCGTCGTGTTCTATTACTCGCCCCAGGTGAACAAAATCGGCGATGCTCCAGAGGAAATCATCCCAGTTCACGTCGGAATTGGCAGATTGTTGCTGGGGGTCAATCAGAATGGTATCTCCGTACAAAAGGTAATTATAGAAGAGCACCAAGTCCGCTATCTCGTAGGGAATCTGGTTGACATTAACGTCTCCCCGGCAGCGGGAGGGATATATTGCGTATATTCCTCCATCTGAAAACTCCAAGGAACGAACTATAGAGGGTCCATGAGGACAGTAGGTGGTGTCGTACTGGTCGGGGTCCTGGCTTACATATAAGACGTTGCCGAACGAATCGGAAAAAGAATTCTCTGAGCAATCGTCCCACTCCCACTCAAACACGATGGGGAAAAAGGTCTGCAAGGAACCGCATTCGGCTGGAGTTTGGAATTTCATCACCACCAGGCTGACATAGTCAGGGTTTGGAGCAAGCGGAACCCCCTGATGCCCGTCAGGCAAATCGTACTGTCCGTAAAGCACCAACCTGTAAAGGGTGTCGTTGTAAGGCACAATGCTGTAGGACAAATACTCCCAGTCATACTGGTGGTTGGTCGTGTCAGACAAAGCTTCCCCTCTCTGGGCTCCGTAACAGGTAAGGTTATGAAAGCAAAAATCCACTTCCAATGTAAACCCACCCAGCGCAACACTGTTTCGGATCAATATCGGGATCTCGACCAGTCGCCCGGGGCTGAAGGCACTGTCGGAACCGATCTTGACAGAGGCCAGGGGGTCCTCTCCCACAAGTTCTGGATCAGCCAGACCGAAACTTGCCTCCCCTTTGACGAAAGCTGGAGTCAGCATCAATAACCCCAGCCAGAGGCAAATGACAACGGCGGTGCGGGACATCACTGGCTTTGGTTGTTGAGAAGACATAAACACCCTCCGCACTTAAAGGTTAAAGATTTTAGTTTTCAAAAACCTTTAGCAAAGGGTCATAAGAATGGAGACAAGTATCGAATCTTGTTTCTCGTATTCGTATTATAATATTCACCAGAGTTCCTGTCAAGGACTTTTTTGAAGAATTCCAATAAAACTTTGTATCTAAGAATGGACCGAATTCCCCAATCTGACAACTCTGGAGAGAGCAAGTAGCCCGACATTACAGAGTATCGGCCATCCAGCCCCAGGGCGCAGGGGTGGTGCGGAAGAATTTGTGCGATTTCACCACATTCTTTTTGATTCCCTTTGAAAGTACACCACTTGGCCTAAGGTGCAAGAGCGAAGCTGCGAAGCTTTTTCGAGAATGTCTGCCTGTTGTCACACCGCGACGACTCCCGTCTTAGGCATAGATATTCTCCCTAAGTTCAAGTTTGAACTATGGCCCAGGGGGAAGACTTGGCACAGTTTGAGGTCGGACAGTTTTTGGCAATTTCAAAAGCTTTTGGAGTTAAGCAATGTTTTCTCTTAACCGATAAACATAAAAGAGCTTAAGCTTATCGAGGTGATGTCAGTTAACTTAAACGAGGTGAAAAAAGGCATGTCAAGTCCGGGTAAAGGCGAAGGCAAACAAGCCCAGGAAGAAAGCTCCCTGGAAGGGACACAGATTTCCCAGCTTCAGCTTGAAGAGGGGAGCAAGGACAAGAAGGAAGCACACGGAAGTAACGACATTCTGGCAGATATGGAATCCATCTTTGAGCAGGTCCAATCGGCGCAGCCCAGACTTGAACCGGGGAGGGACGGGGTATCGCCGGAGGAGTCTGCCCGAGTTCGAAGAGACGATCTGGAAGCCCTGTTGGACATAAGCAAGGCCGTCAACTCCACTTTGGTTTTGGATGACATTCTTCAGATGGTGATGAGGCGAGCGATCAAGCTGTTGCGGGCAGAACGTGGTTTTTTGATGCTTTTGGATGACGAAGACAATCTTCAGGTAAAGACCGCATACAACATCTGCAAGGATTCTCTATCCAAGGAGGATTTCAAGATATCCATGTCGATCGCCACCAGCGTGGCTAAGACCGGAAGATCAATTTATACCTCAGACGCTCAGCACGACGAAAGATACTCCCGGCACAAAAGCATTTTGGAGCTGGATCTAAAGTCTATCATGTGCGTTCCCCTCAAGAGTAAGGAGAAGATCATCGGCGTGCTGTACTTGGATAACAGCTCCAAGAGCAACATCTTTTTGCAGTCGGATCTTTATCTATTTGAGCTTTTTGCCGGCCAAGCCGCCATAGCCATTGAGAATGCTCAGCTCTACGGGAACCTCCTGTCCATGAAGGTCTATAACGAGAACGTGGTGAACAAAACTCCCATTGGGATAGTGGTGGTGGACAATAACCTTCGGATAACCATCGCCAACAAGGCCTCACGGGAAATATTCAGGAAGTCCGGATGGAAAAACGGGCACGCAGACTCTTCATTGAAAGACCTTTCCCTCTTGGATCTGGTCCCGGCGGAGGAGAAAAGCAGGTGGAAGAAGGTCTGTTACCAGGCGCTTTACACCGGAGAAGCTTTTGAGGAAGTCAAATCCTACTACGAATCAGATCCCGACGAGCTGGCCTTGTCTTTGAAGATAAGTCCTCTAAACAGCCTGGATAATCGAATCATGGGATTGATCATAGTGATCGAGGACACAACCGAGAAGGTGATTGCAGAGAGATACAGGGTTCTTTCGGAGAAGCTGGTGGCGAAAGGAGAGACGGCAGCGTCCATCGGACACGAACTCAACAACTATCTGACCATCATCTTGAACAACGCCGAGCTTTTGCCGTTGAATTTAAAGAAAGGAAATCTTGACAAGGTGGAGAGGAATACCAAAGCCATTCAGGAGAGCGTGGAGAACATGAAGAGATTTACAGATGGCCTCATGGATTTTTCCAAACTGGAGAGCCAGATGGCCGACTACGACATACAAACCGTCATTCAGGAGCTGGCGTTGTCTTTGAGGCCTCACAAACAGTTTTCCTCCGTAAAATTCGTTACCCGTTTTGATCCCGAACTCCCCCTCCTGCCTATAGATGTGGGACAAATAAAACAGGTTTTTCTGAACCTCTTCAATAATGCGGCAGAAGCCATAAACGCGTTGCCGGAAGCCAAAGGAACCATCACCATTGTCGCTCGTTATCTGGAAAGAGAAGAAAGGGTAGAAATCAAGGTAAAGGATACGGGACCTGGAGTGCCCAAGGAAGTTTTGGAAAAGATATTTGAGCCCCATTTTACCACCAAAAAGGACGGACATGGACTTGGCTTGTTCACCTGCGAGAGGATCATCAGAAACCACAACGGCAAAATCACGGCACAGAGCACACCCGGGCAGGGGACCATCTTTACCATCACTTTCCCACCGGCAAAGTCCGATCAGTCCCGAACAGAGGAACAGGGGGACGCGAAAAAAGATGGTTCCTAATACTTTGGTTCTTGCGCAAGTCCGAATTCGAAACCCGTAGGAAAAGCAACCTTCCTTTAGGACGGCTTCTTCTTCATAGAAATGTCAAAAGAGAAAATCCTCCCTCAGCCCACAGGATTTTTGCAGAAGTCCCAGGATCTTACCTGGCGGGATTTCCAAACTGAGTCCTTCAGATTTTCTGCTCGTTACAAGATGATCAAAGATTTAGGGGAAGGCGGAATAGGGAAAGTATACAAAGCTTACGATCTCTGGAAGGGAAAGGAGATCGCGTTAAAAGTCCTTGCCGCCGGAAAAGAAGACCCGCTAATTTGGGAGAGCTTCAAAAGCGAATTTCTTCTTTTGACCCAGCTTCGACATCCCGGTGTGGTAGAAGTTTTCGACTTCGGATATACGGAACCCTCCGGGTCGACGGAGCCGACCAACGGCCCAGTTCAAGGTAGTCATCCTCGTGGTGAGGTCCCTTATTTCACCATGGAATTCGTGGAGGGTGCGACCCTTCATCAGAATTTGGATCTTGTAAGTTTCAAAGACCCCAGCTTACCCCAGTCTGAAAAGCTTTATCATTTCATCTGGCAGATTTGCGATATCTTAGAATACATTCATCTGCGGGGGATAGTCCATTGTGATCTAAAGCCAGATAACATCAAGGTTACCGACAGGATTTTCAGTCCCAAGCTACTGGATTTTGGGTTATCAGAAGCGATGGGGGGCAGAAGACAGAAAACGGCAAAGGGGACTCTTCCTTACATGGCTCCTGAGATATTTTCGGACAAGCCCCTGGATGGGAGGACCGATCTTTATTCATTGGGGGTAATCCTTTATGAGTTGGTCACCTCAAGGCTTCCCTTCTTCTCAGATGATCCCATGAAGATAGTTTCCGGACATCTGGAGCAACCACCTGCTCCTCCCAGAAGTTTGAATCCTCAGGTGGAAGAGTCACTAAATGGGCTCATACTTAACTTGTTGGAGAAATCCCCCGGAAGGCGCCCGCAAAGTGCGTCCCGGGTGAAAGAAATTGCCATTGGGCAACTGGAAGGAAAGTCCGAAATTGCTGAAAGAAAAACCCTCTTGGCTCACCTGTATAGCGGAGAGCTGGTGGCGAGAGGAAATGAAGAAGCTCAAGTAGGGCAACTTCTAAGGGAGATCGTCTCTTCGAGAGGAAGGGTGCTTCTCTTGGTTGGGGAGCAGGGGGCGGGCAAGAGTTTCTTCTTAAGAGGTGTAAGAATAAAATGCCAGCTGGAAGACATACTGTACGTGGACTACAATTGTCTGGAAGGTCAAACCAAAGCTTATCAGCCTTTAATCGAGATTCTGCGCAAGATTAGACCCTATCTGGAGGAGCGCGATCCGTCCCTGAAGGATAAATTCAATCAGGCTTTAAGGTCTATTCTGCAAAAACCTGAAGATGAAGTCTTCTCTCCTACCCAGGAGCAATCTTCCGCTCACCAAGAGATCACAGAATCCCTGATCTGCGTCTCTCAGGTCGTTCCTATGGTCTTGGTGATTGATAACCTCCAGTGGGCAGATCCTCAGACCCTCAGATTCCTGTCACAATTCGGACAAAGATTAGAGCAAGGCAGAGTTCTTCTGGCTTGCGCCCTCCGACCGGAAGAGCTAAAAGAGAAAACCGCCCTGAGGAAATTGACAGACAGCTGGTCGGGGAAAGCATGGTGCAAATACTTAAAACTCGATCGATTTGATTTACAAGAGACTGAGAATTTCGTCCGCTCCAAGTTAAAGGCGGGAAGATTCCCAGAGGGTTTTTTCCCATACTTACATCAGAATACCTCAGGCAATCCCTTTTTCTTAACCGAGGTGCTCAAATATCTTTTGGAAAAGAAGATCATCTTTCTGAAAGACTGTGGTTGGGAGGTCGGCTCGGAGAAATTGGAGGAGATATCCGTGCCCGATTCCGTAGAGTCAGTTCTGCTGGGGAACCTGGAGAGATATGATGAGGGAACCTGCAGCATCCTGAACGCGGTGGCGGTGGCAGGAAAGAGGTTTGATCCGGAGCTTATCAGGAGATTGAATCTGCTTGGTGAAAAGGAATTGTCCAGGATATTCTTCGTCCTGGAGAAAGATCAGGTTCTGATCAAGAAAGAGGGGCCGCTGAAGGGGAGGGTCCATTATGAATTCGCCAATCAGAGTTTGCAGAGTTTGCTCTATCAGAGATTGGATGAGGAGGAGAAGGTCAAGTTGCACGGAAGGATTGCGGAGCTGCTGGAAGAAAGAGGTTGTGAGGAAGACGAGGAGATCGTCTTTGAGTTGGAACACCATTTTCTGAAAAGCCGCCACCATGAAAAGGCTTACCAGTATGCACTCTTATCTGCCGAGAAGATGGCCCAGAGATTTGCCAATCAGGAGGTCCTGGAATACCTGGGTCGGGCCATAGGGGCCACCTCAAAACTCAAGGACAAAGAAGAGGGTGCAAGAAGAAAGGTGGAGGCCTTAATGAAGCGAGCGGACTTTCACAAGCAGATCGGAGAGCTAAACCAAGCCTTACAAGACTACAAGGCCATTTTGAGACTGCCCAGAAACTCCACCAGCCTAAAAATGATGGCAGAAGTATACAACGATCTAGGAGATACTTACCGCTTAAAACATGATTACAAGAAGGGTTTGTCCTGCCTTCAAAAAGCCTTGCAGGTCCGTCAAAAGCTGGGTGACTCCCTTCAGGTGGCCAACACCCTCCACAATATGGGAATCATCTACGGGATAGACAGTCAGTATCAAAAAGCTCTTGTGGCCTACCAGCGAGCCTTGAGCATCTACAAGAGGCTGGGTAACAAGTTTTACATTGCTTCGACCCTGAATGGCATGGGAGACCTCCACCGAATCTGTCACCGCCACCAACAAGCCATGGAATTGTTCCAGGAATCCTTGAAGATAAAAAAGGAATTGGGTAGCAAGGAAGAGATAGCCCGAAGTCTAAATAATATCGGAATAGTGTATGTGGAGTTAGGAAGATGTGAGATGGCGATTCCGAATTACCACGAATCGCTAAAATTAAATGAAGAGATAAAGAACAAAAAGGAAATAGTCTATAATTTGGTCAACCTGGGAGAAGTCTATCAGAAGGCGGGAAACCTCTCCAATGCTCTGAGATACAGCCAGAAGGCATGGGGATTAGCGGGAGATATCGATTTTACTCAGGCCCAAGGCCACACTGCAAGAAACTTGGGAGTGGCCAATTTTGAATTAGGAGAATATCAAAAAGCTTATGAATACTTCAAACAGGCCCGGGAGATCTCTGAAAAAATACTCGACAAGGAATTACAGATCGCCGTTTTACTCGATTTCAGCAAGTTCTACGTTACTCTTAACGCTGAAGCGAAGGCGAGTTCGTCCTTAGAGGAGGCGGCAAGACTTATAAATACCGTAAATGATGATAGATCATTGGCCATCGTATACCAGCTAAAAGGCTGGTTGAAGAACAAAGAGGGAGAGTTCAGAGAATCGTTCAAGCTTTTGAAGCGGGCCTGTGAATTGACGAAGAATATCGACTCTCAGGAGGATTTGTTCTACTCGAATCTGGATTTCTGCGAGGTTTTTCTGGCTTTGAAAGAACATGACAAGGCAAAGGAATACTTGAAAGCGGCATCCCGTTTTATGCGGGACAAATCCGTGTCTTGCGGCAGAGTACCCAGTTTACTCTCGTGGGAACCCAAATTCTATATGAACTCAGGAAGGGTGGAGTGGCTTAGTGGAGATCTGAGCCAGGCGCAAAGGGATTTCGAGATTGCCCTGCAGAAAGCAGAAGAGTTGAATAAGCCAGAGCTTCTGTGGCAGATCCATTATCTTCTGGGTAAACTTTTCTTGTCTAGACGTGATTTTGAAAGGGCTTATAGTGACTTAGAAAAGGGAGGAAGGATACTAAAGAGCCTGAGCGGAAAGATAAAAGATGAAGAACTGAAGACCAGTTATCTGGAGGACCCAAGAAAAAGAGACCTGCTTTCGGAGCTAAAGAATGCGGCCAAGGTTCTGGTCGGAGATCTTGAAGTCTAATCCTCTTTGCTTGACTCAAGAAAAGGGGAAAGGCTACCCCGCCGATGGCAGAATAGCCTTTCGAAAAGGAGGTGCTGGTCAAAGAATCATTAATGGCCACCTACTGAGCCCATGGCCGGAGCGATCCTTTCCTCCAGTTCCTCGACCTCTAACACCAATTCCTTCAGTTCCATAGAACTCACCTCCTTCGTTATGAAAACAGTAACATCATCGCGTTGTCACCCTGCGCAAATCTTGCACAGAAGGGACGACAAAAACCTCACCTTACTTCGTGCGTGGGCGATTGGGGCATGGTCCAGAGAGAAAAAACCCCTCTCCCCACTCGGCTCTAATATTAAGGAGTCCATGCGAATTGTCAAGGTTTTTTTTGTCTTTTTGTGGCAAAACTGACAAAATACAGGAATTCTGATCATTGCATACGTACTATACCGTACCCATAATCTAGTCCTCGGAACCATCGTCAGTTTGAATGCAAGATTCTCTTTATACCTCGCTCGAGTTCTGTAGGATTGAATGACTTCGCAACGTAAGCGTCTGCCATCGAATCGGAGGGATGTGCCCTCAAGACAACGTATAGCGGAGTCGACTATGACCCCGATTTCGTCGTCGCAGCCATTTATTTCCGTCACGACTTGAAGCCCAAGCACAGGCTACTGATCTTTATTTCTGAGACCTACAGACCCGTTAGAACCGTTTTTGTGACATCTTTGGTCTAATCGCTATTGGTGGCAGTTGTGACCTAAAGCGCTTCGTCCTCCAGCTTTCTTCGCTTTTGTTCCAAGAGGCCGGATTCGTCATCCGCCTGTGAGAACGACAAATCCGTTCCAAAGCTAACACGAAGGAATAAACTTAACTGTTGAGGGAGGCTTAGGTATCACAATGAAGCAGGACACAGATTCGTGGTCAACGGATTTTTGTGTTGACAAGCTCCGATTTTTCGCTAATTTGTCCGCATGCTCAAAACAGACAAAAGAATCAGACAGTTGATAAAGTTATCATTGTCCGAGGACCTTGGTAAGGGGGATCGAACCTCTGAAGCCATTATCGATGACGACATTTCGGCCAAGGGGCTGATCGTGGCCAAAGAGGAGGGAGTGATAGCCGGACTTGAAATCGCCAGGATGGTATTCAGTCAGCTGGATGCAGATCTTGTTTTTGAGATGTCTTTCAACGACTCGGATAAGGTGATGAAAGGTGGGGAGGTTGCAACCCTAAAAGGCAGAGTGAAAAGTATACTCTCGGGAGAGAGAACCGCTTTGAATTTCTTGCAGAGGCTTTCTGGAATTGCGACCCTGACCTCACGATACGCTGAGAGAATAAAAGATACGGATGTCAAAATCCTAGACACCAGAAAAACCACTCCGGGGCTTAGAGCGTTGGAGAAATACGCAGTCAGAATGGGGGGGGGGGAGAATCATAGAATGGGACTCTTTGACATGATTCTGATCAAAGAGAACCATATCAAAGCTGTGGGGAGCATTTCCGGAGCGATCCGGAAAGCAAAAGCCAGGTATCCCGATGAGAGAATGGAGGTGGAGACGAGGAATCTGAATGAGGTAAAGGAGGCAGCGGACTCGGGAGCCGATTGGATAATGCTGGATAATATGTCCGTCGAGGAGACAAGAAAAGCGGTGAAAGTGATTCGCTCGTCGAAAAGAGATAGTAAAATAGAGGCATCCGGCAGGATCGATCTGAATAATGTAAGGGAAATCGCCTTGACCGGGGTCGACTTCATATCCATAGGAGCTTTAACTCACTCAGCTCCGGTTCTCGATTTCAGTCTCCTTCTGGTGGAATTGAACCTCTGACTCCCGAACTCTTCAATGTTTGAACTTTTGAACCTTCAGACCTTGAACTGATTTAATGAAGAGAACTCTTCAGACAGTGGAAGAAGAATTGGTGGCGGTACTGGAGAAAAACAGCCGCAGGTTCCTGACCACTAAAGATGTCTCCTTGAAATTGAGGGTTCATCCGTATGTGGTCTACCAGGCAGTACGAGAACTGAGAAGATGGGGATTCCACATCCAAAGCGAAAGGGGAAAGGGCTATAGATTGGTGGAGAGTCCGGACCTTATTCTTCCTGCCAAAATAAAGAAAAACCTGAGAACCAAGGTTTTTGGCAAAAAGGTCTATTCTTACAGAAAGGTCGGTTCCACCAACCTGCTTGGTTTAAGGCTGGCAGAGACAAACGCAGAGGAAGGAACCCTTATTGTGGCAGAGGAACAGACTAAGGGAAAAGGGAGGATGGGGAGAAGCTGGTATTCCCCTCCCGGGCTTGGATTATGGATGAGCTTGATTCTGCGGCCGGACATACCGCCCTTCAAAGCTCCGGGGCTCTCAATCTGTGCTGGCTTAGCTTTGGCTCAGGCAATCAGGGAAATGACCGGAATCGAAGCCAAGATAAAATGGCCTAACGACTGCCTGATCGACGGGAAGAAAGTGGGCGGAATACTCCTGGAGCTGTCGGCAGAGTTGGATAGGATAGATTTTGTGATTGTAGGAATAGGGGTGAATGTGAATCATTCCGCTAACGACTTGCCTAAGCATTTAGCGCACACGGCTACCTCGATCAGAATCCAGTTGGGCAAGCCGGTTTCCAGATTAGCCCTTTCGAATCTGTTTTTAGAGAAGTTTGAAAAAATCTATCTGGATTTCAAGAAAAACGGGCTTTGCTCCCAAAAGGAAACCATACAAAACCTCTCCTCCCTTTTGGGGAAAAAGGTGACGGTAAAGTTTGGCAAGGAGAGAATCGAAGGGACGGCGCAAGAGATCGATGAGAGTGGTTCCTTGTTGATAAAGACCAAAAGGGGGCAGAGGGTGGTAACGGCTGGTGAGGTGACCGTGCTCTAGCTTGGCAACCTCAACCCAGCCCTCTCCTTGAGAAGGAGAGGGCAAAACCCAGGGAGACAGAAGCATGCTTTTGGCTATTGATATAGGAAATACGCACACGGTGATAGGTGTATACGACGAGGAAGAATTGACGGAGCATTATCGGGTGGATTCCAATCATACCTTGACCGCCGATGAGTGCGGAATCCTGGTGAAGCAGCTTTTCGCGAACCCAAACAGGATAAAGGATGTAATCATTTGCTCGGTGGTTCCTCCCTTGACACCCATTTATGAGGAGATGAGCCGGAACCTGTTGAGAGTAGATCCCGTGGTTGTGAACTCCGATCTTCCCCTGGGGATAAAGATACTCTACGACGATCCCAAGACCGTGGGAGCAGATAGAATCGCCAATGCAGTGGCTGCTTATGAAATTTGGGGGGGACCAATCATAGTGGTTGATTTCGGCACTGCCACCACCTTCGACGTGATATCAGAAAACGGGGAATACTTGGGAGGCGCGATAGCGCCCGGGATCGAGACCTCCTCGCTTAACCTCTTCCGGAAAGCCTCGCAGTTATTCAAAGTCAGCCTGGAAAAACCCAGAAAAGCGATCGGGAAGAATACCGAAGAGAGCTTGAGATCGGGGATTATCTTCGGCGCCATCGAACAGACAGACGGAATAGTCAAAAGAATCAAAGAAGAATTGAGCCAGAGCAGCCCCTCAGAACGAGAACCAAAGGTGATCGCCACAGGCGGATTGGCAACCTTGATAGCGAAGGAATCGAAGGTCATTCAAGAAGTGAATCCGACATTGACTTTGGAAGGGTTGAGAAGGATATACCTTAGGGTTAGAAAAGGAAAGCAATAATCAAAAATATAAAGAAAAGTGACGATATCGCGCATTTTTGAGCTTATTCTGCCTGGATAGGCCCGAAGTTCCTCAAGCTTGCCGAATTTCCGGACTTGCGTTGAGACTGCGAGAAGTTTATAATTGTTGATTCATTAGCACTCTCTTGAGGCGAGTGCTAACAGCTTGGAGGAATCTTCGTAGAATGTTTTCACGAGCTTAAGTAAGTCTAAACATCTTAAAAGGAGGATTTGCTATGAAGGTTAAGCCTTTGGCTGACAGGGTGTTAATAAAGGCGTCCGAGGCCGAGGAGGTTAAGAAAGGTGGAATAATCATCCCCGACACGGCTAAGGAGAAGCCTCAGCAAGGAGAAGTGATAGAGGTCGGTCCCGGCAGGATGACAGACGACGGTAAGCAGATTGCCATGGAAGTCAAGAAAGGTGACAAGGTTCTGTACGGCAAATATTCCGGGACCGAAGTCACCGTCGATGACGTGGAGTATCTGGTGGTACGAGAATCGGATATCCTTGCAATCGTAGGATAACCTCTTCCAGGGAGTGGTGAGGGGTCCGTGGACTGTTAACTGTGAACAGCAAACTATAGTTATTGGAGGTTGATCAATATGCCTAAAATAATTGAATTTGATACCGCTGGCCGAGAAAAATTGAAAAGAGGTGTGGACAAAATGGCCGACGCGGTTAAGGTCACCTTGGGGCCAAAAGGAAGGAACGTGATTTTGGACAGGAAGTTTGGTTCTCCAACGATAACCAAGGACGGGGTGACCGTAGCCAAGGAGATTGAACTGGAGGATCCCTTTGAGAACATGGGAGCGCAGATGGTTAAGGAGGTTGCTTCAAAAACCTCCGACGTTGCCGGGGACGGCACCACAACTGGCACGGTTCTGGCTCAAGCCATTTATCGGGAAGGACTGAAAAACGTGACGGCCGGCTCCAATCCCATGGCTTTGAAGAGAGGGATGGAAAAGGCAGTAGGCACTGTGGTGGAAGAACTCAAAAAACTTTCCAAACCAGTTCCCGGAAAGACGGAGATAGCTCAGGTTGGCACCATCTCCGCCAACAATGACAAATCCATTGGAGATCTGATCGCTGAAGCGATGGAGAAGGTTGGGAAGGACGGAGTCATTACCGTTGAGGAGGCCAAGACCACCGAGACCAATCTGGAGGTAGTTGAGGGTATGCAATTCGATCGCGGCTATCTTTCTCCCTACTTCGTCACCAACCCGGACAGCATGGAAGTAGTCCTAGAGGACCCTTTGATTTTGATTCACGACAAGAAAATCTCAGTAATGAAAGATCTTTTGCCCATCCTGGAGAAGATTGCGCAGATGGGGAAGCCTTTTCTTATCATAGCAGAGGAGGTGGAAGGCGAAGCATTGGCCACTCTGGTGGTGAACAAGCTGAGAGGGACTTTGAAAGCCTGTGCCGTGAAAGCTCCCGGATTCGGGGATAGAAGAAAGGCCATGCTGGATGATATCGCCGTCCTTACCAGCGGGAGAGTCATCTCTGAGGAGGTTGGCTTCAAGCTGGAGAATGCCCAAATCACCGATCTGGGCAAAGCCAAGAGAATCACCATTGATAAGGAGAACACCACCATAGTTGAAGGTGGAGGAAAAACCGAAGACATCAAGGGCAGGGTTGGTCAGATAAAGAGGCAGATCGACGAGACCACCTCCGATTACGACAAGGAAAAACTACAGGAGAGATTGGCCAAGCTGGCCGGTGGTGTGGCAGTCATCAACGTAGGTGCAGCAACCGAGACCGAGATGAAAGAGAAGAAAGCCAGAGTTGAGGATGCCTTACACGCCACCCGTGCTGCCGTTGAGGAAGGAATCGTTCCCGGCGGAGGAGTAGCTTTCTTGAGAGCCATCCCGGCACTGGATAAATTGAAACTGGATGGAGACGAAGCCGTGGGTGTCTCGATAGTAAAGAAGGCTCTGGAAGCTCCGATTCGCTTGATTGCCGAGAATGCTGGAGTAGAAGGATCGATCGTGGTCAATCGGGTCAAGGAGGAAAAGGGTGCTTTTGGTTTCAATGCCGAATCCGAGCAGTATGAGGATTTGGTGGTTTCCGGAGTGATAGACCCCACCAAGGTTACCAGAATCGCCTTGGAGAATGCAGCTTCCATCGCTTCACTTCTGGTTACTACCGAGGCTTTAGTCGCAGACAAACCGGAAGAGAAGAAAGCCGGACCACCCATGCCTCCGGGCGGCGGGTACGGTGATATGTATTAGTCTCCCATTACATAGAAACAGAAAAAGGCTTCCTGATTCTGGGGAAGCCTTTTTTGTTATCGTGCGGAAATTTTACGTCGCGTCGGCATTAGGAAATACCGATGCTGAAGGGCGACTCAGCTTCGGCAATTCCTATCACCCAAGCATCAGAGACTACTACGGCCCGAGGAAAATTGAAATGAAATTCGGTGATCTATTTCCAACGGGTGTTTTGGTGAATTGAATAGAAGGATAGATTTCTCTAAGGACGGCCTCTAATTGATCAGCTGCCTCATCTTCGTAGGTCTCTTCATAACGAATTTCATAAGAGTCTGG
>Ga0315539_1001077_pt1 | contig 20384 bp, 23 predicted proteins | sample SalMarSW160150MG_FD_203097 | JGI IMG/M metagenome (GOLD analysis project Ga0315539, IMG submission 203097) | Salt marsh sediment microbial communities from the Plum Island Ecosystem LTER, Massachusetts, United States - Salt Marsh Sediment SW1601-150 ... | reverse complement strand
CCGTCAACGTAACTGTTTTCAGTTCCGTTCGCCAGATATATAAGGCAAATGTAGTCGATGTGGATATCGCCAATGACCTTGCGGTACTGAAGATAGAATCGGACAGACCATTACCGGCAGCGAAACTGGCAAACTCAGATATGGTCAAAGCAACCGATACGATTCTCGCGATCGGTTCGCCTTTTGGTTTCGAGCATACAGTAACAGGAGGTATTATCAGCGATAACAAGCGAAGTATCGTTATTGGTAATACTGTCTATGAAGATATGTTCCAAACCGATGCTGCTGTAAACCGTGGCAGCGCCGGCGGTGCACTAATAAACGGTGAGGGCCAAGTGGTTGGAATCAATACTGCTATTGCGTCTCCGTCGGGATATTTTACCGGTGTCAGTTTTGCCATACCAATAAACAAAGCCAGGCCGTTATTGCTAAAGGCAATTGATGGCTGAGGAGCTGATGTCACGGTTTTCCTATCAGCTTGGCGAGATTATTGATTCGCAGGCCCTTAAGGCAGATGCCCTTCATAATCGAAGCGATGTAATCGCTACAACCCTGGTAGTCGTTGCACTCAAACAATGAGAGAAATTATCTCTGAAGACAGTAGGGTAAGCTCTTTTCATGATTTAAGAATCGTCGGCTGCGATGTGAATAAATGCAGCGTAGTCTTTGATATTGCGTTAGAGGAAGATGCAGATGAGCAGGAAACTTATGATATTATGCGTTCTATACGGGATGAGCAAGAAGAGTATAGATAAGATGGATCCGAAAACTTCTTGCGCTAAATCTTTACAGAATGTGGATAGAGAGATGCTCCTAAAAGAGGATATACAGCGAATTTGCGATAAGATGAGCGTTTTAATAGAAAAGAGATACAATCGATGGCTTCTGTAATATTGAAACGCGTGGAAAAGAAAACCGGAAAACTAAATCTGCCACAACAATGTCGAGATTTGCCAATGAATTCGTAGGAGAATTATCAGTGAAACTAAGTGAATATGAGACCAAAAGCTTGCGAGAAATAAAAAAATGGGAGGGGGAGCAGCACAAAGGGGTTCACAAAAAAATCCTCGATGCTACCTCCAGGCCGGTGGATTATGTAATCAGCAAGATCGGACCTGAAAAGCTCAGGAAATTTGAAAACGCCATCGAGAAAACCATTAAGAGTTTATTATATACATCTACCTCTACGGTTGATCCCGAAGAGTTGATAAAAAGAGCACATGCTCATGGCGTGATGATAAAAAACCTGTCGGAACTAAGAAAGTGTGATTTGGCATTGTTAGACGATTGTAACCGCAAACATATAAAATTTCACGAAAGGGCAAGTGTTATACAAGGGGCGGTAGGTGGACTTGGGGGCATAGTTATAGCAACGGTGGATTTGACAGCAGTATTGATTCAGGATTTTCATATGATTCAGGAGATCGCGTTTTGTTATGGTTACGACCCCAACAACATCATAGAAAAAGAGATAATACTGAGAATAATGGAAATTGGCATCGGAGGCTCAGATATAAAATTCAAGGCCTTAAAGGAAATAGACTCCTTAAAAAAAATTAAGAGCAAAGTAGGTAAGAAGAAAACGACAAAAAAGGGTGTTACGGTTCTGGGTTCAAAGGCCTTGGAGGAATACATCGAACACCTGACCGCAGCTATGATTGTACGTTTAGTGCCACGAGCAGTGCCTGTAGTATCAATGGTAGTAAGCTCCCATTCAAATCATGAAATCATGGAACATTCGGGTCAGGCCGCCTTTATGGTTTACAGAAAAAGATTCATAGAAAGAAAAAAGAAAATGGCGTGAACGATAATATGGTCATATAAGAAATAGAACAAACAGGGTGGGAGTATTAACGATGGATACAAGTGATTATTACTGTCCGACAACCGTGACAAGCACACTTGGGTACACACTGGGCCGGGGCGTCGGAACTGTAAGGGTAGTAACGGTAGAGGCTATCAATCCTGTTAAAGCCGGTGCCACCGTGGCTGTTGTGTGGGGAGGCATAGCTGCTCTGTTAAATGCCAGAAAATATAAACAGGGTAGGATAACCAAGCGAAATGCCGTTCTTGATACGGCCGGGGAAGGCGTAGGTCTGGGATTAGCTTCCGGCCTTGGATTATTGGTAAGTAACGCTGCAAGGGCCTCGGTTCTAATTGTCTCTACCTCTTCGCTTATTCCGTTTACGGTAGGTGTCGCAGTAACAGCAGGTGCGAAGGCAATATGGGATTGCAACATAAAGAGACATCTCAAATGTGAAGCAAAACCATTGTAAATAGATTTACATTTCCCATCACAGCTTCAATTAGGCGAGGATTTGTAAAATTCCACATTCAATTATACAGGTTACGTTTTATTCTCATTTACGATTTCCAGTACGATTATAATTAGCTTTTATAAATTAGCGACAACAACATAGTTATATATCGAAGATGTTTCTATTTGTAGACGCAAGATAAAATCGACAAGCATGATTCAAAATAAACAAGTGAGGTAATTACGCTGTGGAAAAGAAAAAAACAAAAGGCAAGCCAAGTGCTCTATGGGCCTTTCTATTTGGCATAATACTTATGTTAGGTGTATATATTCTGTTTGAATCTGCGCCAAACAGGCTGAGATTAGGCTCTATAGATGATACTACGGATACAACAACCGACATTGTAAAGACAACCAATATTGTGCAAACCGCTGCCGTCGAATATGTCTCTGTTCGGCCTTCTGTCTTTTTTGGTGTAGAGGTTCTTTCAGTCAATTCTATTATTGCCGAGCAGTTGTCACTGCCAGGTGAGCGAGGTGTTCTTGTAAACGGCGTTGTTGATGGCTCTCCTGCAAAAGCGGCTGGGCTTCAAAGAGGTGACGCCATACTATCTTTGGACAGCAAGGCAGTGAAGGATATCGATAGCTTCAGGCAGCTCTTAGCCGCGTACAATCCCGGCGACAATGTCAGAATTGCTTATATAAGAAACGCTCAAAAGGATACAGTGTATGCCCAGCTTGTCGGGCTTCCTGAGAAGTCTGGAACAGCTAAGGATGCAGACTCAAGTGATACGGACTGGGGTGTGTCACTTTCAGATATTAGTTCAGCCATGCGGAATTCGCTTAATATCCCCGCTGATATAGGCGGGATCGCGATTTTGTCAGTAACACCAGGCGGCGCAGCGGACAAGGCAGGTTTGCAGCCGACAGATGTGATTACGGGCATTGACCGGACCCCTGTATCCAGTATGGATGAATTTTTCAGAGCACTGTCGTCCGACAATGATAGTATCGCTCTTCTGGATGTTTACCGCCGGGGCTCGGTACGTTATGTACCGCTGGATTCATCGGGCATTCTGGAAGTTGCTGATCAAACGCAAACTCAAACAACGCTTCGGCAGAAAATATTCTCAATATTCACAGGTGGAATGCCATTTGGCGACGACGATGACGATGATGAAGGGCCAAAGGGTGGTAAATTCGCCGATGATGATGTCCAGCTTACAACAGGAGATAATCCTGCTTTCAACAGGCCCTCAACTGTTCCGGGAGATGAAAATACAGGTGGAACATCAGATTGGACACCTGGGACACCAGGTGGTACCAGCAACAGCACGGGTATGAACAGGCCTACGGAAGTGCCGCCGCAGTTAAGTTCAACCAACGATACTGTATTATTCATTGGACTGTTGTTGCTTTTGATTCTCTATCTTGCCTACAGGGAATATACCAGGCCGGCGGAGGCGAAAAACAGATGACAGAAAACAGGGGACAGACGACAGAAGAGAAAAAAAACTTATTAAAGAGAATACTCATCGCTTTTCTCATAAGGCCGCCAATTATTCTGATACTTCTTCCTCTGTTTCTGCTTTTATTAAGCTACGGAGAAACTGAAGAGTCAACGGTTGATGAAAGATTTGGCCTGTCTAACTCGATAAAATCACCTTACAAAGATGCAATAAAAGGCACCTATATATTCTCGTTTGCCTTTTGCGGCGACCCGCATATGTATGCAAAAGGCGATGGCTGCTTTGACGACCTTGACAGGGCGATCAAACTAAAGCAAATAAGATTTGTTATATTCGGCGGAGACCTGACATACCTTGGTGAAGAAGCTGAATATAGTAATTTCATCGATCACATTAACGCACTGACATCACCTTCGTACCCTGCATTGGGAAATCACGACATCTACAATAACGGGTGGTCATATTACTGGAGATATCTGGGACCGTCAGCGTATTCCTTCAACGGCGGCAACGCAAAATTTGTTGTAATCGATTCTGCGAGCGGCAGGATAGGCGAGGCACAAATGGAATGGATTCAGGACCAACTGCGGAATAATAAACAGCCGCTTCTCTTTGTAGTAAGCCACATGCCGATATATGGGGACTCCTATGGAGTATATGAATTTCCCGAAACAAAAGAAAAGCAGCAGCTCGTAGAGCTTTTTGAGAAATATGAAGTAGATTTTGTCCTGCAGGGCCATTTCCACGGTTTCGTCGATATTACAAACAATGGTGTCCGTTATATTACATCAGGAAGTTTTTCAGACGGCCTTCTGGATTCGGGTATACGTCATTTTCTTTTGATTAAAATATACGGCCCTGAAGTCACAATAGAGCAGGTGCCGGTTGGTGAAGACATACCGGTTCAATATATGGACGGAGAAATTTAACATATTTGCTCTAAGCAAAACGGATTAAGAAGGACTAAGCTTTTGGATAACGCAAACAGAGAGCAATTTGACAGGTGCCCGAAGAATTACGTTAAGTGGACCATAGTTGTAACAGGTATGGTGTTCGCTTTTTTTGTTTACCTGCTATATTCAAATGTGATGGGCCTTGACCTTAATCTCCCCGGAGCCGAGGTGATCGGCGAATTCACAGAAACGATCGAACGGGGAACAATTATTAAAACAGCCGCAGATGAACAAGTATCTCCTTCGCCGTCTGTTTTTCTCGGGGTAGCGATTGTTTCCGTCGATGAAGTTATTGCCGGGCAATTGGGTATAAAGGACGAGCACGGCGTTCTTGTAAACAGTGTTATTCCTGGTTCGCCGGCAGAAAAAGCCGGTCTTCAAAGAGGCGATGTCATCGCAGTCATAAACAGCAGAGCCACAAAAGATATAGATACATTCAAAGAGATTATGGCAACATTGAGTCCTGGCGATACTGTCAGAATTACGTATGTAAGAGATGGCAAAAAGAACCGTACATATGCGGTGCTTGCCGAGTCGCCGCCCATCATAATGACTGCCCGGACAACTGGGACGACTTCAGATGATTCTGACTGGGGTGTATCGCTATCGGCGATTACCTCAACTCTGCGTGACACATATAACATTTCCAATAAAGTAGGTGGTGTCGTGGTCTTATCAGTGGTACCCGGCGGCGCGGCCGACGAGGCGGGTCTTGCGCCTGGTGATGTAATTGTCGGCATCGATGGAACATCCATCTCCGATATTGATGACTTCTTCAACACCGTCGCATCTGACGAAGACGACACCGCACTTCTCGATATTTACACTCAGGGACAGTTCCGTTACATCCCCATAGCGTCAATAGAAACCGATGATTCAATCTGTGGTACAGGCGAGCCGATCCCGGTGGAACAGTTACCAGCCTACGAAGGTCTGCTCCGAGCGGTGCCATTGGTTGGCGTTGCTGGTTTAGGTTTTGCACTACTTGGTTATTTTTCTCTTTTCGGGTATCCAGCAGGTACTAAAAAAATGCAGGCTATTGCCGAGAAAATCCGCTCAGGTACGGTGGTTTTTCTGAAACAGGAATACAAGATAACCGCAATTTTCCTCGTTATTTCTTTTCTTGCCATTTGCTTTACACTCTGTCTGCCGACAGCTATCGCTTTTCTGGCAGGCTCAATCTGTTCGATGCTCCCCGGCTGGATTGGTATGAAAGCTGCTACCACCTCAAACGTACGAACATGCCAGGCTGCCAAGGAAAGTGGTCTTCGCATGGCCTTAAATGTCGCTTTTCAGGGTGGCTCTGTTATGGGTATTTCCGTGGCATCTGTTGGTATCATCGGCCTTGGTACTTATTCTCTTCTCGTACTTAATGGAGATAACCCTGAGACTTTGCCTTATATCGTTGCCGGCTTTTGTCTGGGTGCCTCTTTCTTTGCACTGTTTGGCAGAGTTGGCGGCGGCATATTTACCAAAAGCGCCGACATCGGGGCGGACATGTCGGGGAAGATCGAACACGACCTGCCGGAAGATGATCCTCGTAACCCGGCAGTAATCGCTGATAACGTCGGCGATAACGTCGGTGACGTTTCCGGTATGGGTTCGGATCTTTTCGAGTCTTTTACAAGTTCTACGGTAGCTACGATTATCATGGCACTTAGAATGGGCGAGTTAAAATATGTGATACTGCCGCTTGTGTTGATAGCAGTAGGTCTTATCTGCTGTCTGTTGAGCATCGCCGTTAGTAAATTCCTTAGCAGACGAGCCGACCCGCAGACCTTTTTGCGAAATGTTATTTATGTTGCCAACGGACTCTTCCTCATGGGGGCTTTCGCAGTAATTATTGCCATAACAGGCGAGTTCAGCCTCTTTCTGACGGTTGTAACGGGGGTTCTGTGTGGGCTTCTGATTGGTCTTGAGACAGAGTACTTCGGTTCCGGATGGCCAATCAAATATATCGTGAATATGTCGAAAACAGGAGCCGCTACGAACATAATCGCTGGCTTAGCGGTAGGTTTTATAGGTGCACTTTTACCTGTCATTACAATATGTGCGACTATAATCATAACACTATTGCTGGCCGGACTCTATGGGATAGGACTTTCAGCAGTGGCAATGTTGGCAACAATGGCAATCATTATGTCTATCGATGCTTACGGGCCGATTGTCGATAATGCAGGCGGAATAGCGACAATGAGCCGGGCAGGAGAAAAAACCCGGCGGATTACAGACAAGCTGGATGCTGCCGGAAACATTACCGCTGCTATAGGCAAGGGCTTTACAATTGGTGCCGGCGTCATAACAGCGGTAGCTCTATTTGCAGCTTATATCAGCGGCACGAAATTAGCCGATGCCGAGTTATTCACCCCTACAGTACTTGTCGGCTTGTTACTTGGATCTGTTTTGCCGCTTTTCTTTGCCGCCTGGACCATGGGGGCGGTAACCAGAACAGCAAACAAACTGGTTATTGAGGTCCGCCGGCAGTTCAAAGAAATTAAAGGCTTATTGACCGGTAAAGCAGAACCGGATTCTGATAGATGCGTAGATGTCATTGCCAGAGACTCATTGATGGCTACGGTTGTGGCTGGGATAATTGCTATTGCTTCACCATTCGTTGTGGCCTTTACGCTTGGTGTAGAGGCCTTGGGCGGCTTTTTAGTTGGTGCAATGATTGTAGGCTCGGTATTAGGTCTGAGTATGTCTATTGGTGGAGGCGCATGGGATAACGCCAAGAAATGGATTGAGAGCCATCATGAGGATGGCGATAATATGGAAGTTGCTTATAAGGCAGCAGTGGTCGGGGACATGGTGGGCGACCCATTTAAGGATGTTTCGGGCCCGGCTATGAATATACTTATCAAGCTTATGATTACGATTTCCCTGGTGTTCTGTTCAGTCCTTTGCTCGGTATAAAGGGGTCAAAGTGAATTTTGCAGATATGTGTTGTAATGTTGCCAATAACATGGGCCGGCTTGCAGCTAAAAGTCATAATGCGCTGTCGTCGGCCCAGAAGAAGCTGAAAGACTCAACGCAAGCTCTGAATCCGAAGAATCTGCCGGAGAAGATTCGCAACGCCATTTTCGAGAAGCTGACTCGAACTCTATACAAGCAAGCTGAGTTTATGATGACCAAGCTTTCAGAGCGAATCGAGGTAATAGATACGGTAGCACAGCCCTTTTATGAAAAAATTAACGAATTGATTATTCACGGCCCAGTCAGCGAAGCCCAGCTATGGCAAGCTTTGAATTCAATCGAAGCTGCCAAGGATCTGAGCGAAGAGGAAAAGGTTTTATTAGTAACCATATTCGGGCAAATCGCCGGTGTACAGAAACCAAAATTTGTCAATGCTACCGTTGTCGAAGAAGACAGCTCTGCTAACCCTAAATCCAAACCTCGATTAGACGCCGGCACAAATCGTTAAACCATCAGCCGGCAACCATTTAACCATTCACAATAATAGAACCAATTAGAAAAAAGCTAAGTTCCTTACTGGTTGAGGCCGCCCACAAAGACATAAAAGCTTTGGACCCGCAGTCTCCCTGTGCAAAACAATTAAGCGAAATTGAAAATCTTGACGAAATTGCTGAATCAGGCCCTCCGAAATTACCACAATCCTGTCGTCATATATTCTTGGATATTTAGTTCTGCTCAGGAGCGAATATGGGGCTAAATGACATTTCTCGTGGTTTTGGACATAGTGTGGGAAGACTCGTAGGAACAACTCGTAAAGTTTTGTCCTGGCCAGGAAGCACCTTGAGCAAAGCGATAGGGAAATTGCGTTCCATCTTCCCAAGGGCGAAGGTTCGAACTATAGTAACCGAGGAATTAATACGTCTGCTGGGCGCCGAAAACCTTGCCGAAGAAAAGCTTGAACAGCGTTTACAGGTTATGGCTGAGACTATACTGGCTCTTCAGGAAAGAATTGATGAGCTGGTCGCTCGCGGCCATATCAGTGAAACAGACATGTTGGATGCGATGGATTCACTAAAAACAGCCAGGTCTCTTACCAATGATGAAAAAGCTGTATTGGTAAACGTTTTCAGGCAGAACATTGCTCTCCAAAAGCCGGAGCTCGTTGGTACTGCCATTGACTAAAGTATATCATAACCTGTACTTTCTTTTGAGAGTCATGGTTTAAGTGGATTATATAATTACTACACACAAACAAATCGAACAAACCGTGCGGTATCTAACGGTAATTGCTAAGCAAACAAGGGAGGCAATTATCGTAGCCGACTTTAGCGGAGCTATTCAATTCGTCAATACGGCTTGGGCCACGATGCACGGATACGAAAGTTGCCAGGAGTTAATTGGCAAACAGATTAACGTATTCCACACTAAAGAGCAGATGAAAACGGATGTGACTCCTTTCATCGAAGAGGTCAAACACAGAGGCCGACTCGCCGGCCCGGTGGAACACGTACGAAGAAACGGAACGCCATTCCCCACCGAAATGTTAATGGTCCTATTAAAAGACCAGATGGGCAAGGCCCTGTGGCTTATCGGTTTTGCTACAGATATCACAAGGCAGGAACGTATAGAGGAAGAATTAAGACGATACCGTCGCCAAATGGAGGAGCTCATCAAGCAGCAGACCGAGGCGTTAGAAGCTGCCAATTCGAGACTGCAGAGCCAGGTCACGGAACACGAGCAGGCCGGGCAGAAGCTCATGCAACAGACAGCCGAGCTGTCGGCGGCAAACGAACAACTCCGGGAGCAAATCTGCGAAAGTGAGCGGGCAAAAGACAAATTAGAGCAACATCGTGAAAAGCTTGAGCAGCTCCTAAAGCAACAGAGTGACAAATTAACGACTGTAGAGGCACAGCTCCAGTACGAAATCACCAGGCGTAAAAAGCAAGGGGAATATTTCAAGCAGCGGACTAAGGCGTTAGAAACTGCCAATTCAAGACTACAGAGCCAGGTCACGAAACAGGAGCAGGCCGGGCAGAAGCTCAAGCAGCAGACAGCCGAGCTGTCGGCGGCAAACGAACAACTCCGGGAGCAAATCTGCGAAAGTGAGCGGGCAAAAGATAAATTAGAGCAACACCGTGATAAGCTTGAGCAGCGCCTAAAGCAACAGAGTGACGAATTGACGAGTGTAGAGGCACAGCTCCAGGACGAGATCGCCAAGCGTAAAAAGGAAGGGGAATATTCCAAGCAACAATCCGACGAAATAAAAGCTGCCTGTGAACGACTGCGAACTCGAATTGGCGAGCTGAGCGCTCATAGCCATATTGCTAAAATAAATGTATGTAAAACAATAGCTCCGCTTGAAACGGCTGTGTCTCTTTCTAATGATGAAGAAATACTTGTACACGTCTTCAGAGAAAATGTTGCACTTCAGAAGCCTGAGCTTGTTAATGCTGCTGTCGACAAAAGTATCTCAACAGAAATATGAACATTAATGTTCCAAAGGAAGGATAAAAATTATGGATAAAAAACAATCTAAAAAGCAGGTCAAAAAAAGGAGCAAGGGAAAACCTTCCATTTTCGAAAGCTCAGTAGCTTTTCAATCGAACGATATGGCTCTGTTTGTGGGTATCGATCTGGGCACTTGCCGAGCATCGGTATCGGCCAGCAATGGTGTTCGGGAGGTAGTACCGACCTATGTAGGTTATCCGAAGGATAACATCTCTGAAGAGTTGTTAGGTACTGAGCCGCTCTTTGGAGATACGGCACTGAAACACCGCCTGAGCGTGGAGCTTGTCCGGCCTTTGGCTCACGGTATTATTCAGACTGACGGCAAAGGCGGAAATAACAAGTATCTCACAGCCGCTAAACAACTGACTCGTCACCTTTTGGGGAAAGCACACCCGAAACCTGGCCAGCCTGTCTACGGTGTGATCGGTGCACCAGCAAGGGCCAGTATCGCCAGCAAACGTATTCTCATAGATGCAGCCCGTGGCGTGCTCGATGCGGTTATGGTAGTCTCTGAACCCTTTGCCGTAGCTTACGGACTTGAAATCCTCGACCAGGCTCTGGTCATTGATATTGGTGCTGGAACAGTCGATTTGTGCCGCTTGCATGGGACTCTCCCAGAAGAACAGGACCAGATTACGTTAGATGGAGCCGGTGATTACGTCGACGATAAGCTCTCAGAGTTGATTCAAAAAAAATATGCGAAAGCTCAATTCACCATTAATATGGTCAGAAAGTTGAAAGAACGCTATGGCTTTGTTTCAGAAAGTGCCGACAGGGTAGCGACGAAGTTTCCTGTACAGGGACAGCCGAAAGAATTTGACATTACTGACGAATTGAGAACCGCGTGTAAGAGCATTGTACCCGGCATGGTTGACTCAATTGCCGAGCTGATTGCCACTTACGACCCGGAATTTCAGGAAGCTATTCGTTCTAATGTGATATTAGCCGGCGGCGGAAGCCAAATGATTGGCCTGCCAAACCTTATCGAAGAGGCGATGGCCGAATTAGGCGGAGGCAAGGTAACTCGCGTTGATGAGCCGCTATTTGCAGGCTCAAACGGAGCATTAAAAATGGCTCGGCGAATGCCAAGACATTTCTGGAAAATGTTAACTTAATTGAAGAAAGAGGTGCGATATGAAAGAATGGTCAAAAAAACCGAGTGATTTAGTTAAAGCGAGTTCATCACCTGTCAAAACTGTGTCCTCAAGTCCGGTTGGAAGTGCAGGCTCGTCAATTGTCAAGACCTCTGGTTCTGTTGTCAAAACCAGCGGGGCATCTATGGCTTTAACCGGCGGTAGGTCGAGCACACTGGTCTCAAGTTCGTCACGCACAGTGGGTACAGGTCTCTCACAGAGGGCCGCCGCAGGAGCGGCTACAGTTGCTCCTTTGGCAGCAGGGACCGTTGTGGGTGGTATAGCAGCGGTGTTTTACGGCGTATCGAACATGATAAAGTATGGAGAGCATAAAAAAACCGGAGCGCAGGCAGCTAAAGATACAGTGAAAGGCTCTGCAGGCCTGGGCGTTTCTACTGGTCTGGGCGTTGCAGCAGCTCATGCTGTTGCCGGTACCGCCCTTGCCTTCGGAAGCACGGTAGTTGTTCCTATAGGTGCCGGTTTTGCAACGGGATATATCAGCATGAAAATCTGGAACAAGATGTTTTTCAAGGGAAAAGAAAATTCAAAAACCAAATAAAAAGCTAAATGAACTTTATTTAGAAAGGGCAGATAATGGGTTTGAAACTTAAGACGGGCTCGGCACTGACTGCGGGCAGTGGGTTGGGCCTCGGATTAGGAAACGGCCATGCATACGCGGCTATGGGTACCATTCTTGGGTCGCTTGGAGCAGCGGCATTGATGGTTGGTGCAGCAGTTTTGCTTGTGGTTGGGGTTAAGAAACTGGTCAGCTCAAAGAAGGAGGAATCAAAAACCAAGTAATCAAAAGGAGATACGGAATGACACTCGGCACGTTGATTTTATTGGGTTTAGTGGTAGGAGAAGTCGTAACCATAGTGAAGGTTGGCAAACAGGGTGAACGTATCGAAAAGCTGGAGAAAGCCGCTAAACGAAAGAAAAAAGAAGCGTAAGAAAGTATTAAAATTGAAAGGAGTTACTTGAATGATAGGTGCATTGATTTTATTGGTTTTGATTATTAGCGTAATTGCGCTTATGATAAAGGTCCGCGGACAAAGAAGGCGTATCGATAAACTTGAGAACAAAGTTTACCAATAAAAGCAACGGATGCTTTTGATAGGTGTAAGCAACTTTATGGAAAAACTACGAATGCTCGCCCCCGTTCTGAACTTTACTTTTCTTTGCGTTTGCAGGTCTTGCAAATGCCGAATAGCCTCATTGTAGCTCTGGTAATAGTGAATTCATGCTTTTTCGCTAACTGTCTTTGTGTTTCCTCAAGCCTGTTGCTGGTTACCTCGATAACCTTGCCGCACTTAAGGCAGATCAGATGGTGATGGTGCTGATGTTTGTATTTGTGCTCGTAGTGTTTGATGCCGTCCCCGAAGCCGACCTTTCTCGCCAGTCCTGCATCGTATATTACCTCCATCGTACGATATACGGTAGCAAGGCCGATTTTGGGGTCTTCTTTTTTGACCAGATTGTAAAGGTCATCAATCGTAGGGTGTTCCTCAGTCTTGAGAAATATATCCAGGATTTTCTCTCGTTGTTTGCTACGGAGCATGCCCTTTTTCTTCAGATACTGCCTGAAAACAGTCTTAGCTGATTTCATATGTCCTCAAACAATTGACCATAATTCTCAATCTCATTCTGAGAAATTCTACAATAATCCAAAATCCATGTCAACAATTTTTATGCAGGTTTGACAATATTGACTTCGTCAGGTTTACCTTGCAACACTATAACTCTTTGTGTATTAAGGGTTTATAGAAGTTCGCCAACTGCTCTTTATATAGGCATACATAAGGGATGGGCTTTAAGTAAATCCAGCATCAAATTTTTTAAAAAATCTCAAAAAAGTGATTGAAAACTGTTCGAGTTTAATATATTCTGCTTTTATATGAGATTGAGAATTATAATCAATCTCAAGTATGCTCTGTGTCATAGCAAGGATGAAAAAATTGTTTTAAAGAAACAGAAAGGAGACAAGTATGACAAGTATGAGCAAAAAGCAGATTGTACTGAGTGTAATGTTTTTGTTGGGATTAGCTGGGATTTGCCGGGCTGAGGGTGAGAGTCTCTGGCAGCGAGAAACGCTGACAGATGGTTTTTGGGGGCTAAACGACCAATTAGCCGATTCTGGGATAGAGGTAGGTTTTGGAATAACCAATGTTTATCAGGCCAATGTCAAAGGCGGGACCAGCACGCACAGCCGTAGAGGCAGACACAGCGGCAGCTATGATTTGGAGTTGTGGGCGGACCTTCAGAATCTGCTTGGTTTCGAGACGGGAAGTATTTACATGCTTGTTGAAGGCGGCTGGCCGGACGCTGAAGGTATTGATGGAAGTTCGGTAGGCAGTGCATTTGGTGTAAATGCTGATGCAATTGGCAATCAGGGAACAGTGGTCAAAGAGCTTTACTACCAGGGGCCTGTATTCAACGACAGGCTTACTTTGAGGATTGGTAAGATAGCTTTCGCCGACTTATTTGAGTCAAGCGCTTACGCCGATGACGAATGCACTCAGTTTCTAAATAATGCTCTTATTGATGACCCGACAATTCCGTTTCCGGAGTACAGTCTCGGCGTGGTGCTTACCTATGACCTGACCGATTCGTTGTACGTTATGGGTGGTGTTGCAGACGCCCAGGCCGACGACAGAGAGACCGGCTTTAGGACCGCATTCGGTGGTGAAGACTATTTTTTCTATGTTCTTGAGACCGGGATAACGCCGGAGCTTACTTCTGCCAACGGCCCAATGCAGGGTACATATCGTATAGGTTTCTGGAATGACCCCCAGCCGAAAGCCAATACCGACCGAGCCGCCGCTGGCAAGAGTTACCGAGATGACATTGGTTTTTACACAAGCTGTGATCAGATGCTTTACAAGGAAAATGCTGATCCCGAAGACAGCCAGGGGCTTGGCGGGTTCTTTAGATACGGCTATGCGCCCAGCGAGAAAAACGACATTACTAATTTCTTCAGCTTAGGCCTTCAGTATCAGGGGCTGTTAGATGGCCGCGACGAAGATGTATTAGGCGTAGGCTTTGCACATGGAACCTTCAGTAACCTGGCATCCTAAACCTATACCGATGATCACGAGAGTGTGCTGGAAGTTTACTACAACGCCCAAATAACGCCCTGGCTGAGTTTAAGCCCAGGCATCCAGTACATTGCCAATCCGGGCGGAGACAAAACCGTCAGCGATGCGGTTGTGTTTGGCCTGAGAGCACAAATGACATTCTAATATTATATTAAAACGTTCAATTTAGCTAACTTTGTAAAAGGATACCATGAAGACTAAAAGGAGACAATAATGACTGAAACAAAAGCTATCAGGGTTTCACTGGTTCAGATGCGGCCAGGCCAAAAAGGCAGGATTGTAGAAATCAATGGCGGCTATGGCATGGCATGCAAGCTTGATGCCCTGGGGATTAGAACAGGCAAAGAAATCAAGAAAATTAGCGAGCAGTTGATGAGAGGTCCTGTTCTTTTGCAACAGAATCAAACCCAGGCTGCCCTGGGCTTTGGTATGGCTTCCAGGATATTAGTGGAAGTTAATGGTGAGGACAAAATATGAAAATCCTTCTTATGGGAAATCCTAATGTCGGCAAGAGTGTTGTCTTCAACCGGGTTACCGGTGCAAATGTCATTGCCTCCAACTATGCGGGCACCACGGTTGAATTTACAAAGGGCAGCATGAAGCTCGGTGCCGAACGTGCAGAACTTATTGATGTCCCCGGAACATACACTCTGGAGCCGACCTGTAAAGCAGAGGAAATAGCCGTCGAGATGCTCGGCGAGCATACTGATGGGGATGTAGTCATTAATGTTGTGGAGGCCACGAACCTCGAACGCAGCCTGAATCTGACACTACAACTGCTTAAACGCAAAATTCCAACTGTTGTGGCACTGAATTTCTGGGACGAGACAAAGCACAAGGGCATCTCGATTGATAATAAAAAGTTAGAGGAAATTCTTGGAGTACCTTGTGTTCCCATCTGTGCAGTGACAGGCGAAGGAGTTAATCATCTGGTAGAAAAGATCAAGGAGGCAAAACCTTCCGGCTACGAATATGAAGATAACCAGAGGTGGCAGAAGATAGGCAGCATTGTGGATAAAGTGCAAAGTGTCACCCATCGGCACCATACCTGGCTGGAAAGGCTCGGAGACGCCTCAGTTAGGCCGCTTACCGGAATTCCTATAGCCGCTGCAGTGATGTTTTTGGCATTTAAGGTAATACGCTTTATCGGTGAAGGACTTATAGGTTATGTAGGTGAGCCCGTCTTTGAAAAGCTCTGGGCACCGGTGATGATGAAACTGTCGGCTGTTATGGGTTCCGGGGGATTTCTCCATGACCTTGTTATAGGCCAGCTCATCGACGGCGAAATAGATTTTGGACAATCTTTTGGCCTGTTAACTACAGGACTTTTTGTTCCAATTGGCGCGGTTCTGCCGTATGTGTTTGCGTTTTATCTGGTTCTCTCGCTTTTGGAAGATTTAGGCTTTATACCCAGATTAGCTGTTATGGTAGATACTCTGATGCACAGACTGGGCCTGCATGGCTTTGCAATAGTACCAATGCTGCTTGGGCTTGGATGTAATGTTCCCGGCGCATTATCAACCAGGATTCTTGAAACCCGAAGAGAGAGATTCATTTCCGCAACTATATTGTCCATTGCAGTGCCTTGTGCTGCACTACAGGCAATGGTAGTGGGACTGGTAGGAGAGCATGGGGTCGGATACATTGCGATTATCTATGGAACATTGTTTGCGGTCTGGGTATTGCTTGGCGTTATATTCAACAAAACCATCAAAGGTGAGTCGCCCGAGATATTCTTAGAGATACCTCCTTACAGAATTCCCTATATGAGGTCTCTGGGAAAGAAGATATGGATAAGGATAAAGTGGTTTCTTAAAGAGGCGATTCCATTTGTGCTGCTTGGAGTACTTATTGTAAATTTACTCTACACATTTGGGATAATTCAGTTTGTAGGGAAAATCACTGCACCGGTTGTTACCCGGGTTTTAGGACTTCCGCAGGACGCAGTAGGAGCATTGATAGTAGGTTTTCTGCGTAAAGATGTGGCTGTAGGAATGCTTATTCCACTGGGCTTGACCATCAAACAACTGGTAATTGCATCGGTCGTCCTGGCAATGTATTTCCCGTGTGTTGCTACATTTACAACGCTTGTCAAGGAGCTTGGAGTCGTGGACATGCTCAAATCAGCTACAATTATGATTATATCCAGCCTTATAGTGGGAGGACTATTAAATCTCATTCTGCCATAAAATAGATGTGAGTACAGAATCAGCTCATCTCCATATCAGGATGTACTTTGCACACCCTTTTCCTTGATTATGTCAGCGAAAGAAAAGAACAATTCGATTTTTGCTTCGCTTATCTGCAATATTTTACTTGTGATAGGCAAAGGTATTACCGGCATATTGGCAAACAGTAACGCCCTCATAGCTGACGCCATACATTCGGCGACTGATGTCATCGCTTTTTTTATAAATTATCGTGCCTGCGAAGATTGCCAAATGTATGGCAGGATAGACAGGAAGGGAACCAGTGAAAAAATCCGCCAAAGAATCGTTGAGACCGAGATACGGGCAACATATTACATGGGTATTTTTCTTTTCACTATCGGAATGGCTATTTGTTTTCACAATTTTATGCTTCTTGTGCTTGATAGAGTAGAAAAGCCGGATTCTATAAGCGTTGTGGTTGCTTTTGTTGTGTTAGCTGTCTATGCCGGGTTATATAAACATTTAGGAAACAGTGATAATAAAGTTGCAGAAGCTTGCGTACTTACAAGTAAAAATACGCATTGGCAAAATAAGATGAACCTGTTTTCCGGAACCGTGGTTGTAATTGGACTGACAGCATCAATGTTGGGTTTTATTTTCATGGACGAATTAGCTGCCGTTGTTGTTGGCAGTATTCTGGTAGCAATGGGAGTCAAGTTAATTATAGAAACCAGACAAAATCTTAGCATAGCAGCCAAGCGATATTTTAAGCCGACAGTTTTCAGTACTATCTTAATATCAATAATCTTGGCAGCTATTTCCCTTTTAATTCAATTATAAAAGCAAATTATGTCCGGCAAGAGAAAGCTGCAAAAAGCAGCCATATTTATATTGCCTATCTTGGTCTTTTTAAATTTAACACCTGAATGCTTTGCTGAGCTGGTAACTAAAAGGGACTTGGCAGATGTTTTGCCGACTGCCAATGCCTTTGCCAGGAAGACAGAACCCTTCGAACATTTCCTCGGCTACACTACTGAAGGCGGATATCTTATGGGGGCGGTTTTTCTGACAACAGAAGTTGTTCCAGACGAGAGTTGGGGCTACCGGGACCAGATAGCAACCCTGGTTGGTGCAGATGCAGAGGGAAAAATTACCGGCGTTAAGGTGCTGAGCGAATTTGAGAGTCCAAGATATACAAAAGGATTTCTGGCAAATGAAAGCTGGTTTCTGAGACAATTCGAAGAAAAGGATGCAGGTGACAACTTTATCCTCGGATTAGATGTAGACGCTATATCTGGGGCTACAATAACTTCAAGCACGGTTACCCGTTCAATAAAAGCGGGCCTGGAGCTGATTACAGAGCAGGTTTTACGCCAACACGTAGATAAAGACAAGCCGGTCAAACACTTATTCTTCCAACATTTGCTCTGGCAGATAGATTTTATATTCCTATGGATCATGGTTGGCTTGGCGTTCCGGTCTTTTTTCAAAAAGAATGAATCCTTACGTTATTTTATATTGGGCCTGAGCTTTGCCTATTTGGGCATTTTCATGGGGGGTGGGTTTTCTATAAATGATATTTTAAGGCTTTTATCTCTTCACAGCCCTGTGTTCTTGAACAACCTGTTTTGGTACAGCCTTATTGTTATCGCAATAGGATTGGCAGTTTTCGCGGGGAGGTTCTATTGCGGCTGGCTTTGTCCGTTCGGGGCTATTCTTGAAGTGCTTTTTAGTTTGGTCCCGATAGAGTGGAAGATTACCGGAGAGGCTGACAGATACTTGAAAGTTGTAAAATATGTCAATCTTGGGATTTTGCTTATGATTGCCCTTTTGTTTGCAAACAACATCCTTGCAATTTATTTAGCCGGCATCATAGAACCATTTGCCACATTTTTTAATCTGCACGGCGATTTGATATCCTGGATGTGGCTTATATTAATGCTGGTTTTTTCGGCCGTCGTATCGAGATTTTATTGCAGATATTTCTGTCCATTGGGCGCATTTTTCGCTTTAGTGAGCAGGATTTGTTCTTTCTTGCGACTAAGGCTGATAAGGGTTGATTTGCCGCAGGACAACTGCAAAGGTTGTAGGTTGGCTCAAAAAAGATGCCAAATGAATGCTATTAGTTACGATGAGAAATCAAAGAGACCAGGTATAGATGGCAGTGAGTGTTTTATGTGTAATACCTGCGCAGCAATCTGCCCTGTAGAATCGAAAACATTGTGACAAAATCAGAAACTGTGTTGTTACTAAGAAAAAACTGGTTAATCGTTGTAACAATTATATCGCTGACTCTAAACGTTGTTGCGGCATTTTTCATTTACAAAGATTCTAAAACAACACTCGACAGACATGAGAAGAATCTTATTAAGGCCGAGCCCCTCGATTATAAAAATTTCAAGAGCCAGTGGGGTAACGCATGGCTTGGCTTAGAGGTTACTGATGTTACCCCGGAAGTAGCGGCAAGAAAGGCCCTTGACAGAGCCGAAGGAGCATACGTAAAAACTGTTGCAGCCGGTTCTCCCGCTCAGAAGGCAGACATTGCCCCGACAGATGTAATACTTTCTTTTAACGGCAGAAAGATAAGAACCGCTAAACAGTTCCAAAGCGACCTGTCAGGAAGTGAGGTAGGCAGCGAAGTTTATATGTGTGTAGCAAAAAATGATTACAGGCTTACGGTGTACGCAGTGCCCGAGGAAAGACCATCGTATCTAATGCCTGCAACTAACGCTTTCCCTCGACTTGGGATTGAAGTCGCTGAAGTTACCTTTGGCAGTGATGAGGCCGATAAGCTCGAAGAAGCAGGTAAGGCCGGCGGTGTTCTGATTGAGATGGTTTTGGCCAACTCGCCGGCAGAAAAAGCCGGTTTGCAGAAAGGTGATGTTATAATGTCTTTTAATTCGCGAAAGACAAGGACTTTAAGGGAGTTTTTGTCTGACCTTGCCGGCTGTCAAGCCGGTGATCAAGTCCGTATGTGTATAATCAGAGATGATTACCGCATGACAATATATGTTACTCTGGAGAAAAATCTAAGGCTTTACGAAATATAAAGACAAGGAATATAATTAGTAGTGTGAGAATTATTGAATCTTATCCTGCCATCTAAGGTGACTTAGAATATGGCTGGCTATATTGACTCGAAAAAAGAAAAGGAATGGGGTAGCTTGAGCAATCCTGCTGAGCTTAAGAAAATCGTTATCGTTGGGCTGCCGAATACAGGCAAGAGCCAGGTATTTTATAATCTCACCGGCCAGTATACATTGGTCGCCAACTATCCATTCACTACGGTAGAGATCAAAAAAACAAAATGCCGAATTGACGGCGAAACTTATGAGGTCATCGATACCCCCGGCCTTCACTGCCTTTATATCCACTCCGAAGAGGAACTAATAGTCCGGGACATGATATTTTCCGAAAAGCCGGATGTAATCGTCCAGTGCATTGACGCCAACCTGCTAAAGCAGTCACTTACCCTTACTGCTGATTTACTCGAGCTGGGAATTCCAATGGTAATATCGCTCAATGCCATAGATGAGACTTCAAGACGAGGCGTATGGATCGATTCCGACGGCCTGTCGTGTCTTTTAGGTGTTCCTGTTATCGAATCAATTGCCGTAAATAGTTTAGGCACAAACCAGCTAAAAGCTGCCATAAGCAAGGCCCGCATTGGTAAATGGCCTGTGAAGTATGGTGAAATCATAGATAGCGGTATATCGGCTATTGCCTCTGGGCTTCCGGAGGATATACGGTTTAAGCGAAAGGCTGCGGCTCTGCTGTTGTTCGATGACCCGTTTCTTGCCGACTACTTAACGAAAAAATATGGGTCAGAGAAAATTACTAAGTTAACTGAACAGGTAAATAGAATAAAAAAACAGTTTAGAGCGAATATCGGCCACGCCATAAACA
>Ga0315539_1001076_pt1 | contig 20391 bp, 31 predicted proteins | sample SalMarSW160150MG_FD_203097 | JGI IMG/M metagenome (GOLD analysis project Ga0315539, IMG submission 203097) | Salt marsh sediment microbial communities from the Plum Island Ecosystem LTER, Massachusetts, United States - Salt Marsh Sediment SW1601-150 ... | reverse complement strand
GATGCTTATTGAGAGCTTGTCAAAATTAGTCACCTGGCCCACTCTTGTATTTTCGACTTTGAATTGAACAAGTCTTACCGGTGAAAATATTGTATCGATAGGTATTACTCCCAGAGGCTCGCCCTCTACTGCGTTTTCTTCCGCATTCTTATAACCTTTATTTTTCTCCAGTCTTATTTCTGCATCCAGTTTCCCTCTTTTGGTCAGTGTACAAATATACCGGTCAGGATTTATTACTTCTACATCAGAGGAAAGTTTTATATCCGAAGCTGTTACGATTCCGGAACCTTTTTTTTCAAGTTTCAACAGTAAGGGTTCATCACCTTCCATCTTAAAAACAATCCCTTTAAGATTGGCAATAAATTCTATTATATCCTCTTTCATCCCATCCAGAGTCGAAAATTCATGCATAATATTTTCCAATCTGATCCTTGTGATTCCCGCTCCCTCTATGGATGAAAGCAGGACCCTTCTTATTGAATTACCCAGAGTGTGTCCAAATCCTCTTTCTAGTGGTTCAATAATAAATTCACCGGAAAAATCATCTTTATGCTTAATGCTCACATTGGGTTTATGCATTTTTAGCAATTTGCGTCTACCTCCTAAAGAAAAGAATATTCAAACGAATACTCAAGTTACTTAGAATAAAGTTCCACTATTACTTGTTCATTAACAGGAACTTTTATTTCATCCCGTTCGGGGTACCTTACAAGTTTCCCTTTCAGCTTATCCAGGTCGACTTCAAGCCATGCAGGTATGGTCAGACTTCCGCCGCTCTCTTTTGCTTCCACTATAGGAGCTATTTCCTTACTGGACTCGGCAACACTTATTTCATCGCCCTCTTTTAACTGGTAGGAGGGTTTATCGGCTTTTTTACCATTCACCTGAATATGCCCATGGCCGATCAATTGTTTTGCCTGAACTCTGGAAGTAGCGAATCCCATTGTATAAACAACATTATCGAGTCTGGTTTCCAGAAATTGAAGCAGTATCTCTCCGGTTACTCCTCTTCTTTTTACCGCTTTATTATAATAATTTCTAAATTGTCGCTCCAATACCCCGTAATATCTTTTGGCTTTTTGTTTTTCCCTCAACTGTCCATAATATTCGGTTTCTATCAGTCTTCTTTTGGCCTTTTGACCCGGAACATATGGTTTTTTCTCTATGACACATTTATCGGAGAAACATCTCTGTCCTTTTAAAAATAATTTTTCTTTTTCTCTTCTGCACTGCTTACAGGCAGACATTTTAGCCATTGACATCTATAATAACTCCTTGTTTTTGATTTTTTATACCCTTCTTCTCTTTGATTGTCTGCAGCCGTTATGAGGTACGGGGGTTACATCTATTATAGTTCCTATTTCCAGGCCGGCTGCCTGAAGGGACCTTACAGCAGTTTCCCTGCCTGAACCTACGCCTTTTACTCTTACATCTACCCTCGTGACTCCATGTTCCTGGGCGTTTCTTGCTACTGCATTTGCCGTTATTTGTGCAGCAAACGGAGTGCTTTTTCTCGAACCTTTAAAACCATGTCCTCCTGCACTACCCCATGAAATAGTGTTACCGTTCAAGTCAGTTATATTAACAATAGTATTATTAAAGGTAGATTGAATATGAGCAATCCCGTAAGGTACGTTTTTTCTTTCTTTGCTTTTTGTTTTTCTTTTACCACTGGTTTTTTTTGCCAAATTTACCTCCTGAAATTTTACTTAAGCCTGACCTTTTTTAATGCCGACACTTCTTCTCTTCCCTTTTCTTGTCCTGGCATTAGTATGGGTTCTCTGACCTCTGACCGGCAGACCTCTTTTATGCCTGATTCCTTTATAAGAGTTAACTTCGATCAATCTTTTTATATTCTGGCTGATTTCTCTTCTGAGATCTCCCTCGATTGTAAAATTATTTTCTATATATTCCCTTATTTTTACTATTTCTTCTTCGCTGAGATCCTTTGCTTTTATACTGCTGCCAATATTTAGTTTTTCCAGAATCGCTTCTGCTCTTGACCTGCCGATACCAAAAATATAAGTCAAAGCTATACAGATATGTTTATCGTTTGGTACGTCAATACCCGAAATTCTTACCAATTAAAAACCTCCTTAACCCTGTCTCTGTTTATGGCGGGGATTTTTACAAATAATAATGACTTTCCCTTCCCTTTTTATAACTTTGCAACTCTTGCATATTTTTTTAACCGATGGTTTGACTTTCATTTTTGTTCCTTCTTTTTATAATCTTCTTCCCATCTAATAAAACCTGAAATCCAGATTTTAATCATAAATCACTTTTTTCTAAAAGTGATCCTTCCTCTGCTTAAATCGTATGGTGATATCTCAACTTTAACTTTATCACCGGGTAGAATCTTTATATAATGCATTCTCATTTTACCTGAAATATGTGCCAGCACCCTGTGGCCATTATCAAGTTCCACTCTAAACATAGCATTTGGAAGCGCTTCTAAAATAGTCCCCTCGGCTTCTATTATTTCTTCTTTTTTAGAAATTATTGAACCCCCATGCTAATATTTCAATGTAAAAATAGCGCAAATACGTAGGTTATCAAAAAACCCTCAGTATGTCCATAAATTTTTTTAAAAACTCAAGTCAATCTGGTCAATATCAAAGGACCATCTTCCCATATCGCCACTGAATCCTCAAAGTGACAGGAAAGCTTCCTATCCATAGTCACGACAGTCCACAGATCACTCGATACTTCGACATCACTCGTGCCCTGATTAAACATAGGCTCTATAGCCAGGACCATACCCTGTTTTAGAATCGGGCCCTGTCCGGGAGGTCCGTAATTCAGTATCTGAGGATCTTCATGCATCTCCCTTCCTATACCGTGACCAACAAAATCTTTAACTACCGAAAATCCTTCCGCTTCAGCTCTGTTTTCAATAGTGTTAGAAATATCCGATAATCTATTTCCGGAGATGCATTTTCCTATTGCCATGTCCAGCGCTTCCCTGGTAGCATTCCATAACCTTTCGGCAGTATTTCCGATGTCCCCTACTTTATAAGTCCGGGCGGCATCGCCATAAAAACCTTCAATTTTTACACCGACATCAATAGAGACCAGTTCTCCGTCCTTTATAACTCTCCTGCCCGGAATACCATGAACCACCTCTTCGTTGATCGATATACAGACACTGCTTGGAAAAGGCTTCTTACTGAGTTTCCCCCTGTAACCCTTAAAAGCAGGAACAGCCCTCTCACCTATTATAGTCTCTTCTGCAATCCTATCTATATAATCGGTGGTTATACCGGGTTTTAAGATTTCCTCTATTTTCAAAAAAACTTTAGCTACAATTTTACCAGCTTTGCGCATTATTCTAATTTCATCTGCTGATTTGCATATTATCATAAAACTTCTAAAATCCTCTTAGTTATTTCTTTCTCTTCACCGGAACCATCAATATTTACAAGCAGTCCTTTATCAGCATAAAAACCAATAAGCGGCCTGGTTTCTGACTCATACACATCCAGCCTGTGTTCTATGACTTCTTTTTTATCATCTTCTCTCTCTATCAAATCGCCATTGCACTTTGGACACTTTTCAGGATCTTTATTGTTATTGCCTATACTGAATATACTTTTACAAACGCTGCATGTCCTTCTTTTGCTGAGTCTGTCTATGATTTCGTCTTTACTCACATTTATATTGATCACCTTATCCAGCCCGATTCCAAGCTCGTCCAGTAAATCTGAAAACATTTCTGTCTGTTTCAAATTCCTCGGGAAACCATCCATTAAAAATCCATTCTTTGATTTATCCGGGCTTATTTCATTCTTTATTATTTCTATTATTATTCTATCCGGTACCAATTTCCCGCTCTCGACAAATCCGGCTGCTTCTTTCCCTAACTCAGATCCCCTTTTTATTTCATTTCTCAGGATATCTCCTGTTGAAATATGGGGTATATCGAATTTTTCAGAAATCACTTTTGCCTGTGTCCCCTTTCCGGCACCGGGAGATCCGATTAGAACTATCCTCATTTCAAAAATCCTTCGTAATCCCTCATTGTCAAATGGGATTCCAGCTGTCTCATAGTATCCAACGCAACACCTACTGCTATAAGTATAGACGTCCCGCCAAATTTAAAAGGTATTCCCAGATAATCAATCAATATTTCCGGCAAAAGTGCAATTATTGCCAAAAATATGGCCCCTGGCAGTGTTATCCTGTTTAAAATACTGGTCAGGTAATCTGCAGTAGTTTTCCCTGGCCGCAGTCCGGGTATAAATCCTCCGTATCTTCTTAAATTATCCGCAGTATCCAGAGGATTAAAGGTAATAGCAGTATAAAAATAAGCAAATATGATAATAAATACAGCATAAGTAATGGCATAAATAGGATTGATTCTACCCTCTATTGTTGGACTCAGTGCATCGGCTATTTTCTGGATCCAGGAAACATTTATAAATTGTGCTATCGTTGTAGGGAAAAGTACAATGGAAACTGCAAGTATTATTGGCATTACTCCGGATTGATTGACTTTAAGTGGTATATAGGTGCTCTGCCCTCCAAAGACTTTCCTCCCTACGATTCTCTTTGCATACTGGACCGGGATTTTTCTTTCACCCTGCTGGATTAATATGACAGCCATGACCACTGCAATAAATATGATTACAAAAACAACAAGTAAGAAATAATTTTGGCCTTTTAATCTGAGTAAACTTATTAATTGACCGGGTATTCTTGAAACTATATTGGCAAATATTATAAGGGAAATACCATTTCCTATCCCGTGAATATTTATTAGTTCACCAAGCCACATAATAAGAGTGGTCCCGGCTGTAAGTGTAGTTATGATCATTGCGACATGCGCAAAATCAAAATTAATTATGGCACCGGAATTTCTAAAGAAAAAAACCATTGCTACTGATTGCATAAGTGCAAGTCCAACGGTCATATATCTGGCTATCTGATTAATTTTTCTCCTGCCTGTTTCTCCTTCCTTTGCAAGCTGGTCCAATTTGGGAATTACAACCTGAAGAAGCTGCATTACGATAGTCGCAGTAATATAAGGCATGATGCCGAGAGAGAACACGGCAAATCTCTCAAGCGCTCCTCCCGAAAACAGATCCATCATGCCCATTATTCCGGTCTGGACCTGTTCCAGGATTTTAGATGCGTCAATCCCTGGTATCGTAACATTGGCACCAAATCTGTAAAGAGCCAGGATAGCAATAGTAAAAAGTATCCTGTTCCTGATTTCTTTAATTCTGAAAGCATTTATTATAGCGTGGAACACTAAATTACCTCCATTTTTCCACCGGCTTTTTCAATTTTAGCCGCAGCATTCTTGCTAAAATAATTGGCTTTAATGGTTAATTTTTTAGTAAGTTCACCATTGCCCAGCACCTTTACAGGATTTGATTTATTTGTGATAAAACCACTCTTTACCAAGACATCATAATCAATAACGCTGTTTTCTTTAAACTTTTCCAACTGTCCCACGTTGATTAAATTATTTATTTTCTTTCTTGTATTCTTAAAACCTTTAAGATACGGCAGTCTCCTCTGCAGAGGCATCTGTCCGCCTTCGAAACCCGGCCTGGTCTTGCCGCCTGATCGGGAAAGCTGACCTTTGGTTCCTCTGCCGCTGGTGGTCCCGTGCCCGGAACCATTCCCTCTACCCACTCTTTTTCTTTTTTTTATAGACTTAGGAGATCCTAAATCACCAAGCTTCACCATTTTCTCCTTTCAATGTTATCCAAATCACTGCAACTGGCTAACTTCAGGTTCTGTTTTGTTTTTCCTTACAATCTGATCCGGCGTTTTTAACATCTTCAGACCTTTGATGGTCGCATTGACTATATTCAAAGCATTAGCACTTCCAAGCGATTTGGTAAGAATATTCTTTACACCGGCAAGCTCCATTATTATTCTTACCGGTCCACCGGCAATAACTCCTATACCATGGGATGCTGGTTTCATAAAGACATGACCGGCTCCAAATCTGCCATCGATAGCATAAGGTATTGTCCCATCATTTAATGGTACCCGGAACATATTTTTCTTTGCGTTATTAATACCTTTCTGGATGGCAGTAGAAACCTCGTTGGCTTTGCCAAATCCAACTCCTACCATTCCATTCAAATTACCTACTGCCACCAGAGCGCTAAAACTAAATCTTCTGCCACCCTTGACTACTTTGGCGCATCTATTTATTTTTATAACTTTTTCACCTAATTCTGTATCTTTGGAAAGATCAGCCACAAGATTTCCTCCTTAAATAAGCTTAAAATTTCAATCCGCCTTTTCTTGCACCATCAGCAAGAGCTTTTACCCTGCCATGGTATTTGTAACCGCTTCTGTCAAAAACTATTACATCTATTTTCTTCTTTTTAGCCATACCGGCAAGGGCCTCTCCGGTCTTAAAACTTATATCTATTTTCCCTTTACCTTTATTTTTTTCCTCAAGATCTTTGCTTGATATGCTCATCAATGTTTTACCGGTACTGTCATCTACTATTTGTCCGTAAATATATTTATTGCTGCGATAAACAGCAAGTCTTATGCGGCTGGTAATCATTTTGATCCTGGACCTGCCTCTTATTTTTCTTCTTAGACTTTTATCTCTTTTTTCAATTTTACTCTTCATAAAATCTCCCGTAAGAATTAGGTACCGCTGGCAATAGCTGTTTTACCTACTTTTCTTCTAATGACTTCGTCTTCGTATTTTATACCTTTGCCCTTATAAGGTTCCGGTTCTCTTATGCCTCTGATATTGGCAGCCATTTCTCCTACCATCTGCTTATTTATTCCTTTGACTATAATAGTAGTGTTATCGGGAACTTCAAAAGACATTCCCGGGAGAACATTTACTACTACGGGATTTGAATACCCTGCAAGCACTTCCAGGTTATCTCCCTTTTTACTTGCCCTGTAACCTACTCCTACTATTTTTAATGTTTTACTGAAACCATTGCTTACACCTATTACCATATTATTTATAAGGCTCCTGTAAAGACCGTATTTAGCATTATTTTCCTTGCTGTCCGAAACAAGAGCAACAATCAATCTGCCGTCTTCCATATTCAGTTTGACAGCGCTACTGTCAAACTTCTGAGAAAGCTCTCCCAGTTTTCCTTTTACGCTTATGTTATCTTTATCTATTTTAATCTCTACATCCGCCGGTATAATAACAGGTTTCTTTCCTATCCTTGACACTTCAAACTCACCTTTCTGATTACTTTCTTTCTACCATATGGAGCAAATAACTTCTCCGCCAACCTTCTCTTTTTTAGCTCCGACTCCCGTAAGCACCCCTTTTGGCGTCGATAGTATGACTGTTCCAAAACCACCAAGGACCCTCGGTATTTCGTCTTTTCGTGCATAAACCCGAAGTCCCGGTTTGCTTATTCTTTTAAGACCGGTAATGGTACTTTTTTTATCTTTTCCATATTTCAGATAAATTTTGATCATGCTGCCAGTAATTTCGTCTTTAAGGACCTCATGACTTTTTATATATCCTTCTTCATCCAGTATCCTGGCTATTTCTGTTTTAAGTTTTGAATAAGGAACATTGACATTATCCATCCTGGCTATACATCCGTTTCTTATTCTGGTTAACATATCTGAAATGGGATCGGTAACCGCTGACATAAATCCTCCTTTTACCAGCTGGACTTGGTCATTCCAGGAATTTTTCCTTCATGAGCCATTTCCCTGAGACAAATCCTGCATAATCCAAATTTTCTAAAATAACCTCTTGGCCTACCGCATCTAAAACATCTGTTATATTTTCTTGTTTTATATTTAGGTTCTTTTTGCTGTTTTTCTACAAGCGCTTTCTTAGCCAATAAATATCTCCTTACTTAATAAACTTCATCATTTTTTAAATGGAAATCCAAACTCATCCAGCAGGAACATCGCCTCATCATCACTTTCCGTACTGGTTGTAATGGTAATATTCATACCTTTTACACTTAAGATGCTGTCATAATCGACCTCAGGAAAAATCAATTGTTCTTTTATCCCTATTGTATAATTTCCCGAACCATCAAAACTTTTTTTGGATAAACCTCTAAAATCTCTGATTCTGGGGATCGCTACACTGAGCAGCCTATCGAAAAATTCATACATCCTGTTCCCTCTTAGTGTCACCATGCACCCTATCGGATTCCCCTGTCTGAGTTTGAATCCGGCAATTGATTTTCGGGCTTTTGTTATAATAGGTTTCTGCCCCGTGATCACGGCCAGATCCCGACTGGCAGATTCCAATTCTTTAATATTCTGAATTGCGGAACCTATACCCATGTTTACGGTTATCTTATTTATTCTGGGTACCTCCATTATGTTGCCGAGTTTGCGCTCTTTCAGCATCTTAGGAATAATCTCTTTTTTATATTTTTCTTTTAATCTTGGTTCCACTAATATCACCTTAAATATTCATTCTTCAAATCTGTTGTTTGCACTTTTTGCATATCCTGACTTTTATACCGGAATCCCTGACTTCAAAACCTACTCCGGCAAGTTTGCCGCAACCGGGACATACCAGTCTGACATTCGAAATTTTAATGGGTCCTTCTTTTTTAATAATACCGCCAGGTTTGCTTTGATCTTTCTGTCTTACATGTTTTTCTATTATATTGGCACCCTCGACATATAATCTGTCTTTGACAGATTCTATTCTGAGTACTTTCCCTGTTTTACCTCTGTCTTTTCCTTTTATTATCTCGACCTTATCACTTTTTTTTATTTTCAACACTTCTAACTGCTCCCATTTGATAAAATTAAATTACCTCCGGTGAAAGGGATATTATCTTCATGAAATTTTTATCTCTGAGTTCCCTTGCTACCGGCCCGAATATTCTTGTACCTCGGGGATTATTCTGAGCATCAATAATAACTGCTGCGTTATCATCAAATCTTATATAAGAACCATCCGGTCTTCTGAGTGCTTTTTTAGATCTCACAAGTACAGCCTTTACTACATCACTTTTTTTTACAACCCCTCCGGGGTTTGCATCCTTCACCGCAGCAATAAAAACATCGCCAATTCGCGCATACCTTTTTCTTGTCCCCCCCAGGACTCTAATGCATCCAATAATTCTTGCACCGGTATTATCGGCCACTTTTACTCTTGTACCAGACTGAATCATTTTTAAATCCTTCTTTACTCCGCTTTCTTGATTACCTCTACCAGTCTCCATCTTTTGGTCTTGCTGATAGGTCTTGTTTCAGAAACTTTTACTATATCACCAACTTTACCTTTACCTTCAGGATCATGTACCTTGAATTTTTTTATTTTCCTTAAAATCTTCTTATATAAAGGGTGTTTATAATGAGATTCCACAGCTACGACCACTGTTTTATCCATTTTATCGCTTACTATTGTTCCTATTCTTATCTTTAATTTTCCTCTTTCCAAAAAAGCCCCCTAATTTATTTTTTATTGACTTTATCAGTCTTGCTATCGGTCTTTGTCTTAAATTCCTTCTCTTTAATTAAAGTCTTTATTCTCGCAATATCTTTCCTTAAATTCCTTATCTTTACCGGACTATTCAATTGCCCGGTAGCTTTTTGAAATTTTAGATTAAAAAGACTCTTCTTGATATCTGCAAGTTTTATTTCCAATTCTTCTTTATTTAGTTCTTTTATTTCACTTATTTTCATTTCTTATCTAAATTATTTATAGTTCTTCATAAATGAATTTTGTTTTTATGGATAGCTTATTGGAAGCTAACCTGATTGCTTCTTTTGCAACTTCCATACTGACACCTGAAATTTCAAATAATATTTTTCCGGGTTTAACTACAACCACCCAATTTTCAGGCACTCCTTTTCCTCCACCCATACGTGTTTCAGCTGGTTTCTTAGTCACCGGTTTATGAGGAAAAATATTTATCCATACTTTTCCGCCTCTTTTTATATATCTGGTAAGAGCCACTCTTGCTGCTTCAATCTGTCTGCTGGAGAGCCAGCCCGATTCAAGCGCCTGTAATCCATATTCACCAAATGAAAGTTTGGTGCCGCCTTTGGCGTGGCCTTTCATTTTTCCTCTTTGAACTTTTCTATATTTCACCCGCTTGGGCATCAACATTGCTGCCATAAATATCTCCTAATCTTTAGACCACTTCTTCCTTCTTATTTTCTTCTCCTGGTTTATTTTCTTTTTTTATTTCTTTTCTATCCAGTATGATATCTCCCATATATATCCAGACTTTGACTCCTATCTTACCAAAAGTCGTCCTGGCTTCCGCAAATCCATAATCGATATCTGCTCTCAAAGTATGCAATGGGACTCTTCCTTCTCTGTACCATTCGGTTCTGGCCATCTCTGCTCCACCCAATCTACCTGCACACTGGACTTTTATCCCTTTCGCTCCCGCCTTCATGCTTAGTGATACTGCTTTTTTCATAGCTTTTCTGAAACCTACTCTTCCAACTAATTGCGAGGCAATGCTCTCTGCAACTAATTTTGCGACGAGCTCTGGTTTTTTAATCTCTATAATATTCAACTGTATGATACTGCCTGTTTTTTTCTCAACCAGATCCCTGATATCATTGATATTTGCCCCTCTTCTTCCTATAACTATACCCGGCTTTGAGGTATACATATCTACTTTTACTTCTTCTTCTGTTCTTTCGATTTCGATTTTTGAAATTCCGGCGTTACCCAGCTGCTCTTCAATCGTATTTCTTATCATGACATCTTCTTTAAGTAACCTGGCATAATCTTTCGAAGCAAACCATCTTGATTGCCATCCTTTATTAATTCCTATTCTAAGTCCATTGGGATTTACTTTTTGGCCCATTTCTTAAGCCTCCTTCTCTTTACCATCAGATACAAAAACAGAAATATGTGCGGTCCTTTTTCTTATTCTGTTAGCCCTTCCTCTCGCTCTTGGCTTGAACCTTTTTAAAGTGGGCCCCTCGTCTACCATTATTCCGGAAATAAATAAATCTTCTTCTTTCATTTTATGGTTCTCGGTTGCATTGGTCACCGCGCTTTGTATGGCTTTCTTTACCACAATCGCAGCAGTTTTGGGCGTCAAAGATAATAAATCTATAGCATCATCTATAGATTTTGACTTTATCATATCAACGATATACCTAATTTTCCTTGGTGACATTCTTATATATTTTTCAACGGCTCTGGCTTCCAAAACTCTAAACCCCCTGACTGTCTGCTAATATATTATGCTTCTTTTTTAACTGTTGCGACTTTTTCACTTTTGCCTTTATAAATATGCGGTCTTATGGATCTTGTTGGTGCAAATTCTCCCAACTTATGTCCAACCATAGACTCTGAAATAAAAATAGGAATATGCCTTCTTCCATCATGTACGGCTATGGTATGACCGACCATTTCAGGAAAAATTGTTGAACTTCTGGACCAGGTTTTTATGATTTTCTTTTCTCCTGATTCATTCAGAGCATTTATTCTCTTTAACAATTTTTCCTCAACAAAAGGTCCCTTTTTTAAAGACCTTGACATCCAGTCCTCCCGACTTTAAAAATTAATGTATTACTTATTCCTTCTTCTGATAATATATTTATCGGTTCTATTATTCTTTTTTCTGGTTCTATATCCCAGTGTAGGCTTACCCCATGGGGTAACCGGATTTCTTCCGGCACTTTTATTCTTTCCTTCTCCTCCACCATGAGGATGGTCAACGGGATTCATCGCCGTACCTCTGACGCCGGGTCTTACCCCCAGCCATCTCTTTCTTCCCGCTTTTCCCAATCGAATTATTTCATGTGTAGTATTTCCAATCTGACCGATACATGCTTTGCAATTCAATCCAATCAGTCTTACTTCACCCGAGGGGAGCTTTATGTTGGCGTATTTCCCTTCTTTTGCTAAAAGCTGGGCATATCCTCCTGCAGATCTAACCAATTCTGCTCCTTTGCCTTCCTTTATCTCTATATTATGGATTATTGTTCCTACCGGTATGCTCTTTAAAGGAAGGGCATTACCTATTTTAATATCTACTTTTTCACCTGAGACCAGGATGTCCCCGATTTTTAACTTCAAAGGAGCAATTATATAACTTTTTTCGCCATCTCTATAGCTCAGGAGAGCAATCCTTGCATTTCTATTAGGATCGTATTCGATTGCTTCTACTCTTGCCGGAATGTTATCCTTTAATCTTTTAAAATCTATGATCCTGTATAATCTTTTATGCCCTCCACCACTATGTCTCCTTGTAATTCTGCCGTAATTATTTCTCCCTGCGTCTCTCTTTAGAGATCTGGTAAGAGATTTTTCCGGCCTTTTTTTAGTTAAGTCCGAAAAATCGGAAACAGTCGCAAGTCTTCTTCCGGGAGTAGTGGGTTTATATTTTTTAACAGCCAACTTTTAAAACCTCCAAATAAATCAGACCGATTCAAAAAAATCAATTTTATCTTTTTTGCTCAGCGTAACCACAGCTCTTTTTTTACGGGAGCTGGTACCGAGAGATCTTCCAATCCTTTTTGGTTTGGATTTAATATTTACAGTATTTATTTTTAAAACCTTAACCTTAAATATTTCCTCTATCGCTCTTTTTATCTCACCTTTTTCCGCTCTGATATCAACAAAAAAAGAGTATCTTTTATTTTTAACAGCCGCATAACTTTTTTCCGATACAACAGGAGAAAGTATTATATCTCTAGGATTTTCCATTACCTGACCTCTTAATAAAATCATCCAATGAATTTTTTGTAAAAACTATATAATCCGCCGCAAGAATAATATAAGCATTCAGGCCCTTCGAACTTTCTATCATGACATTGCCTATATTTCTAAAGGATTTTACTTCATTTGTATTAATATTATCAAATACCATAAGCACTTTATCTTTATCCAGTTTAAGTTTCTTTAGTATTTTCGCCGCTTTACTTGTTTCCGGATTTTTAAAATTTAATTTGTCAAGAACTACGATTTTTTTATTTTTAAACTTATCGGATAATGCCATCATTTTTGATTGCTTTATTACCTTTTTATTTAATTTAAAAGAATAATCTCTTGGCGTAGGCCCAAAAACCACTCCGCCGCCTTTCCAGATCGGAGAACGGTTAGTTCCTGCTCTTGCATTTCCCGTGCCTTTCTGTCTCCAGGGTTTCTTTCCTCCACCCCTTACTTCGCTTCTATCCTTGACTTTATGTGTTCCGGATCTTATAGAAGCAAGATACCTTCTTATTTCCTGATACATGATCTCGGAATTAATCTTCTGACCAACTATTTCACCAGGTATATTAATTTTTTCTAATTCTTTTCCGTCTGAATCTACTACATTCAAACTAACCATTTTTATCTCCTAAAAGCTAAAAAAGCCTCTAAGCTTTCTTTAAAAAAACCAGACTGCCTCTGGCGCCCGGCACACTGCCCTTGACCAAAATCAAATTCTGGTCCTCTATAATCTCAATAATCTCTGATCCCGGAACAGTGACTGTACCGCCTCCCGTTCTTCCGGGCATCTTCTTGCCTTTTGCTATACGCGAAGGAGTGGAACACATTCCTACCGAACCCGGTATCCTGTGAGAGTGAGATCCGTGGGTCATCCTCCCCCTGTGAAAGCCGTGTCTTTTAATTACTCCTGCAAATCCTTTACCCTTGCCTTTTCCGGTTATTTTTATTTTATCTCCTACTTTAAAAACATTGAGATCAAGACTATCTCCGGGTTTATACTCCTGATCAAATTTATCTACCCTGATCTCTCTCAGATATTTTTTCAAACCAACCTTACTGGCGACAAACTGGCCCTGATGTGGCTTTATTGCTTTTTTATCTATGATTTTACCAAAACCCACTTTTAGAGCATTATATCCGTCTTTCTCATCATCTTTAACCTGAACAATCACACATGGTTCAGCTTCAATGGCAGTAACATACAATGCATTCCCATTCTCTCTGAATATCTGGATACATCCCAGTTTTTTCCCATATATTGCATTTATCATATTTATATCACTTCCCGCAAAGTATATTGCTTTAAGACTTTATCTCTATGCCGACCCCTGCAGGTAAACTGAGTCTCATCAGTAAATCTACCGTTTTTGGAGTAGGATCGATAATATCTATAAGTCTTTTATGAACCCTTATCTCAAAATGTTCCCTTGAATCTTTATCCACATGGGGAGACCTTATAACACAATATACATTCTTTCTATTTGGTAATGGAATCGGGCCAGAAACTTTTGCGCCTGAGCTTTCTACAGTCTCTACTATTTTTTTTGCTGAACGATCGATTACTTCATGATCATAAGCTTTTAATTTTATCCTTATTTTCTGACCTAATTTACCTGCTGCCATACTATTCCTCTCGTTTTTTTAAATTACTTTCTTTACTCTATTATCTTTGTGACACTGCCTGCACCTATGGTCCTGCCGCCTTCACGGATAGCGAACCTCTGTCCTTCTTCCATGGCTATAGGAGATATAAGAGTTACCTCCATCTCGGTATTATCTCCGGGCATTATCATCTCCACACCTTCGGCAAGATTTACAACACCTGTAACATCTGTCGTCCTGAAATAAAACTGGGGCCTGTATCCGTTAAAGAAGGGAGTATGTCTTCCTCCTTCATCTTTTGAAAGCACATAGATCTGGGCCTTGAAATGGAAATGAGGTGTAATGGAGCCTGGCTTTGCCACAACCTGTCCTCTTTCAACATCTTCTTTCTGTATTCCCCGGAGGAGCAGACCCACGTTATCTCCTGCCCGGGCATCGTCTAAGAGTTTTCTGAACATCTCCACACCTGTTACTACAGTCTTTTGTATCTTGGGTCTAATGCCTATTATCTCTACGGTATCCTGAATGGCAATCTTTCCTCTTTCCACTCTACCCGTTACCACTGTACCGCGGCCGGTAATAGAGAATATGTCCTCAATGGGCATAAGGAAGGGTTTGTCTACGTCCCTTTCGGGGGTCTTTATATAGCTGTCCACTTTTTCCATAAGCTCCAGGATTACTTTACAATCCGGACAGGCTGCCTTATCTGTGCAGCTGCAGTTCATTGCCTTTAGTGCTGAGCCCTTGACTACGGGTATCTCGTCTCCGGGAAACTCGTATTCGGTAAGCAGATCCCTTACTTCCATCTCCACAAGCTCGATTAGTTCCGGGTCGTCTACCATGTCTATCTTGTTTAGAAATACCACTATATAGGGAACACCCACCTGTCTGGCAAGAAGTATATGCTCTCTTGTCTGTGGCATCGGGCCGTCTGCTGCTGATACCACAAGTATTGCCCCGTCCATCTGGGCCGCACCGGTAATCATGTTTTTTACATAGTCAGCATGTCCGGGACAGTCAACATGGGCATAGTGGCGGTTTTGAGTCTCGTATTCCACGTGGGCAATTGCAATAGTGATGCCTCTTTCTTTTTCTTCGGGGGCATTGTCTATTGAGTCAAACGTCCTTTCCTCTACATTTAGTCCGGTGCTTTTAAGACACCTTGTTATTGCAGAGGTAAGGGTCGTCTTTCCATGGTCCACATGACCTATTGTCCCTATGTTTATATGAGGCTTTGTTCTTTGAAATTTTTCTTTAGCCATAATATTTCCTTTCTTTATATAGAGTTCTGTATAATTGGTAGCGGTGATTGGATTTGAACCAATGACTCCACGGTTATGAACCGTGTGCTCTAACCGCTGAGCTACACCGCCTATAAAATTTCAAGATACAATATCGATAATAGTAATTATAATTAATTTTTATTATTTTTAAAGTAAGGTTAGATTTTATTAAAGAAGATTTTATGTGTCAAATTAAGATTAAGATTTGACCTAAAGCGGAAAACTAAATTTTTTATTTCTAATAAGTTTGGTACAGGCATCTACCACTTCAGGGTCATACAGCTTGCCCCGGCCGCTGTTAATCTCCTCAAGCGCTTTATCCATACCGAGAGATGGCCTGTATGGTCTGTGAGATGCCATTGCCTCCACTACATCTGCTACTGAAAGTATTCTGGCTTCCAGGATAATATGCTTACCTTTCAGTCCGTTCGGATAACCCGAGCCATCGATTCTTTCATGATGCTGGAGTATTATATCTGCAATAGGCCATGGAAATTCCACTCTGCTTATCATATCATGACCCAGCTGCACATGAGTCTTAATCATATCGTATTCTATTTCCGATAATCTTCCTGGTCTGGTTAAAATAGAAGTGGGCAGATTTATTTTTCCAATATCATGGATTAAGGCCGCAATCTTTATCGATTCTATCTTATCATTATTCAGACCCATCTCCTTTGCGATAGAAGTAGCCAGCGATGCAACTCTTTTTTGATGGCCTGAAGTATAAGGATCCCTGGTCTCGATTATAGAAGCGAGGGTATTGATTATATCATTTAAAGTCTTACGCAGTTTCTGATAGCTTTCGTTAAGCTTCCCCTCTGTTATTTTACGTTGTGTAATATCTCTTACTATTCCTTCATAATAAACAGGTTTCCCATTTTTATAGATTACTCTTGAATTTATCTCTACTGTTATTATAGATCCGTCTTTTTTCTTTAACTGCGTTTCGAAAATCTTATTCCTTTTATTCGCTGCAGGTCTATCTTCCTTTTTGATATATAATTGTGTGGGGATATCTATCGCAAGCAGCTCTTCTTTACAGTCATACCCGAGCATCTTTACGAGAGAAGGATTGGCATCGATATATTTCCCCTCAAATGTTGTCCGGTATATACCATCAAGAGAATTCTCGAACAATAAACGGTAGCTTTCTTCGCTTTCTCTTATTTTATCCTCGGCTTCTTTAAAATCAGTTACGTCTACAAGCAGCTCTCTTATCCCGATTATTTGCCCTTCACCATCTAAAATATAATCTGGATAAGTTATAGCAGGAAAGGTTGAGCCATTTTTTCTTTTTATAGTATAGACAGATCTTGATAACCTTTTTCCTTTAAGGATACCGCTAAAATTGGATAACAGCTTACGCCTGTCTTCGGGAGCCACTACCTTTTTTATGTTTATTCCTTTATCTATTTCCTCTTTAGTATAACCGGTCTTCTCAAAAGCATTTTTATTGGCATAGACAATTCTACCTTCCCTGTTTACCTCAACTATTATTTCATTTAATTTCTCTGCTAATTCTCTATGCTTTTTATTGCCGTTACTATTAAATATGGATTCTTCTGTTTCTATAATTTCCGATCCTTTAAAATTCTCTCTAACGTCTTTGAGGTGGGTTACTTTTAAATTCTCCAATTCAATACACTTTCTATACATTCGATTTTTAACAAATATCTATATTAATATTATATAATTGTTTATTTATTATATAATACAATAATTATCAATTCAAGTGTAATATATATTTATATTAAAATTAATAAATGTTTTAATAAATATTAATTATCTTTAAATAATCATAAAGATTTTAAATAAAGATTCCTGCAGGAATCATTCAGAGGAAATAATCTTTAAAAATATGCGGAATTATAAAATTTTTAGAGGAAACAAAGGATAGTAATATTACCGGATTATCGTTCATACTGGAGCCCGCGATCGGACTTGAACCGATGACCTTTTCCTTACCGAGGAAATGCTCTACCATCTGAGCTACACGGGCAATTGTCAATACCTGGTATATTTTCTATAAGGTAATTTTAAGCATCTTATTTATGGTGGAGGGGAGAGGATTCGAACCTCTGTAGGCATACACCGGCAGATTTACAGTCTGCTCCCTTTAACCACTCGGGCACCCCTCCATGGAGCCGGCGATCCGACTTGAACGGACAACCTGCTGATTACAAATCAGCTGCTCTACCAATTGAGCTACACCGGCAAACTAATTTAGCCTCATAATTATTATCATACGATTAAATAATGTCAAGGCGTAAGAATCCCGGAGTTCAAACAAAATAGAGTGATTTTATTAAGAATCCTTTAGCTTTTCAACAGCTAATTTTATCGCTCCTTCTACAGGATTTTTTATCCGGGGCATAAAGTTAACTTTTGGGAAGCTTTCTTTTACTCTTCTCATTAGAACATTTTTAAAATGTTCTTCACATTTAAACAGACTGCCTGTAAAAATAAGATCGAAATTCTTATTCTTAAAACCCAATTTATCGGCCACTGTAATTACGGAAACAGCTGCTTCCTCCGCTTCCTTAACCAGTATATCCATACTTATTCTGTCTCCCATCTGTGCGGTTACGGAAACTGTTTTTGCCAGTGCCCCAATTCTCACCTTTGAAAATGGTTCGTTATATGCCCATCTGACCAAATCCAAAACCTTTTTTAAATTCAATTCTTTTAGTATTGTTTCGGAAAGGAGAGTTTTTTTACCCCTTCCATCGTATGCCCTCATCACTGCCTTTAGGGCTTTAAGTCCTACCGCGTATCCACTGCCTTCGTCCGCAAGAATATAATCCCAACCACTTGCCCTTATCTGATCACCATCTTCGTTAATGCCGAGGCAATTAGAACCTGTCCCGGCTATAACTATTATTTTATTATTATTTTTACCGCCTAACTCAATCCCGATTCTGGTATCATTACAAATAATAGTTCTTTCCGGATCAAGATAACGGCCAAGTTTATTATTAAATACAATTTCTTTATATGTTTTTGAGTCTTCTTCGGCATCATTACCGGCAAAACCAAAGCAAGAACTTATAAAGCGAACATCATCATGTGTTTTTAAATTATTGATGGCACTAAATACTGCCATATTGAGATTTTCTATTGCTTTACTAATTCCCACACTTTTATAACTGCTTGCACCTGAAACTACTTCAGCAACTATTTTTCCTTTAATATCTGCGATTTGAACAGTGGTTTTTGACCCACCTCCGTCAACTCCAAGAATATATTCCATCGTAAAAAATTCTCCCCTCGAAATGTTTATCTTACTCTCAATATTACACTTACAATCAATTTGCATAAAAAAATAACTTTTGTAAGACAAAGTTATCGTAAATACAAGTTTTTTACACTCTTATATTAAAAAGCTGACCTTAGAAAATAACAAGTGAGATATTCCCGCAAATCACAATATTAGCAAAAACTTCTAAAAGTTTGTAGTAATAATTACTAAAATATTTTTCCCGTTAAGTCTATTTCTTCTGTATCAAAATAATCCTTCAATCACATGCCGTTTAAAATAATGTTACTTTCAAAAAAAAATAATTTAAATATAATTATAAGTAGATAACTATCTTGATTCAAAAGATTCTAAGTCTAAAAGCAGCATTCGAGGAGGCTTATTATGGTATCAGCAGAAAATATCAGGGAAAGCATAGCGGCAGGTAGTTTTTATCCAGGCAATCCGGATGTGCTTCGCAGGCAAATAAACGATTTCCTTCTAAATGTAAAATCGGAAGGTATAAGAAACATCAAATCAATCATATGCCCCCATGCCGGATATATCTATTCCGGTCAGGTCGCTGCATGCTCTTACAAACAGATAAAAGGAGAGACATTCGATAGTATCTTTATAATAGCACCTTCTCACTCAGAATATTTTGACTTTATTTCTATTTTTAACGGAGATGCCTACAGAACACCTCTGGGTCCGGTATATGTCGATAAAGAAAGATCACGGATCCTTGCAGATGAAAACCCCCGGATAGAACTATCGAAATATGGTCATAGAAGTGAGCACAGCCTGGAGGTGCAGCTTCCTTTTCTGCAGGTTTTATTTGAAAATATAAAGATAGTGCCTATAGTAATGGGACAGCAAAACAGTCAGAATATAAAAGAACTGGGCAGCGCCATAGGAAAACTCTTTAAAAACGACAATATCCTGATTATCGCAAGTACGGATCTATCTCATTATTATCCTTATGATACCGCTTTAGTTTTGGACGGAAAAATAAAGGACCTGGTAACCAATTTTAATTCCGAAGATATTATGTCCGGTTTTCTTAATAATGATCTTGAAATGTGCGGTGGTGGACCTGTGATTTCCGCTATGATTGCCTCAAAAGATTTAGGGGCAGATTCCTCCCGGATTTTAAGTTATAAAAATTCCGGAGATGTCACAGGCGATAGAAGTGCGGTAGTTGGTTACCTCTCGGCCGTATTTTATAAAAAATGAACATCTCTGGTTTTAATAATATCATTTAAAAAAGGTGAAAAAATATGGATAGCATTGAACTTACTCCCGAGCATAAGAAGACACTTTTAAAAATAGCCCGGGAATCGATAACCAACACAATCCACTTCGGAACCGTTCCGGAATACAGAATAAACGATACGCTATTAAACACCAGGTGCGGAGCTTTTGTAACCCTGCACATCGGCCGCAATTTAAGGGGATGCATAGGCAACATAACTGCCGAAACTTCATTATGGGAAACTATTCGGAATATGGCCATCGAATCGGCAATGAGAGATCCGAGATTTCCATCAGTTTCTTTAAATGAGCTGGAAGACATCGATATTGAGATTTCCGTCCTTTCTCCATTAAAGAAAATAAAAAACCTGGAAGAAATAAAAGTGAGA
>Ga0315539_1001067_pt1 | contig 20479 bp, 21 predicted proteins | sample SalMarSW160150MG_FD_203097 | JGI IMG/M metagenome (GOLD analysis project Ga0315539, IMG submission 203097) | Salt marsh sediment microbial communities from the Plum Island Ecosystem LTER, Massachusetts, United States - Salt Marsh Sediment SW1601-150 ... | reverse complement strand
TGACAGGGAGGCGTGTTAAACCGGGCTACACTACGCGCCCATAGGGAAATATTAACATAATATACAACAGCCATGAAGCTCATTTCAAGTTTTTAACCAAGCGATTAAAATTATCGGCTTTGTTTTTATTTAATTTGTTAATATGAGAATTTGTGATATTATTAATCTTTATATTATCTAATATATTATTATATTATCGCGGGGTAGAGGAACGGTCACCTCGGGAGGCTCATAATCTCCAGAAGCGGGTTCAACTCCCGCCCCCGCAACAAAATTAAACGAAGTGAAATTTTGTGAGGAGGTAAGAGTTGAAGCCAACCCGAATAAAATGAGGGTGGCCGGTTTCAGAGGAAGCCGACAGCAATTTTATTAGATTGTTCATTGTGTCGGCTGGAAGAGAAAAACTCCCGCTCCCGCAACAAAAATCAACTTATTACTTCTGTTCGTATTTTTTGCCAATAGCTAAAATTTCTTTCTCGCAAAACGGCTTGCCGATTAATTGAAACCCAATCGGTAAATTTTTGACTGGTTTAACCGGTATTGATATAGCCGGCAAACCAGCGAGATTGACCGGAATAGTGAAAATATCGGAAAGATACATTGATAGCGGATCGGTTGTTTTTTCTCCTATTTTGAAAGCAGTAGTTGGAGAAACCGGAGTTAAAATCGCATCCACTCCACCAAAAGCTTTTTCAAAATCTTCTTTAATCAAACGCCTAACTTTCTGAGCTTTGAGATAATAAGCATCGTAATAGCCGGACGACAAAACGAATGTGCCCAAAATAATTCTTCTCTTTACCTCCGGGCCGAACCCCTCGCCCCGTTGCTTTAAATAAAGATCTAAAAGTTTTAATTTTCCAGTTTCTGATTTTAGATTCGACGCATATCGCAACCCGTCGTATCTTGCCAAATTAGTGGACGCCTCAGCAGGCATAATAATGTAATAGCAAGCAACCGCGTATTTGGTATGAGATAAACTTATTTCTTTTATTTTGAATTTTAAATCCTTTAAATTTTTTATAACTTCGTCCATTGCTCTCCCTACTTCTTTGCTTAAACCGCCAGCCTCAAAATATTCTTTGGGGATTCCGATTGTTCCCGGTTGGAAATCAACTGATTGTTTTTTGACGGGGATTTTAACAGAAGTCGCGTCAGAAGAATCTTTACCTTTGATAATATCAAATAGAATCTCCGCGTCTTCAACGGTTTTCGCGATGGGCCCAATTTGGTCCAAAGACGACGCCATAGCAATCAATCCAAAACGCGAAACAGCGCCATAAGTTGGTTTCAGCCCTACTACCCCGCAAAAAGAAGCCGGTTGCCGGATAGAACCGCCGGTGTCCGAACCCAAAGCCGCCAAGCATAAATCAGCGGCCGTGGCTGCTGCCGAGCCGCCCGAAGAACCGCCGGGTACTCTTTCTAAATCAGCAGGATTATGGGCTATTTTAAAACCGGATTTTTCCGTTGAAGAGCCCATCGCGAATTCATCCAGGTTTGTTTTGCCCAAAAAAACCGCTTCAAGATTTTTAAGTTTTTTTATGACTGTCGCGTCATAAACCGCTCGATAATTTTTAAGAATTTTTGAAGCCGCGGTTGCCGGTTCTCCTTCAATTGAAATATTATCTTTGATCGCCAAGGGAGCGCCAGCCAAAATATTCAATTTTTGGCCATCGGCCAAATCTTTATCAACTTTTTTTGCCTGAGAAATCGCGTCGGTTTTATTCAAGCTTAAATAAGCGCCGATTTGGACGTCTTTTTCTTCAATTTTTCTGTAATAATCAGTAACTATTTCTTCAACTTTAAATTTTTTTTCTGTCAGACCCTGATGGAATTTTTTTATTGTAAGCTGTTCCATTAAAAAACCGGCGGTATTTTCAAAAAATCATCTTGTTTGTCAGAAAAAGAATCTATTAATTTTCCGCGTTCCTTTTCTTTCCTCTCATTTTTTTCATCTTCCCTTAAAACATTAGTTTCAATCGTCCCGCCTGCCAATGGTTCAATTTTTGAAACGTCAGCTTCTTTTAATAAATTAAAGTAATCTAAAATTTTCTGCAGGTCTTTTAAAATCTGTTTTTCTTCATTTTCTCCAAGCTTTATTCGGGAAAGCCCAGCCAAATATTCTAAAGTTTTTTTATCAATCAATTTTGACATAAATTTAAAGGCTATTTTCTATGTAATTGTATCAAATTTAATAATTTATTTTATGAGGTCAAGAAATTCATTTTCATTCATTATTTTTACCCCAAACTGCTTAGCTTTTTTGTATTTTGAACCGGGTTCGGCTCCGACCACCACATAATCGGTTTTTCTGCTTATGCTTTCCGAAATGTCGCCTCCCAAATCGCGGATTTTTTCTTTTGCCGCTTCTCGACTGATTGACCCCAAACTGCCCGTTAAAACAAAGGTTTTATTGGCTAATTTTTGATTTACAACTTCGGATTTTTGGTTTCTGATTTTCACTCCGGCTTTGTCCAAATTTTCCAAAAATTTAATATTGCGTTTATCGCGGAACCAGTCATAAATGCTTTGAGAAACTTTCGGACCAATGTCCGGAACTTTTTGCAGTTTCTCAAGCGAAAGTTTTCCGTATTTATTGATAAAATTTTTAATCGGAAATTGAAAATTGGATATCGGAAATTTTTTTGCCAAAACTAAAGCGGTTTCTTCGCCAACATGTAAAATTCCCAATGAATAAATAAATTTAGGCAAAAGAATGGTTTTTCTGGCGTGAATTTCGTTAATAATATTCTGCGCTGATTTTTTGCCGAATCTTTCAAGCACGGCGATATCGCCTTCTTCCAATTCAAAAATATCGCTGGCTTCTGAAATCAATCCTTCATCAAGAAACCGGTCAATAATTCTCGGTCCCAATCCTTCAATATTAAACGCTCCCTTGGAGGTAAAGTGCCGTAAAGTTCTCCGGTGAGCGGCCCCACATTTCAAATTGGAGCATTTGTAATAAACCCCTTCTTTCAAAACTTTATCCCCACAAATCGGGCATTTTAACGGCATAATAAATTCTTTTTCTTTGCCGGTCCGCATCTCTTTAATAACTCGTTTGATTTGAGGGATAACGTCGCCGGCCCGAGAAACAATTACCGTGTCTCCTATCTTCACGCCCAATCTTTTAATTTCATCGTAATTATGAAGAGTGGCGTGAGTGATGGTTATGCCGCCGACCTCTACCGGATTTAAAAATGCCACTGGCGTCAAAGTGCCGGTCCGGCCCACTTGAACCTTGATATCCTGAAGAACTGTGGCGGCTTCTTTAGGAGAAAATTTATAAGCGATGGCCGCCCGGGGCGCTTTCCCGATCACTCCGGCTTTGTCAAAAATTTTATTGTCATTTGTGATAACGACAACCCCGTCAATCTCGTAAGAAATCTGCTCGCGATTTTTTTCCCAATGATTTCGGAACTCAAAAACTTCTGAAAGTTGGCTGACTGATTTATTATAAGGATTGGTTTTGAATCCGAAAGCCCTTAAAAGCAAGTGTTCTTCTTCATGGGATTTCTGGCCGATATCGCTCACAATGTCATATTGGAAAGAATCTAATTTTCGGCTGCGGGTGATTTTCGCATCCAGTTGCCGGATAGAGCCCGCTGCAATGTTTCTTGGGTTGGCAAAAGGCCTTAATCCCTTTTTAATTCTGATTTTATTGGCGCGTTCAAACTCTTTTTTAGTGATAAAAACTTCGCCTCTGATAATCAGTTTTTTGGGACGAAGGATATAGTTTGCCGATCGTAAACCGAGTTCTTCTAAATTTTTCGCCACCTCTCCCGGCCCTAATAATTTCAAAGGAATGGCTTCAACGGTTTTTAAATTTTGAGTCACGTCTTCACCAATTAATCCGTCGCCCCGCGTTGAACCTCGGACTAAAATACCGTTTTCATAAGTCAATTCAATGGCTAAGCCGTCTATTTTTAATTCGCAATAAAATAATTTGTAATTGATGGCTTGAATTTTATTTTCTAAAGAATGGCCTAAATAATTTTCCAATCTTTCTGTCCAATCTTTTATATCTTCCTCAGAAAAAGCGTCATTGAAAGAAAGCATCGGCGTTTCATGGCGGATTTTTTTAAATTCTCTCAAAGGTTTGCCGCCGACCCGCTGAGTGGGCGAATCCGAAGTAATTAGCTCGGGGAATTTTTGTTCTAAATTAAAAAGCTCTTTTTTCAAAGAGTCCAAAGCTGGTTCGGAAATCTCGGCCTTATCCAAAACATGATACAAATAACGATAGTGATTGATCGTCTTTTTTAAATTTTCAATCCGCTTTTTAGCCGTTTTTTTATCCTCTATCATAAATTGCGAGGTATAAAGGTATGAAGAAAATTAAATTATATAAAATTTTATATATACCCAAGGTCTATTGATTTTCAATGAAGTCCATTTTAAAAGCTCTATAGATACCGCCCGAATCACCGTAAGAAATTATTTTATAAATGGGCATACATGACGCAAAAGTGCTGGTAGCAGAAACGCCATTATTAAAATTTAATTCTGTATAATCATTTTCTTTAAAATGATTATACAGCTCATATTCAATGCCGGCGTCAGCCGCCATAATCGCTTTAGTAGAATTAATGATGTTTGAAGATTGCCTGATTTGATAAGTCATCAAAAGACCGGCAATCGTAGTTGTACCTAAAATAATCCCACCCAAAGTCAAAACAGTGATTAATATTACTTGACCCTTTTCCATTAATTAAATTATAGCAGATTTGTCTGATATATCGAACTCCTTCGCTATAGTAAGTTTACTTGATATATAAAATATAGGTTTTCTATAGCAACTTTAAACAAAAGAAAAAGACTCCCCCAACTAAGATAAGGAGCCTTTTATTATAATTAAGGAGCCTGTGTTAAAATTTCGCTTTCAGAAGGGAATTCTTCTTTGAATTTCTTTTCTATCTCTTCCGCGTCGTCTTCTAGTTTCCAATACTCTTTTAATATCTCTACTTGCTCTTGCTCCGATGCTGTCTTGAAAGTTTCACGTTCCCAATATCGTTTTTGATATTGAACTTGAAAATAATGAGTTGTTTCGTGTGCTAACATAAACTTAGAGCATCCATCTATTAAAAAAATTGAATTAGTGTAAGGATCGTAAAGTCCACCGTCATATACCAACTCATAATTTCCATTTTTTCTTGCTTGAGCCAAACTATCTTTTGCTTCTTTAATAAGTTCCTCTTGGCTTCTCCCTTTTATGACGTTTTTCCAAAAAATAGTTCCTTCAAAATCTCTTGCCGTTATTCTTACGGCAATCTCCATAATTTCTTCTGGAGAAACTATCTCTATTTTCGGCAAAGGAATTTCTGGGTTAATCTGGATATTCATTTCTTTGGCTACCCACGCGAAGACTTCTTTAAATTCTGCTTTGTTTGCAATTTCTTTAGTAATTTCTCTTTCCTGCGAATTTGGAAATATGAAATTCAAAGTCGCCGTCCCGCTTGCTTTCACTTCAGATATTATCAAGACAATTATACCGAGAACTAAAATCAACTTTTTCATGATTTACCTCCATTTTTGGTTAAATTGTTAATTTACATTTTCTATCTATAAGCAAAGCAAATTTTTATTGATTTGTCAATCAATTAACTTCATTTTTCACTTCCTTTTATTTTTAATTTAATTTGCAGTTTTATTAAGTATAGCAAGATTAAATAATTATTCAAATAATGATTTAAAAACAATGCTTTCCTGAAAGAAAGCATTGTTTTTAAAAATCTTACTAAATTCTGTTTATTATTCGGCTTCTGGCGTGGAAGTAGAACCAATAAACGACTCAATTGATTGGCCAACGCCCGGAATTATTCCCTCTCCCTGAAGTTTTTGAATTTGTGCTTCTAATGAACAGTTAACTAAACAATTTTGCATACATTCTCTGTCGCCAAAAAATCCGGATTTTATAAGAAGCCTAACGCCGAAATTCCAAACCGCCAATAACAAAATGCCGCAAACGAGTATTATCAATCCTTCTTTGCGATAATTTTTCTCTACTAAAAGACAAATGCCGAAAATTATTCCAATAATGGGAGATACAATCGCAAAAGCTATTCCTATCCAAAACCATTTTTTACCTATTTTAAATTTTTCCATAAATTAATAATTATAAATTTTATTTTATTCGACCTTATTATTCGTGAATGATGCCTGATGCGGTTTTAATCTTAACGCATTGAGGCAAGCTTCCGCTAGGATAACTATTATTATAACAAGTTAAACAATAAGTAGTTTCTTCGTTAACGAGCGTTTGTTGGCTGCCGCCCTGAGGACTAAGACCTTGAAGATTTAAATTACCTCCAAAAAGATTACAGATATCAACGTAATTATAATTACTGCAACCCCAAGAAAGCGTTGTATTAGTGAACTCAAATACGGTAGTAGGAAAAGCATTAAAATAACAATTTGGTTGAATTTTTGTTTCAATATCGCAACTTGCGGAATTTCCACTTTCTTCCAAAACGAGAGGTTCAATTCTATACGTGTAGGTTGTATGACCTTGAAGAGCGCTGTCCGTATCGGTATAATTAATTGACGTTTGAGCTGTAGAAGTAGCAAAATTAATCTCTGTATGAATCAGATTCTCATTGCGATAAAGATTATATCCCGTAACCAAACCGGATTTCCCTGCATCGGGAATAATTTGAAGACTGTTTTTAATCGCTTCATTGCCTTTCGGCGGAATAAACGAATTACAAGTTATTTCGGCATTGATCGGTTGCGATTGAAATGCCGGTATTATAAGGCTGCACGGCGTTATTTCAATGCCTTCTTTAGTGAATGTTGAAGACACATCGACAGCAGGAAAATTAATAAAGAATCCGGCAGTCGCAACCATATCTCCGATAGTAATTGCCCATATTAAAGTGCCACTACCGGGTATAATGATATTTAAAGCCCACCCTACAAGAAAACCAATCCAATTTCCCCATATTAAAGAGTCTTTCGTTTCACGGTTCCAAAATCTGGCGTCAAAAACGCTCCCGCTGGCTGTTAAATAAACCCCTTTCATTAAAGCCCAAGCTGTTTTCCTATGCTCCGTGCAAACAGGACCAACATGATAGCTACACTGTTCATCACTTCCTTGAATAATCCATGTGTAATCTTTAACAACTTGATTAATGTCATTTATATTAGAAATTGTTTGAGGACCAGTAGTTAGTTGTATTTTATCAACAATAGAAGTATCGGTTGGAGTAAAATAATATTGTATTTTAAATATCGGTGACAAACGGTTTTTTTCAGTTTCTTTAAGACTCTCATCTTTGCTTAAATAATTTTGAATTATAACATCAGCGGGCAATTCCCCGCTTCCTGTAGATCCTGTACATCTATATTCCGACCAGCAAGATGGACAATATGGAAAATATTTTTGAGAAACACACCATCCTAATTTTCCTACCGTCTTAGTAACTATTTCTGGACCGGAAACTCTTGAAGTGAATTCGCTAGTAATTGCATCAATAGATTCCATCCTGGCGTTGTAATAAATAATTGGGTGTTGAATAACCCATTTTTTACCGATATAATTACCGTCCTTTTTTTGAGTTATAACAACAAAGGTTTCTGTCTTTCCATTATATTTTTCTTTCGTGGAAAGGTTTTTATCACTGAAGGAATTTTCGGCGGTATTTTTTCTACCCGAAATCTGCCAGAATTTATTGATCGGAAAATAAACTTCTTGAGTGAATAAATTATCAGCTGTAGTTCGTCCTTCTGGGGAAACGCCCCAAGCACAAACATTGTTATTATATATATTCTTCAAATCATCGGCTTCATCCACAATATCATCAGCCAAAACCTGCAGCGGCAACATTTCTAAAATAAAAGTGACCGTAATAAATAAAGTTAAACCTTTAAAAATTTTTTCTTTCATTTTTTATTAATATTAAAAATTTATTAAAATCGGTCCTTTAATTATCCTTAAACATTATATCAAACTTTAGTTTTGCTATAGCAAATTCATTTGATATATAAAACTTTAGTTTTCTATAGCATATTTTTCCTATCAAACCCTTAATCCGCAATTATAATCGTCTATATTTCCGGGTTTCTGGCGCTGACTGTTGTCTGTAAATCAGTATAAACTTCCCTGACGCCAATCGGACCGGTTTGAGGCACGGCTGCTCTTAAAATAATAGTGATTCGCGGCGGATAGCTATCATCCGGTTGATTACCGCTGATAATAAAATTTAATCTTTCAATACTTACGTTATCGGCGGTAATGGAGCGTGAATTTCTTATTAATCGACCCGACTCAAGTCTATATGTGACTATTTCGCCTTGCCAAGTGGTAAAAATAATTTCTCCACTGACGCAGGAATTAGGACAAAAATTTCCGCCGCTTCTAATTTCTTTCACCATTTGTTCAATTGATAAAGAAGCGCTATCAGTGGCCGCCATTAAACTAACCAACTGTCTTTGGCTTTTCATTGCCGTAATAAAACTTACGGTTGCTATACTGACAATAGTCACAAATAAAGTCATTGACACTAAAAGTTCGATTGTCGTGAACCCTTTTTTAAAAAAATTTTTCATTTATTTATAGCTAAAGATATATAAATATATATTTATGAATATATCGAATATCCGCTTCGCTATGGTTCTTATGGCGGCGTAACTTCGCCGGTTCCTTTTCGCCAATTAAAGAAGTGATCTTCAACGTTTATATCATTGTTAAAACCTCTTATTTCCCAGCTTACAATTGAATTTACTCTTATCTGGTCATATTCGTCTGCCGAATTTGCAATATTCTCAATAACAATTTTCCTTTTATAGAGAGTTTCTTCCCCCATTGAATAGCCATAAAGTCCTGTTGCTTCGTCAAATCTTAAAAATCTGCCATTGTATGGCGTTAAAGATAAATTATAATCCACTTCGTAATCTCTATTGGCTAAATCCTGATTAAACGGCTGTTCGGCGATGAAATTATGGTCAATCAAATTTTTCACGACCTCAATACCCTCCATCGCCAAATTTGAAGCGATATATTGAGAAGTTACTATTTTATTTAACCTTAAAGATTGATTTAAAAGCTCAATCATTCCTAATACGCCGACAATTAAAATCGACATAGCAATCATCATTTCAACCATCATCTGACCATTATTGGCTTTAAAATTTAAAAATTGAAATTTGTTTTTCATTTTAATTGACGCCATATCCATATCCGCTTGTTGACGGAACTGTAATTTGCCCGGCGTTCGTTATTTTAATTTTAACATCGCTTCTCGGAGACTCTTTGGTTCTTATCGTGATAATTTCTTCGGTAATATCCGAATCATTTAATTTAGTTTTTGGGTCAGGAGGAATAAATTTAACGTTTTCTAAAGAAGTTTCAAACTTCAATCGGGAATCAAGTTTATATTCTTCAAGTTTTTCTCCAGAGCCTCCATTATAAATATTATCGCAAGAAGGTTTTAAATCTTTAAAAATTAAATAGGTCTGACCGCCATTTTCAAAATGGACGCCATATCCGCAAAAATCTACATTGACGCCATAGCCATATCCGCAAACATCTATTTCTCCCATTATTTCGGGTGAGGACATTTGAATAGCCAAAGATTTCGCCTTGTTTAAAACCGAAATAACCTGAGCCTGATCCCGGAAAAGAGCAATTTGTTTTTCTCCGACATGGCTGTAGGTAATTATAATTCCGGCTAAAATCGACGTTATCATCACCATAATCAGAACTTCAATAAGAGTAAAAGCTTTATTCATGGAAGTAATACAAAATAGCCGTTAATTATTTGGAATCCGAAGAAAAAAGTCAGAGCGGCGGCGGTTACCAGAAAAGGACCAAAGGGAAGGCCGTCTTTCATTTTTTTCTTCTTCAGAATTATTAAAATTATACCAGCTAAACCGCCGATTAAAAAGCTCAAAAACAGAATCATTAAAATATCCGGCCAACCAAAAATCAAACCAAGAGCCGCCGCCAGCTTCAAATCTCCAAACCCCATTCCTTTTCCTTTGGAGATAAAAATAGTCAAGCTAAAAACAATTACGGCAAAAATAAAGCCGAGAAGATGATTAAGCCAAACATTTTCAGTAAAAAGAAAAAGGTTGGAATAATAGCCGAGAAAAGTTTGATTTTTGAAGATGGTTATTACTACGCCTAAAATTAATAAAAATAAATTTATAGAATCAGGAATAATATAGTGACGAAAATCAATAATGGCTAAGAGAAGAAAAAGTTCAAAGATAATTATCCATAAAAGCGATCCGAAAAATCCGAACACATCCGAATGCTCTGAAAAAAAGAAAAAGTTATTAAGATTATGCGGAACAAAAACGAAAATCAGACCGGATAAAATTTCAACGAACGGATATTGAAAGGAAATTTTTTGATGACAGCTCCGGCAACGGCCCTTTTGAAAAATAAAACTTAAAACTGGTATCAGTTCATACCAGTTAAGTTGTTTTTGACAATGAGGACAGCGCGACCGGCCGTCAATAACTTTAAAATCAAAAAGTTTTTGGCCTGGTTGGTAACGCAAAGAAACTACGTTAAGGAAGCTACCGATTGCCAGACCGAAAACAAAAAGGAAAAAATAAGACATCTAACTATATTACAACCTGATGCAATAAATCTGATCAGTGCAATTAATGCTGAATAAGGTTCCATCAATGTCTTGAGTCAATGCCGAATTATTAGCATCTTCAAGCCTGGCGCCTAAAACATATTCATCTCTAGCCGCCGAAACTCCATAATAATAAGTTTGAGTTGATAAAGGGTCTTTAGGAATAGTATTTATTCCTAGGCCAGCTCCAGTTAATGCAGTTGAAAGACTGGTCCAATTACCTGGGTCTGGGAAAGCCCCATTTTTATTAAAATAAAGTTCCAAACCGGTTTGAACTTGTCTTAAATCAGCGATTCGGCGAGTGTCTCGGCCTTGTTTTCTGGTGCCCGTTAAACCGACTAAAATTACGCTTGATAAAATTCCGATTATTGCCACCACAACCAACATTTCTATTAAAGTAAAACCTTTTTGTTTCATATTTTTAATTTTTGATTATTAAATTCGACCATTTAACTTATTACCTGACTTAAATTATATATCGGTAAAAGAACCGAAGCAAAGAGGATAGCGATAAATCCGCCAATAACAATCATTAAAATCGGCTGAATTAATTCCACTAGATTAGAAACAACATCATCAACTTCCCGGGAATAAAAATTTGATATTCTCATCAGAAGTTCGTCCAGTCGGCCGGTGCTCTCGCCTACGGCAATCATTTGAGAAACCATCGCCGGAAAATAATTCTCGTATTGACTCAGAAAAACGGACAGCATTTCTCCTTGCCGGACGCTATCGGCGCTGCGGTGAAGAATTTCATAATAAATCGGGTTGCCGACCGTATGAGCCGACGTTTCAATGGCTTGAGCAATCGGCACGCCGCCTTTTATTAAAATGCTAATAGCCGAAGCGAATCTCGCGATATAGATTTTTTTAAATAGATTTGAAAAAACCGGCAATCGCAGAAGTATTTCGTGAGAAACAATTTGCCCTTCCGGAGTCCTGAAATATTCTCTAAGCAATAAGACAAAAAAACCAATGACAACTAAAATCGCCAGCCACCAGTCGCGGAAAAAATGACCGGCGGAAAAAAGCATATTAGTCAAAGTCGGCAAAGCAACGTCCGATTCTTCAAAAATCGGCTCCAGTTGGGGAAAAACAAAAGCTACCATAATGCCGCCGATTACCAAAAATAAAGCAATAACGATAACCGGATAAATCAAGGCATTTCTGACACTATTTTTTAAATTTAAATCTTTTTCCAAATAATCCGCCAAAAACATCATTGCTTTACCAAGCTGGCCGGTTAATTCCGCTGTCTTTATTGTTGAAATGTAAAACTCGGAGAAAACATTCGATTGTCTTTCCATCGCCTGCGACAGAGCTAAACCGCTGTTGATATCACTAAGAAGATCAAAAACTACCTCTTTAAGAATAGGATTTTGGGTTTGTTGGCTAAGATTTTTCAAAGAATCGCCGATAGAAATATCAGCTTCCATTAAAGTGGCAAATTGACGGGTGAATATCACTAAGTCTTGATATTTTATTCTCTGGAAAATTGCTGAAATTTGGTTAAAAAAACCTCTTTTTTCAGAGCTTTCCAAACTTAAAATAAAAAGATTGTGGGAGGTTAATATATTCGCCGCCGCGTCTTTTCCTGCCGCATCAACATAACCAACCTGTAATTCCCCTTCTTTATTTCTCGCTTGATAACGAAACTTCATATTTTAGCTTCTTTCTATTAATATTCTCAATTCTGCCGGGTTCAATGAGTAAAGCTCCGCTTCTTCCAAGGAAATTTCTTTTTGCCTGACCAACTCGGCCAAAGAACGATTGAGAGTCATCATTCCTTCCTGAGAACTCGTCTCAATTACCAAGTCTATTTGAAAAACTTTCCGCTCGCGGATGAGATTTTTAATAGCGGGGTTGGAAATCATCACTTCGCAAGCCGGCAAACGTCCGCCTTCAATCTTAGAAACCAATCTTTCGGAAACAATGCCTAAAAGCACGGCGGATAATTGTGAAGCGACTTGGTCTTGTTGCTCAGCCGGAAAACTATCAATGATTCTATCAATGGTTTGAGCCGCCGAGTTGGTATGAAGAGTAGAAAAAACTAAGTGGCCGGTTTCCGCCGCCGTCAAAGCGGTGGCAATAGATTCTTTGTCTCTCATCTCACCAATCATAATAACGTCTGGGTCTTGTCTGAGAATGGAGCGAAGCGCTCGATGGAAATGGATGGTATCGGTTTTAACTTCTCTTTGAGAAACGATACTTCTATCCTGAACGAACAAATATTCTATTGGGTCTTCAATAGTAATAATATGGTCGGTCCTTGTATGATTTATTTCATCAATAAGAGCCGCCAGTGTTGTTGATTTGCCGTGCCCTGCCGGTCCCACTAATAAAACAAATCCCTGGTTAGCTTTTGTAAAATCGTGAATAATCGGCGGCAAATTTAGTTCTTCAACGGTTTTGATTTTTGACGAGATTGTCCTCATTGCCACCGCCAAAAATCCTCTCTGGAAATAAGCATTGGCTCTAAAGCGGGCTTTATCTTCAAAAACATAAGCGAAATCAAGCTCCTTTTCTCTTATCAAATCCTCTTTTTGTTCCGGCGTTAAAAGCTCAAAAATTAATCCTTGGACCACTTCGGGTGAAAGTATATCTTCTTTTTGAAGCGGCACCAATTTCCCGTCAATCCTGATGGTTGGTCGTCTGCCGACCGCTAAATGCAAATCCGAAGCATTCTGTTGGGCAGTAACTAATAATAGCTCGTTTAATTTTTGTTTATATTCAGCCATTGAATTTTATTCTTTATAATTCTATTGTTTTTATAATTCTATCAGATTTCAGCGGTTTCTCTCAATACTTCTTCAATCGGAACAATACCTTCCAGCGCTTTTATTATACCATCCTGACGCAAGGTTATCATCCCCTGTCGGTTGGCTTCTTCTAAAATTTTGCCTTCAGTCGGATTCTCCACTATAATTTTTTCCATTTCTCTCGTCATCACTAAAATCTCGAACAAAGCTACCCGGCCAAGAAGCCCTTTATTTTTACAGACCGGACAGCCAACGCCATGAAAAATTTCATAAGGCGGCTGAAATTTTATAGTTTTTTTGACTTCTCCGGAAAGTTTATTAATTTCATTTTTGATAATTTCCTGAATTTCCGGCGTAGCTATTTCTTTCTTTTTACATTTCGGGCAAATTTTGGAAATAATTCTTTGAGCCACCATCAAATTTAAAGTGGCAGGAAGCAAAAACGGTTTAACTTTCATGTCTATTAACCGTGGGATTACTCCGATAGCGTTATTGGTATGTAAAGTTGAAAGAACAATGTGGCCGGTTAAAGCCGCATGAATCGCCAAATCTGCTGTTTCGTCGTCGCGGATTTCACCAACCATAATAATATCCGGGTCCTGACGCAAAATCTGTCTTAACCCCGTAGCAAAACTATAGCCGATTTCCGGATGGACCTGCGATTGATTAACTCCTTCAATATAATATTCCACCGGGTCTTCAAGAGAAAGAACATTAACGTCTTCTTTATTTAAAATCTGCATAATCGAGTAAAGAGTGGTTGTTTTACCGGAACCAGTCGGGCCAGTCAACAAAATCATCCCGTAAGGTTTTTGAATACCTTCTTGAATGACTTTTAAATTTCTTCCCATCACCCCAAGTTCGCTAAGTCCCTTCAATCCCATAGTCGGGTCAAGTACGCGCAAAGCCACTTTTTCTCCCATCGGGGTCGGAAAAGTGGCAACCCGGAAATCAATATCGCGTCCCAAAAGAACTGTCCTGAATCGGCCGTCCTGCGGAACGCGAGTTTCATCAATCTTCAAATTAGCTAAAATCTTAACGCGAGAAACAATGGATTGAGATAATTCCGAAGGGAAAGAAGAAGCTTCTTCCAGTTCGCCGTCCACTCTGAATCTTATTCTCCCTTTATTTCTCTGAGGTTCGATATGAATATCCGACGCGCCGGCGGAAACCGCTTCTTTCAAAGTAGAAGCCACTAGTTTAATAATGGGAGCTTCTTCCACCACTTCAATCCCCGCTTCCAGAGAAGTAACTTTTTGCAAAGGACTGGAAGTCGTCCCCGGCTTAATTTTAATACGCTCCAAAGCTTCCAGCACTTCTGACTTATAAGGAATAATTTTTCTTGAAGCTTCTTCAAAATCGGAATGAGAAATAAGATAAGCTCCCAAATTTACTCCTTCTTTGCCGGCGATAAACCTTAAAGCGCTTTGAGCTTTTGAATTTTCCGGATAAACCATCCCCACCGTTAATAATCCTTCTGAAAGAGATAAAGGAATGACTTTATAGTTTTTAACGGTTTCCAGAGGAATTTTTTTTATTAAATTTTCATTGACGTCTTCCGGTTTTATTCTCCTGAAAGGAATGTTTAAAAGCTGGCTCTTTGTTTCAGCCAGCGCTTCATCGTCTATTAGTCTCCTTTCAACAATTATTTCTTCAACATCCTTCTTCTCGGTAATGGCATCTCCAAGAATTTTTTTTATTGAGTCCTGCTCTAATAAACCTTTTTTTACAAGTTCTTGAATTAAAATTTTATTATCCATCTTGTTTTAAAATCCTAAATCAGAAATCTTAATTTCTAAATAATATCTAATTGCCAAAAAACCAAAAACGCTTAGAAATTTGTTTACTTGAATGGATTTGTTTTCCCGATATTTTCCGAAGAAACTTCCGGCAAAATAGAGTATTTTTGAAGCGATTTATAAAATTTGTTGTCGGTAACCGCCTGGACTACTGATTGAGTTTGAATCTGAGAAAGCTGGCTGGAAACTTGAATTTGATACGGAATGACTTTTTCAATTAAAGGAGTTTCAGTAAAAAACAGATAATAAGCGGTGGCGCCGATGACGACCGCTGAGACGAGGATTATTAAAATCGCAAACCAATTCATACCTCTTTTTTCTTTTTCAATAACAATAGCCATATTTAATTGCTTAAATAATATGTATTGACCCCGATAATAAAATCAAAAAAATTTGAAGCTCCGGTTTTATCAATTCTTAAAGTATCCAAATCAAAAATTCTTACGTTATTTTCCGCCTTGGTTAAAAATAAACTTAAAGTTTCATAACTGCCGCTGGCTCTTAAAAGAAAATTAAGTATCCCGGTGCCTTTTATCAAACTGGCATTATCCTCTTTGGAAGGCACGATTGAAGATTCTAAAACATTGACTGATTCAATATTCAAACCGCTGCCTGAAGCCAAGCTGGTCACTTGATAAAGAGCTGAAGCTACCGAGGAATCTTGGGGAAAACTTAAAGAAATTTCATTTTGAAGTTCTGAAAGATTCTGATATTCCGAGAGAATATTTTTAACCTGGCTGGTAACCGCCTTTGTTTGCCCTAAAATACTTTCTCGGCTTGCCACCTCACTTCTTTTCTCAGCTATGGTTTTATAAGCAGGTTTGATAAACATAGCAAAAATCATTAAAGCGCCGATGACAAAAACGGCTGACAGAAAAATACTAAACATTCTTAGATTTGAATATTTCATGGTTGTGTTGAAGTTGGACTAATTGCTTCGCTGGAAGTTGAAGAAACGGGCGTTGAAATTGGAATGATAGGAGGAGCTGACAAAATTGACGTTTCTTTGAAAAAATCAGATTTTAAAATCAGCACGATTTCAAAATTTATTCCTGTTTTTTCGCCTTGTTGAGAATTTTTAAAAGATGACTTTTCCACTAACGCTGACTGCCTGAAAATTTCAAGCTGTTGAGACAAAACTTCGTAAGAGGAAACGGTGCCTGAAAGTTTCAATTCTCTTCTGCCGATATCCAAATTTAAACCGGTATAAGCTAAATTCTTTAAAGAATTTTCTTCCAGAAATTTTAAAATATTTGAACTGAAAATATGATTTCCCAACAAGGTTTTCAAATTGGAAAGCTGGGAATAAAATTTTAAAAAGTCGTTAACCTCGCTTTGACTGAATGATTGACTCAATTTTCCAATTTCAGCATCAAGGTTTTTTATTTTTTTATCAAGATACGGTTCATAGCCAATTTTCATGCCGAAAAAAACGAGCAGGATGATGCCAAAAAGAAAAATAGTAAAAACTAAAAGACGCCAAGGCCATCCCGTTTTTAACGCTTCGGGTCTTAAAAATTCTTTTTCTATAAGAGTTTTTGATTGTTCCGCCATATTAAATAAATTCTTTTAATCCTAAACCGATAGCGACCGCGAAAGCGCTGCCGATTTCTTTTGCCATTGGTTCCAATTCTATCGGATAGCTGAGTTTTGCCATAGCATTTCCGATTTCTGTTTCTAGACCGGTTTCTTTCTCAAAATATTTTTCAATTCCCAAAAGATTCGCTCCGCCGCCGGCTAAAATTATTTTTTTAACATCTTTCCCGGCAATTCCGTGAAAAGCATTGATAGCTCGTTTACCTTCTCCTATTATAGCATCTAAAAATGGAAGGGCTAATGTGGATAACTCATATTCTCCTCTCGTGGCTAAAAGTCCTTTATTTTTCTTTAATTCTTCCGCTCTTCTGACATCAACTCCCAAGCCGTTAGCGATGGCTCTGGTTAAAGAAATGCCGGCATAATCGCTAAAATTATTATAACGCAGATGACCATCCTCAACAATAGCAATATTGGAATTATAACAGCCGATGTCTACCAAAAGAGTCGGGTCAATGTTATTCGGACCAATCAGAGCCCTTATCAAAGCCAAACTTTCAATTTCCAGAGCTTTTAAATTAAGTCCAGCTAATTTGAAAATCCGCTGGTGTTTCAAAATTTCCTCTTTGGGCACCGAAATCAAAAGAATCTGTTGTTTTTTGCCTTCTTCAGTATCTTTTTCGCCAACTTTCATCCATTCAATTTCAACCTCCGAAGACGGCAAAGGAAGATATTGTTTTATTTGGTAGCCGACGACTTTTCCTATTTCGGCTTCGGGCAATTCCGGTAAATCAAAAAAAGTTATAAACGAAGAAAAAAGAGGGATAGAAGCGATGACATTTCTGGTTGTTATTTTTGTCTGGCTAAAAAGTTCTTTTAATACTCCAGCAGTTTGTTTCTCAGAAAGCTTTAAGGAGCTGGTTTGAATCGCCTCATTGGGCCGCTCCAAATGAGATGAGGCTTCCAAAACTCCGTAATTAAAAAATAGAGGTTTAGGCGAGCCTCTTCTGATTTCCGCTATTTTTATGGAAGCGGTACCGATATCAACGCCGACAATGCTTTTAGAACCGAAAATATTTAACATAAAAATAAAAATCCTTTATATTATTATATAATGCTTTTATTTATAAATAAAGTAAAGAATTTTATTTTAGACATTCTTTTTCCGCCGATTTGCGTTAATTGTCAAAAATCGCTTGATAAAAATGAGTTAACTGTTTGTCAGGAATGCCTTTTAAAAATTCATTTAAACACTTCGTTTTTTTGTCCGGTTTGCCGGGCGCGGCTGGCGGAAAACAAAAAAACCTGCCATTTAAAAAGCCAGTATTTGTTGGCGGCAGTCGGCAATTATGACGACCCAGTACTCCAAAATTTAATTCAATCATTTAAATATAAAAGCGTAAAATCTCTCGCTCCGATTCTAACTGATTTATTAATAAAGTATATTAAGAATGTTTTTAGTTGTTCGTCGTTAGTTATTGGTCAATTTATTATTGTACCCATTCCTCTTTATCCTCGCCGCGAAAGAGAACGCGGTTTTAATCAATCAAAATTATTAGTCGAAGATTTGTCAAAAAAATTAAATTTGGATTTTCACGAGGCCTTAGTTCGCGTTAAAAAAACTCTTCCTCAGGCTCAGTCAAAAGATATAGAAGAAAGAGTCAAAAATATTGAAGGATGTTTTAAAATGAAAAATTCTGAGCTTGTCGAAGGTAAAAATATAATTTTAGTTGACGATGTTTTTACTTCTGGCGCCACTATAAACGAAGCAGTAAAAATTCTCAAACAAAACGGCGCTAAAAAAATTTTAGCGCTGGTCTTAGCTAAAGCGTAAAAAGTGGACCTGGGGGGAATTGAACCCCCGACTCGACTATGCCATAGTCGCGTGTTACCACTATACTACAGGCCCAAAACCAAAAGAATTGCAACTTCTAACTAAAAACTATAAAATTATTAATTGTATATTATTGGAAACTTTTAGTTTTCAATACTATAAACTAAAAACTGAAAACTATCAATAAATGCCCTCGTAGCTCAATGGACAGAGCAGATCCGTCCTAAGGATAAGATGGGAGTTCGATTCTTCCCGAGGGCACTTCCACTTATGGAAGTGGTTGGAGGGTTGGCAGAGCGGCTTAATGCGCCACACTCGAAATGTGGTTGAGGAGAAATCCTCTCGCAGGTTCAAATCCTGCACCCTCCGCTAATGGGAAAAAACCTGGATAAAAAATTTCAAAAAAAGATTGAAAATTTTACATGTGAGCAGTGCGGTCGTATTATCAAAGGCACAGGATATACAGATCACTGTCCGGATTGTTTATGGTCTAGGCATGTAGATATTAATCCTGGAGACAGAAAATCAAGATGTAAAGGAATGATGGAACCAGTAAGCATAGAAATCTGCGGTGGTAAAAATATAATTCATTATCAATGCACAGAATGTAGCCACAAGCATCGAGTAAAAACCACCCCAGACGATAATTTGAATGAAATCGTTAAATTATCCAGTAGGCCTCTTGAAAAGAGAACGGCGCGGGCGGGACAAAAAGTCAGAAAAAGTATTTTATCTGATAAATAATCGCCAAAATAAAAATTAAAGAAAAAATAAAAGCCAAAATTGCGGCTTTTTTTGTTTTCCTAAATTTCTGATACATCAGACAAATTATAATTCCGTCAATGGAAAACATAATTCCGCCGACAAAACTGATGACCTGAATGAAATTTTTTAAGCCGAAAAGAAAAAGCGCCAAAGGAATAAAACAAGCGATAAACCAAGCCAGTTTTTCGGAAATTTTCAAATCAAAATTAAAAACTTTTTTTAGGGTCAAACCTAAAGTGATAAACGAGGTAAAAGTAGCTAAAACGCCGAATAAAAATCCAATAGCCATCACCTTACTCCCCAAAAAACTTTTTAAACCGATTAGAGCCGACTCGGTAGTTTGACCCCCGGAAATTCCCAAAATAGCTATCACGAAAAAAATGTAAACAAAAATTGGAATTAAAACCGCCAAAGAAACAACTTTTTTTAAAATTTTTTTATTATCTCCGAGCTGTTCTTCAATTTCTGGTATTAAAGACAAACCCCATAAAGAAAAAAGAATCGGGCCAAAAGGAAGGAATAAACTTGAAACCGTGAACTGTGAACTGTGAACTATGAATAGATTACTTAGATTAAATACTGGCAGACCTTTTATAAAAACAAAAATTAAGGCGGCAAGAAACAAAACCAATCCCCAAAATTCTATTTTCTCAATGGCTTTAATCCCAAAATAGATAAGTCCGGCGCCAGCAAGAAAATAAACCAGAGTCCAAATCAAAATGTTCCCGCCGAAAACCGGCAAAGCCAAATTAGCTAAAAATTCTCCGCCTACGATTAAATAAGCCAGAATCGTTCCCAAGAGTCCTATTATAAAAGAAAGTGTGGCGATTCTTTTCCCCCATTTTCCCAAATAAAAATCAGCAAACCCGGGCAACCGCCGAAAGTCAGGAGCCCCCAAAGATAATTCGCTGAAAATCAGATGAATAAAAATAGCGACGATTCCAAGAATAAGAAGATAAAAAACTATGGTCCAAAATCCCACTTGCGAAGCTAAATACGGCAAAGAAAAAATTCCGACACCGATAATAGTGCCGGCTAATGTTACTAAAGGGAAAATAAAAGATTTAATTTTATTCATTTCACTGGCGGAGGCGGGAGGATTCGAACCTCCGATACCATTTCTGGTATAACGGTTTTCAAGACCGTCCCATTCAGCCACTCTGGCACGCCTCCATGTGGACCGTAGCGGATTCGAACCGCTGA
>Ga0315539_1001066_pt1 | contig 20487 bp, 13 predicted proteins | sample SalMarSW160150MG_FD_203097 | JGI IMG/M metagenome (GOLD analysis project Ga0315539, IMG submission 203097) | Salt marsh sediment microbial communities from the Plum Island Ecosystem LTER, Massachusetts, United States - Salt Marsh Sediment SW1601-150 ... | reverse complement strand
GGAGGGGGATGGGGGGTACCGCTCCACCGAGGCGATGATCATTCACTATGCCGATTATATCAACTTCGAAAGCTTAGGCGGCAAGATGTAAACTTGAGAAAGCAAAGCTGAAGATTGCAGTGTCGAGAGCGCGTAGCCAAGCCTTCACGGCTTGGCACCGAGGCATAAAGCCTTGGCTACGCGTAGATGGGTCTTATTTTTCATCTGCAATTTTCAGTTCATTTGGAAGTCAAGGAAATTTAAATGAACCCAAAGGAGGAGAAGAATGCCCACCAAACAAAGACAAGTTAACCTAGACCTGAAAGAAATGCCAACTCAGTGGTACAATATACTTCCCGATCTGCCGGAACCTCTCCCTCCTCCCCAGGATCCGGAGGAAGGGGAATCAAGGATCGAGAAGCTGCCGGAGATATTGATCGGCGAGTGCCTAAAGCAGGAATTCTCCACGGATAGATGGATCGATATTCCGGAAGAGCTTCGAGAGACCTATTTTCAAGCGGGCAGACCCAGGCCAGTTTTTAGAGCTCTGAATCTGGAAAAGAAACTGGACACTCCCGCCCGGCTTTACTACAAGGCCGAATTCCACAGCCCCACCGGTAGTCACAAGGTGAACACCGCCCTGGCCCAGGCTTACTACGCCAAGAAGGAGGGCTACAAAAGACTTACCACCGAGACCGGAGCAGGGCAATGGGGAACTGCCCTTTCTTATGGCGCGGCTTTGGCTGGCCTGGAGTGCACCGTCTTTTGGGTCAGAGCGGTCTACAACTGGAAACATGATCGGAGAAGTCTGATGGAATTATTCGGAGCGGAGGTACATGCATCACCCAGTGATCAGACTGAGTTTGGCAAAACCTTATATGAGAAGGATCACAATCACCCGGGCTCGTTGGGAATCGCGATCTCGGAAGGTGTGGAGGACGCCAAAAAAGACCCGAAGGCTATCTATTGTTTAGGATCGGTTTTGAACCATGTGTTGATGCACCAGAGCATAATAGGCCTGGAGACCAAAAAACAGTTTGAAAAACTCGATGACTATCCGGATTTGGTTATATCCTGCTTGGGAGGCGGGAGCAATTTTGGAGGATTTGCACTGCCTTTCATGCATGATGTATTGAAAGAAGGGAAAAAGATCAAATTTATCGCGGCCCAGAGCAAAGCTGCTCCCAACTTGCAGGGCGAATACAGGTATGATTTTGCCGATTATGCCGAGCAGACTCCTTTGTTGAAGATGTACACGTTGGGGCATCAGGTGAACATGGGGCCGATAAGAGGAGATGGATTGAGATACCATGGGTGCTCTCCGATTTTGAGTCTCTTAAGAGATAAGGGATATATTGACACTGTGGCCTATCCCGAAGATGAAAAATATGTCTTTGAAAAGGCCAAGTTGTTTATCCAAAGTGAGGGCTACCTGCCTGCTCCCGAGTCTGCATACAGCATTGCCTGCGCCATAGACGAGGCCACCAAGTGCAAAGTAAGTGGCGAGAAGAAGACGATCGCCTTCAATGTGAGCGGACACGGCTTCCTGGACATCGTTGGGTATCGAGCAGTCCTGGGATTAAAATGAGAATCGAGGTATGAACCATTCGGTTCATACCGAGGGAACCGACAAAGTAATCTATCTGGAGATTGCTTCGCTAGCGCTCGCAATGACATAGGTGACGCTCGTCATTGCGACGAGCGGAGCGACGAAGCAATCCCATTGGATTCCACTATGTGGAGATTGTCCCGTCTTAATTTCATCGGGACATGCAATGACAAGTTATTATACTCTAGAACCGATGCACGAGGGATAAGGATATGAAGCTGGATGACGTGATTATCACCAGAGCTATAGTAGAGAACTTCTCCAAGAAATTTTTGGAGTATTCAGAAACAGACGTGGCCATTGTCGGAGCTGGGCCAGCCGGGCTTTGCGCGGCCTACTATTTGGCAAGGGAAAAGGTCAAAGTGGCCGTCTTTGAAAGAAAGCTCTCCATAGGTGGAGGTATGTGGGGCGGGGGAATGATGTTCAATGAGCTGGTGGTCGGCGAAGAGGGCAAGAGAATCTTAGAGGAAATCGGGGTTGGGTACGAGAGTTACCAGAAAGGATACTTCACCGCCGATGCGGTTGAGTGCGTCTCCACTTTGTGTTCAAAGGCGGTAAAGGCCGGGGCAAAGGTCTTTAATCTGATAAGCGTCGAAGACGTAATGCTGGAGAATGAAAGTGTGTGTGGCTTGGTGCTGAACTGGTCGGCGGTGGAACTGGCGAATCTTCACGTAGATCCATTGACCATTCGAGCGAAATATCTGGTGGAAGCAACCGGCCATCCGGCAGAGCTGGTGAAGATAATCGTCAGAAAGATCGGTCCCAAGCTTTTCACCTCGACCGGAGATATCCTCGGAGAAAAGCCGATGTGGGCGGATAGGGGAGAAAAAGAGGTGGTGGAAAACTCAAAGGAGGTCTTTCCCAGGGTCTACGTGACGGGAATGGCGGCCAATGCGGTCTATGGCTCGCACAGAATGGGACCTATCTTCGGAGGAATGTTGCTCTCTGGTGAAAAAGTGGCAAAGGAGATTTTCGAGAAATTAAAAGAGAAAAAGTAAAGATTCAAAACTGCAAATCAAAATTCAAAGATATCCCAATCAAAGATTTTCAGAGCATATTGTGATGCGGAAAATTTTGTCTTTCGTCTTGTCGGCCTTAATAGTCTCAGTCATTCTGATTCAGGCGGTTCCTGCCCAAAATGAGCCTGAACAAGAGGCACAGGCTTCCACAATGGCTGACAGCTCAGAAGAAGCTCTGGCACAAACTCAGTTGGAGAAAGAAGAGCGTTTGGAAAAAGCGATCCAATATCAGAAGGCGAAGAATGTCCACTTCTTTGTGGATCAAGGCTACACTATCGTCTTTTTGGTTTTGTTTCTGTTCCTCGGAATCTCGGCATATCTGCGAAGGCAAATCGAGAAGATCACAGAAAAGCGATTTTGGGTGGTAGCACTCTATGCTTTTCTGTTTCTCATCATAGCATTTGTGGTCGGATTTCCTTCCAGCTATTATGGTTTTTCCCTGGAACATAAGTATGAACTGTCCAACCAGACCTTCTTTCAGTGGTTCGGAGAAGAGGTATTGAGCCTGTTGGTTCTCGCCATAATCGTTTTGATTGCAGTGGAAGGGATATATCTGACTCTTAAGAAGGCACCCAGAACCTGGTGGCTTTACGTCTCGGGGTTCTTCATAATCTTCACCGTAGTCCTGGTAAATTTAGCCCCCATTTTGATTATGCCACTGTTTAATGTCTACACTCCTCTGCCTGAGGGTGAGTTGAGAGAGAGACTGGTAAGGCTGTCCCATAAGGCGAACGTGGAGGTGGAAGATATCTTCACCGTGGACATGAGCAAGCAAACCAAAAAGGCAAATGCCATGTTCACCGGACTGGGCAACACCAAAAGAATCGTCTTGGGTGACAATCTTATAGATGAGTTCACTTCCGATGAAATCGAGGTGGTGATTGCACACGAGATGGGACACAATCTCAAGCATCATATCTGGTGGGGAATACTCTTCTCTTCGATTCTGATGGGCATAGGGTTTTTCATAATTCATCTGATCGGCCCCAGGATCATAACGCGGTTCAGAAACAGGCTGAAGATTGAGAACATGGCTGACGTGGCGGGATTGCCTTTGATACTTCTGATCTTTGTGATCTACGGCATAATCACCATGCCCATAGGTCCAGCCCTTTCCAGGCAAATGGAAAGGCAGGCAGACAGGTTTGCTCTGGACATGACCTATAATAAAGAAGCCTTTATCTCCACCATGGATAAATTAGCCTATGTCAACTTAGCCGATCCTAATCCGAGCCCGGTAATTGAATTCTTGCTGTATGATCATCCACCCATTTCAAAAAGGGTACAGTTTGCCGAAGAATATGAGTTTTGAATGTTGCGGAGACCTTCAGGTCTCCATTGTGGAAGGCTGAAGCCTTCCGCTACATCTGAACCCTATTTCTGTTATGAATTCTAAGCGCAAGGTTAATCGTTTAGAATTTGATCTACACAGTCAAAAGAGGTCTCCATTGTGGAAGGCTGAAGCCTTCCGCTACACCTGAACCCTCTTTCCGTTATGAATTTTGAGCGCAAGGTTAATCGCCTGGAGCTTGATCTGTATTGTCAAGAAAGAGTTTATTTTATCACCATCTGTACTTTTGACGGGCAGGCGACATTCAAAGATCTGCAAATTGTGAATTTGCTTTTAGAAAAACTAAAAGGATGTTGTAAGACTTTCGGATTCATAAATTACGTATACTGCTTTATGCCTGATCATTTACATCTTCTGTTGGGTGGTACGGAAGGGTCTGATCTTATAAAGATGATTAAGCAGTTTAAGCAATTGACCGGATATCACTTCAGGAGAGAGGCCAAGAAGAAGCTGTGGCAAAAGAGTTATTATGACCACATCCTTCGGAAGGAAGAGAGCATAGGCAAGGTTGTCAGATACGTTTTGGAAAACCCAGTCAGAAAAGGTTTAGTCAAACACCCAGAGGAATACCCTTTTTCAGGTTCTTTGGAGTTTGAAAAGGAGATATTTAAAATGTAGCGGAAACCTTTAGGTTTCCATAATGGAAGGCTGAAGCCTTCCGCTACCTTGCACACTATAGAATAGAATTCTGACTACGTTTTTCATTTTCATTCTTATTTTGTTCAGCCGCATCCAATGGGCTTTTGAATCAGCTGGACAAATTGGAACACGATTATCAAGGAGAAGCAGGATTTCGCAATGAGCAATGGAAAAACTATAATCGAAAAAATCTTATCTAAAGCGTCGGGAAAAGCTGTTTGTGCCAATGATCGAGTGTGGGCGGAAGTGGATCTGGTGGTGATCAGGGATTTTGGGGGTCCCAATGCCGTGCTGGAGTTCGACAAGTTTACAGATAAGGGAAAAGTCCTAGACCCGGATAAGATCGCCATGACCTTTGACTACCAGGCCCCTGCCAAAGACATGAAGGTGGCGCAGAATCAAGCTCTGTGCAGAGAATTTGCCACAAGGCAAGGGATAAAGAATCTCTTTGACGTGAACTGGGGAATCGGGCAGCACGTGCTTTTGGAGCAAGGGATGATTAAGCCTGGATCGGTGGTGATCGGGACCGACAGCCATATGAATCTCTTAGGATCGATGGGATCATTTGCTTCGGGAGTCGGGAATACGGATATCGTTGCGGCCTGGTATTCGGGAAAGCTGTGGTTCAGGGTGCCTGAGACGATCAAAGTGATTTTCAAAGGAAAATACAAAGAGCCGGTCTCGGCAAAGGATTTAACGCTGAAATTTGTGAAAGACATAGGGACTGACAAACCCAACTATAAATCACTTGAATTTGTGGGCGAGCCCATCGAAAACCTTTCATTGGCCGGCAGGTTGACTCTGGGGAGCATGGTGACCGAGGTGAACGGCAAGGTGGGCTTCATTCAGCCCAGCGATGGGACGTTGGAATTTTTGAGGTTAAGATGTGGAGACAACCTGGATGTGGTGACGCCGGATGAAAGTGCAGGATATCTGGACGAGGTGGAAATCGACGTTAAGAACTTGGTACCGCAGATTGCTTGTCCCCACACTCCGGATAACGTAAAGCCGGTGGAGGAGGTCGAAGGAGCGCCCTTCAACGAAGGATTCATTGGCTCCTGTACCAACGGAAGATTTGAGGATTTCAAAGCCGCCGCCCGAATTCTGAAGAAAGCCGGCAAGATTCACCCCGACGTGAGATTCGTCGTTGTCCCCGCCACCAGGGAAGTAGCCATGGAAATGCTCAAAGCGGGACTGTATGAGGTCTTCATGAAGGTGGGGGCCATGGTGACCAATCCCGGATGCAGTCTTTGCACCGCGGGACATCACGGTGTTCTGGGCAAAGGGGACATTCTTCTATCCACCTCTAATCGGAATTTTTTGGGCAAACTGGGAAAAGGAGCGGAAGTATATCTTTGCAGTCCCGCCACGGTGGCCGCTTCGGCGGTGGAAGGGAAAATAACGGATCCGAGAAAATACTGGTAAATATGTTCCGAGTTCAAGATTCAAAATTCAAGACTCAAGATCCAGAAGATCGTTTAGATATGGGGGACACATGAGAGGAATCCTCTGGGGGTTGTATCGGGATAAGGAAGTTTGAAGATTTGGACGTTTGGAAAAAATCCAGAGAGTTGGTTAACGAAATATATTCGCTCACGAAGAGGCAACGTTTTTCCAAAGACTTTGGCTTGGTCGATCAGATCAGAAGATCAGCCGTTTCGGTAATGTCGAACATTGCTGAAGGATTTGAAAGGGGATCAAATACTGAATTCATCAGATTTCTCTATATAGCAAAAGCTTCCTGTGGAGAGATTAGGTCGCATCTTTTCATCGCTTCCGATCAGGGTTACCTGACCAAGGATGAACTGGACAAGATAATGTCTTCTGCCAGTGCCGTTTCGGCCATGATTGGTGGGTTTATCAGATACTTAAGAGGCTCCAAAATGAAAGGAGAAAAATTAAAACCACGGTCTTGAAATTCGAACGCAAGTATGAATTGTGCGTTCAAATCTTGAATTTTGAATGTTGAATCCTGAATGATTCTTATGAAAGGTACTTTGGTAAATACGGCCACGGTCCTTTTGGGAAGTTCTTTTGGTCTTCTGATCGGAAGGCGCTTCTCGGAAAAGATCAACACCATCGTCATGCACGCCCTGGGCCTGTCCACGCTTTTGATCGGCTTTAAGATGGCTTTCGAAACCGAGAGCATCCTTCTGGTCATCGGGAGCCTGGCCATCGGGGGGATCATTGGAGAAATTCTAGGATTAGAGGAAGGATTGGAGAGGTTGGGTGATTTAGTCAGAAGGAAAGTAAAATCTGAATCGGGGACCTTCGTTTTGGGATTTGTCACCTCCAGTTTGGTCTTTTGCATAGGTCCCATGACCGTTGTGGGATCCATTCAGGATGGGGCCAGCGGAGATGCCAGCGTCTTGTACGCCAAATCACTGCTGGATTGTTTTGCCTCAATGGTTTTCGCCTCCAGCCTGGGGGTGGGCGTCTTGTTTTCCTCCATAACCGTTCTTTTGTTTCAGGGAGGCCTTACCCTTTTGGGCAGTCATCTATCGTTTTTGCTCAGGCCTGAAGTCCTAAACGAACTGACTGCTACGGGCGGACTCATCATCGTGGGAATTGGCATCTTTCTTTTGGGGATAAAGAAGATAAAAGTCGGGAACTTCCTGCCGGCCTTGGTGGTCGCGGTGATTTTAGCCTTGTTCTTCAAATAGATCAGGCTGAAGAACCATCTTTTCTATCCGACAAAACGTATAAAAGGCAAACTTTAAAAGGGAGGGAGGCTTTTATGTCGCCGGTAACAGCAGATACAAAGATTTTGGATCTGAGACCCGAACACGTTTCAAAGAATCTGGGAAGCAAAAGCAAGGTGTGTCTCTTGAACTCCCACGATATCTTCAAGGTCTTGAGGGATGAGAAAGTCATCGTTATGGCGTGCAATGCCAGAATAAAACACGTGATTCCTGGGATAATGCGAGCTGCCGAAGAGTTGGACTCAGTCGTGGCCTTCGAGTTGGCCAAAACGGAGGGGAGTGTGGACGGCGGGTATACAGGGCAAACCCCTCAAATCTTCTTTGAGACGGTGGTGGGGTACGCAGAAGAGAGCAGATTCTCAAAGCCCTTTTTCATTCACGGTGATCATACCACGGTTAAAGACACCTCGCCAGAGGCTCTCGGATCCGCCAAGGAGCAGATCGAAGCTGAAATTCAGGCTGGCTACACTTCGATCGCCATCGATGCCTCCTTCAATGAACTGGGGGACAACACGAGAATAACCAGTCAGCTTGCCAACCTAATGCTTCCCTATGATGTGGGCCTGGAGGTTGAGGTAGGGGAGGTGAAACGCGCAGGAGAAGAAGCTACCCTCACCACGATGGAAGAGGCAACTGCTTTTATCGATGGATTGGAGGAAAACGGAATTCATCCAGATCTTTTGGCCATAAACAACGGTTCCAAGCACGGAAACTACCTGGCGGGGGAGAAGATATTCATAGACTTAGAAAGAACAGGAGAAATCTTCGCTTCCGTCAAACCCAAAGGCGTTTGCATAGCTCAGCACGGGATCACCGGAACGCCGCTAAGCGTGGTAGGGCAATTCGCCGACTATGGGATTCGTAAAGGGAATGTGGGAACCGAATGGCAGAATATCGCGCACGAGTTTATGCCCCAAGATCTGATGGATCAGATGAAAAGATGGGCTCAGGAAAACAAAAAGGACATAAAATTCGCCACCAGGCAGTTCAAAAAAGATATAGATTCCATTCCTCAAAAGCATGCTAAACAGATAGAACAGAAAGCCTACGAAACCGCGTGTTCCTTCATCAATGCTTTCAAGGCTAAGAGCTTAGCCAGCCTGGTCAAAGAAAGATTGCTGAATTAGATGGCAATAAGGAGACTTTCGGAACACGTATTCAAAGCGAGGAGAATCTGGCCGAGTGATATTTGAATCTAGGCGGAGATATGTTCAACTTTGGCTCAGCAAAAAATGCTTGACAAAGTTGATTTTTCCCGTATAATAAGAGACAAAATTGAACCAGAGGATTAGCCTATAGGAATTAGTCAAAGGGTTTTGTTTTCAGTAGTCGGTAACTTTTCAGTCGTTTGAAAAAGGCTGAAGAGATGAACTCAAATAGAAAATGGATATTTAAGCTTTACGTTGCTATTGAGTCGAAAACCCTTTGACCTATAGGTTCTTGTGCCGAGTTGCGGCGGGGTTTTACATCCAGACTCACTCGGCTTTTTTATTTGTGGCTTTTAGCATCGAACCGGACCGGGGAGAAAATGGCAGCAGGGAGAGTTGTTAAAACAGTATTCTTACCAGCGTTTTTGGCTTTTTCCCTTTATCCGGGAGAAGTGCGTTCCGTTTCGGAATATGATGAAATTGAAATACTACAATCCGATCAAGAGGGCGTGGTTTTCAGATATTGGGTTCCGGAACCTGTTATAAGAAAAACTGAGATAGACGGGATTGATCTTGACCAGATAGACTTAGATGAATGTGTGCCCTCCGACCTTCCAGGGGAACCTCGATTGCCTGTGAGGATAGTGGTGATAGGGGTTCCGCTTCAGTCTGAAATCGAAGTGGAAATTCTGCAAGAAGAATCCAGAGAGCAGACGGGGGTAAACTTAAGCTCTCCCCTCAGAATAGAGGAGAGTGACGAAAGCCCATTAGGGTATAAGGTCTCGTACCAGGAATTAGACAAAACCCTTATGCGTGACCGATTCTTTCCAGAAAGGATGGTCTCTTGGGAGCCTCCCATCTTCTTGAGGAATCAAAGGATAGTGAGGCTGAAGATCCATCCGATTCAATATAACCCCCGAAGAAAAGCCATCAGATACCACCCGCAACTCACCATCTCGGTTCGCTTTTCAGGCGGGAAAAGAGAAACGGAACCCCAGCGGGCTGAAAAGGACCTTTTTGAGAGAATCTACCGGAGTGTTCTGTTAAACTATGAGGAGTCCAAAATCTGGAGAAGGACAGAGCAGGAACGGCGTTTTCTCAAACCTGGTCTGTCTTATCCTTTTGGCTATGCTGAAAACTGGTATAAGATGGTGGTTCGGGATAATGGGATTTACGAAGTCGACCGAAGCATGTTAATCCAAGCTGGAGCGCCAGCAGGTGAGATTGACCCCAGAACCTTTCGGATTTTTACCGGTGGCGGAAAAACATTGCCCTTCGACAATTCGGGCTCTTTTTTGGAACTTCAGGAGCTGTCGATTCTTGTCTCCGGAGAGGAGGATGGCTCCTTTGATTCGGATGATTTCATCCTCTTCTACGGTTGGTCGGTGAATGATTGGGATTACGATCTTAGCGGAGAGGGGGCCAGTTTTTATACCAATCCATTTACCCGTGACCACATCTTTTGGCTCACCTTTGGTAATGAGGCTTCCTTTCCCCAACCTCCCAAGAGGATGGAGGTCAAAAGCGGGGCGTTGGTTGAGCAACATCCCTTTTCCCCTTATAAGTTCAAGGCCCGAGTGCACATGGAGGAGGACCAGCAGTGTCCAGATTACAGCGATTGGTATTGGCTGAGGACAGATTCGGTTCGCATGAAACTGAGCCTGCCGGGGGTAGTTCCAAACGATACCAATTTGCTGAAAATCAAGACGGAGTCGGTGGAGCAAGCAGACATCAGAGTTAATCAGGAGCCTGCAGAAATAATCGATTCGCTCTCCTCGTTTACCCTCAGGGTCGCTTCCACCTCTGCCTTCCACGGTGGGATAGTGGACACATTGGATTTCTTTTTCTCGGATACGGTTTTTTTGGATTACTACGAGGTGGAATATTGGCGGAAGTTTGAGTGTCACGACCGCCAGCTCTTCTTCCAAAGCCCCCCAGCTCAAGGCGTGGTCCAATACGAAATCTCCAATCTTTATTCCTCCCAGGCGTGGGTCTTCGATGTGACGGATGAGTTTGAGGTAAAGGTGTTTGATCCCATCGAGATCGATGGAGAGTATGTCAGACTCCAAGATACAGTGGAGGCGAGTCTCAGAACCAGATATTACCTGGTGGATCAAAGCAGATTTAAAAAGCCGGCTAGTTTATTATTGGATGAAGTATCGGATTTGAGAAATGTTGACAATCGGGCAGATTTTCTGATAATTGCCCATTCCGATTTCTACCACCAGGTTCAAAGCCTGAAGGACTGGAGGTCCTCCTTTAACCAGATGGAAGTGAAGACCATCAGGGTTCAAGACATATATGATGAGTTCTCCGGAGGCCTTCTTGACCCGGTAGCCATCCGGGACTTCTTGAAATATGCCTACCAGGAATGGCAAAGCCCGGTACCTGCTTTCGTCCTTTTGGTGGGAGACGGGACCTACGATTACAAAAACAACCTGGGCACCGGCGAACAAACCTTCATTCCTCCGTTCACGGTAGACCCCTCGTCGGTCTCCGATGACCAGTATGTGTGGTTTGGAGATACCCTGATAATGGTTATCGGTCGACTCCCGGTAAGGTCGGCAGGCGAGGCCGAGACGGTGGTGGAGAAGATCACAGGCTATGAAAGGGAGCCCGAATTCGGGATCTGGAGAAATCTGATCACGCTGGTGGCAGACGATGAGTGGGATAAGGTGGGCGTGCTTGACGATTTGTGGAGGTATCATACTCGAGATAGCGAGAAGTTAGTCAAGTACCACGTCCCCTCATCCTTTGACGTCTCCAAAATATACTTGATGGAGTACCCCTTTGATTATAAAGGAGAAAAGCCCCAGGCAGAGGAAGCCATCGTCAACAGCTTCAATTCGGGTTCCTTGATCGTCAACTATATAGGGCACAGCAATCCGGATTTGTGGGCACACGAGAAGGTCTTCAGAACGGCTCAGGATATCCCCAAGCTTGCCAATGGAAAAAGACTTCCCTTGGCTTATATGGCCTCCTGCAGCCAAGGGTTGTTTTTCAGTCCCTTCACTCAGGGGATGGCCGAGGAACTATTAAGGGCGGAGGGGAAAGGAGCCGTGGCCACGATATCGGCAGTTTTGAAGGTTACGCCGGACGATAACGCCGCACTCAACTTCAAAGTCTATGATTTCTTGCTATTTGATTCTCTTTCCATGTCCATAGGGGAGGCCCTGTACTCTGCCAAACTCGTGCGAGGCCTCGATTCCAATGACAGGAGATATGCCCTCTTTGGCGATCCCGTTCTGAGATTGGGAATTCCGAGTTTGGAGGTCAAACTGACTCAGGTTTCCCCGGAGACCTTGTCCGCTCTGAGTCTGGTAAATATACAAGGAGAGGTCTGGGAGAGGAAAGGCGATCTGAAGGCCGATTTTGACGGGACAGCCCAGGTTCTCTGTTTTGACTCTGAAAGAAAGAATGCGCACGAGATAAAGACAGGTGACACAGAATCTGACTATCAGAATTATGATCTTCCCGGTCTGGTGATTTTCCGGGGAGAGGCCTTGGTGGAGGGTGGCAGATTCTCTGCCAGCTTTGTGGTGCCAAAAGACATAAGCTACGGCGGCAATACTGCAAGAGTGAGCGTTTACGTTTTCGGCCAAAATCAAGATGGGGCCGGCGCGAAAGACTCTCTGGTCGTTCTGGGTTCGGACACCACGGTTGTGGATACCTTAGGACCTGAAATGGCCGTCAGATTTGAGGAGAATCCCGACTTCGTGGAGGGCGACGTGATCCCACCTTCCGCCACTTTGCAGGTTACTCTCTCTGACGAGCATGGAATAAATATCACGGGCGAGTTGGGACACGGAATTACCCTGGTGATTGACCAGGACTATCAACACCAGCTGGATCTGACCGGAGATTTTCAATATGATCTGGGAAGCTTCCAGAAGGGCTCACTTTCCTGCCAGCTGCCCAATCTGTCCAGCGGGGAGCACGTCTTAAACATCAAGGCCTGGGATAGCGCGAATAATTCCTCCCTGCTCTCGGTAAGAGCAGAGGTGAGGGCGCAAACCGAATTCGAACTCAGCGATGTAATGAATTATCCCAACCCCTTCTCAGAAGAAACCAGCTTTTACTATCGGCTCTCTTCACCTGCAGATAGGGTGAAGATAGAGATATTTACCTTATCCGGGAGACTGATCAAGGTTATCCCTAACTCCTCCAGAAAAGCCGGAACAAACTTCTCCACGGCCTGGGATGGAAGGGATCAGGACGGAGACAGGGTAGCAAACGGAGTTTATATTTATAAGGTGGTGGCGGAAAAGAGAACAAGTGATCAGCAAAGAAAAGATGAGATCTTTGGTAAGGCGGTGGTCTTGCGATAGACAAATCATCTTTTGAATCGTTGCCGATTTCAATATATTAGAGCACAGATAAGATTTCCCTTCGCCAGAGGCGGAAGGAGGAGGTGCTCTTGCAAAAAGAAGTCTCGTGCAGTTCTATGGGTAAGTGTAGGTCGAGATCTTAGTCCCGACAAAAAATATGTTCACTTGATTTTAGGAGATGGACCACTTGCCAATCTTAGATGAGAAGGTTATATTAGGGATGATAGTTACAAGGTTAAGAGGTTAAAGAGCTTGAAGGGTGAAAGTAAAACCTCTTCCTCCTTACACCTTTAGCCTTATTTTGTGAACGAAAACTCGTTTGGGAGGTTCTAATGAGGAAGGCCATTTCTGTGGTATTGTTTATAGCGATGACGATTTTTGCCAGCTCATCATCAAGGGCGGACGTGAGCAGATCCGGAGTATTGTTTTTGAGGATAGCCGCAGGCGCCCGAGCCGCGGGGATGGGGGAGGCTTTTGTGGCCATCTCGGACGATGCCACCGCCACCCACTGGAACCCAGCTGGCCTGGGACTCTATCCTTTGACCTCCACTTTCCTGGAATACCCCTTTCCTCCCGGCTTCGAGGAAAAATCGATCGCCTTGTTGAGAAACGATATTCCCGAAATCAACTACAAACGCTATGACATCTGGGCTATCTCCGATTTCGATTTGGTCAGGCTTTCTCGGGGCAAGTGGAGCAACTATGAAAACTACGCCACCTCGTCCGGGGAATCGGTGGAGAGCATCATAAGGAAATACGGTCAGGAGACGGATGAGGGGAGGATAAAAGAGATGGTGCAGATGACTGCGGCATTCAACAATCCGATCAAGAAGGACTCGCTGGAGGCTTTAAGGGACAAAGTCTTGGGGAGGTTGTCCTCTGGTTCTGAGCCCTTCGGAGAGCTCGCCTCGTCCTGGGAAGTTGTATTGGAAGCCTGGGACAAGTGCCATTTGAACTCGAAGGAGCTTTCGAATTTGACGGAGGGGATAAATGATTTTCTCTCTGATGACAACCTCACTCCGGAAGAGGCAGACCAGATTTCCACAATCATGTCCCGAACCATCGGGAAAAGACTGCCGGAGACTTTGAGGATTCCTTACCAGGCACTCTTCCCTGATACTCTCACCTCCATCGCCTCGGAAGGCGACCTTCTCTGGGTGGGGACCAAGAAAGGTCTTTTTGTTTTTGACCGCAAGCACTGGAGAAGATATGGGCAAAAGGATGGGTTGCCCTCGGATTGCATCACCACCATACTCCCAGTCTCCAAGAGGTTAATCTGGGTGGGGACCGATCAAGGCATAGCGAAATTCGACGGAGCAGCCTGGAGCATCTCTCCCTTAGGAAAAGATATACCTGACAAGCACGTGGTGGATATTGCCCGCCGGGGAGAAAGGGATTTCTGGGCTGCGACCCGAAGAGAGCTGTTCGAATTCGACGGACAAACCTGGCAACCTCATGAAGAATATGCTTTCAAGATCGGCGATGACTTGGAGAAAGTAGTGCGAAGATTCTTAGGAACGGAAGATGAGAGGAAAATCTCTCAGGCTATTGGTTTCGTCAAAGGATACAATGCCTTACAGGACTCAAACTTGAGCCCGGGTCAGGAGATCAATCTCCCTTATAATCTGGCCATAAATGCGGAGATCACCAGCTTGGTTACAGATGACCATCACAATTTATGGGTAGGAACCAAGTGGGGGCTCAAGAGATATGCCGAGGGTGAATGGAGCACCTATGGATACAAGCTTTATACCACAACAGAAGGGGACGATGTGAGGAAGGTGGCGGAGAGGTTTTTGGGGCCGGGGAATCAGGAGCGAATCGAGACGTTATCTTCTATGATCAAGGATTATAACGATCTTGACTCTGACCAGCTGGAACCAGGGCAGAGGCTCTACGTGTATCATAATGCTACCGGAAGCCACATCCTCTCCTTGGCGGAAGCTGGTGGAGGCAAGCTTTTTGTGGGAACCGAATACGGGACGGTGAGCTGGGATGGGGAAGAGTGGGGGCGGTATTACCACTCCGGCCTGGAAAGAGCCAAAACCAAAAAGATCATTTGTCGGGACGGAGAACTCTGGTTTGCGGCGCCAGAAAAGCTAGTGGTTTACGCCCATGCCAAAAGGGAAGTTACTCTTATGCACGCTAACTGGCTTCCCGAGTTGGCCTCAGACTTATATTATGAGTACGTCTCCTACGTCCAACACATGGAGGGATGGGGAACAGTGGGAACCAACCTTACCTTTCTCTCTTTAGGGAAAAACGTGAGAACAGATGAATCCGGAGCAATAAAGGGCGAATTCGACAGCTATGAGCTGGCTCTAGCCTTCTCCTACGGCACAAAACCAAGTCGGAGTTTATCCACAGGACTCTCCGCCAAGATCGTCTACAGTCACTTAGCAGATCAGGGCGCTGGAATGGAAAGGGGCAAGGGATCAGGTTCCTCTTTTGCTCTGGATGTGGGGCTTTTGTATCAGCTGAAAAGACTCAGTCTGGGGACTGCTTTGACCAATTTGGGACCCGATATCGCCTATATCGACTTGAGCCAATCAGATCCTTTACCTCGCAATCTGGCAGTTGGCCTTGCCTACCGAATAGTAGATACTCCCTTCAATCGTTTAACTGCCACCTTTGAAGTGAACAAAGAGTTGGTGGGATTGGATGATCCTCTTAGTGAGGAAATCGATGAAGCCATCGAGAACATGGGAATCGAATACTGGTACGGGTCCTATGTATCTTTAAGGGCAGGTTACATTTACGATTACTATGGAGACATCAAGACCGCCACCTTCGGGGCAGGATTGCAATATAGCATGTTCCGATTTGATTTCGCATATATTCCTTCCTCCAAAGACTTAGCCTTGGCAAATACCATGCGATTTTCAATGACCGGAAGGTTTTAGGAACCAGTAGCCAGTATCCAGTAGGCAGCCAATTAATCCTCCATGCGAAAAAAGATGTCGTCTTTTCTCAAATCTGCACTTTCAGCGCTCATCTTGTCTCTATTCCTGACCAGCTCTATCTCAGGAAGTTTAGATCCTAAGACCGAGAGTTCGAACAGGATTCTAAAGATTGGGAAGATGACCCAGCCAATCTCGTCAAAGAGACACTCTGTGGACTTTGAGAAAAGAGGATTCAAAAGCGATGTGTCTGAAAGAAACCTGCTCAATCTGACAAGAGAGCATCCTTACTCTCTTCCGGTTTTGGCCAAACCGCATGTTTTGCCTGCCAGGACTTTGAAGATTCTAGCTATAAGGGTAGAGTTTCAAGAAGAGGATCCAGAAGATGCCCGGACTACTGGAAATGGACTTTTCGACATGCGAACTCAGGACCAGTTCCTTGAGGATGAGGGACACCTGATCGACCCATCTCCTCATGATACCCTGTATTTTAAGACCCACATCGAAGCCTTGAACAACTACTGGTCGATTGTCTCTGGAGGCCGGTTGGCTCTGGAAGGAGAGGTTTTTCCAAGAAGCGGAAGTTTGGCTTACCGATTGGCTTATCCCATGGCACACTACGGGGCTCCGGATTCAACTCTGGCCGGCAAAGTGGAGATGCTGATAAGATTCTTTCATGACAGCTTCAATCTGGCTGATTCTCTTTCACTTCATGGCGACGCGCAAATTTACGGCTTAGATTTCTCTCAATACGATTGCTTCGTGATCTTTCATGCCGGATCAGATCTGCAGAGCGATCTGGGTGAATACGGAGACCCCACCCCGGGGGATCTTTTTACCGGCTTCATCGTGTTGAGTAATTCAGTGGTGGATGATACGCTGCGCAGTGACACGGTGTGGGTGAACGACGGTACCTTTCCCATAACTGAAGGAATCTTCATGCCGGAGACCCGGTCACAGGACAATCAGGTCGGCGCCTTAAACGCAGAATTCGCCCATGAATTCGGACATCAGCTGGGCTTGGTTGATCTCTACGACACCGAGAACTTCATGACCCAGGTAGGCGATTTTTCGTTGATGGATAACAACTTTGCGGATGTGGGAGTGGATGTGGGCTATGGAATTTATGTCTCCGGAGTCTTGCCCGCCTATCCGGATGCATGGAGCAAGGCTTATCTGGGGTTCATCCAACCGGAAGAGATAAGGGAACAGAAGGATATCAGGCTTTTTGCCTCGGAGATGTTTGTGGATGACGTCCAACTCATCAAAGTCCCCATAAATTTAGAGGAATATTTTCTGATTGAGAATCGACAGGTGGACTTGGATGGAGATCATACCAGCGGACTTTTGGCAGATAGCGTCACCAGCGTGATTTTGGGTCCGGTGGACACCTTGGAATTAAGGCCCAATCGGGAGTATGATTTTCTCTTGCCTGGTTCGGGAATCCTGATCTGGCACGTGGACGAAGGAGTGGCTTACTTGGATTACGATGGAGATGGGACCGGCAACTTCTGGGACAACAATCTCCAGTGGGATAAAGATAGACGCTTTCTCACCCTCGTGGAAGCAGACGGAATAATCGATTTTGGGGGGAATTATTATACCGGCTATGGGCTACAAGAAGATATGTTTTACAAGGGCAATAACACCGCCCTAACTCCCGAGACTTTTCCTTCCAGCAGAAGTCGAAACAAATCCGATACCCATATCTGGATCGAGAATATCGGCTATTCGGATACGGTGATGGGCCTGGATATCTCACAGGGCTGGCATCAGAGCGGTTTCCCCCAGAAGGTCGTCCCTGAAACCACGGTGAGTCCTCTGGTATACGCTGACGTGAATAATGATGGTAATGTTGAAATCTTTGCTTCGTCAGATAGGTTTATATATGCGTGGGGACCTGGTGGTACAAAATTGATTCCTAATCCTGATGTGGTACAGATACTTGAACTGAACGGCGACACCACTTATTTGCCTTTAGCGATATTTGCTATGAGTGATTCAGCCTTTTTCGGCCCACCCTCTTTGGGCGATTTGAACGGAGACGATACTTTGGAGGTGGTGGCGGTAACCACAGATGGAGGAATTTATGCTTGGCATCCTTATGATTTGAATGAAGACGGAAGAGCCGATGTTGTGGATGGTTTTCCGGATACACTTGGGGAAAGACTCTCCATGATTCCGGTGATAGCTGATTTCGATGGTAATGAATCGGACTTGGAGATATTCGTGGGCGGCGAAGATGGAATAGTAAAAGTAATCTCCCATCAAGCGATAAAAGTGTACGAGAGAGATTATTCAAGCCGTTTGGGTGGGTTGGCTATGGGTGACACCCTTGGGCTCTTTTTCTTGCTCACCGAGGACGAAGACAAAGGATATGTCAGAAGAGAGAATTTTGTTAACCCTCCGATGCCTCCCCTTTTTATGGCTGAGATTCCAGCAACCGGCAACTCGGCACCGGTGAGCGGTGACATAAATAGAGACGGCGAGTTAGAGGTGATGGTCGTGAGTGGGGATGGAAGAGTATATGCTTGGGACAGCCATTTGGGTCTTTTAGCAGGTTTTCCTGTTGAGACGGACGTAAATATGCTCAGAACGAATCCCGTTTTGGGGGACCTGGACAAAGACGGGTATTTGGAAATAGTAGTGGCTTATCAAGATAAAATCTTTGCTTATAATTGGAATGGCGTTGCGGTAAGCAACTTTCCTGTCACAGTTAGTCATCCGGGGGGGGACACGGATTTGATGGACTCTTGTCCCATTCTGGGAGACGTGGACGGAGATGGTTATCCGGACATCGTCGTCGGGACTAAGAATAAACAGATATTAGCATACAACAGGCAGGGGAAAATGGTGGATGGATTTCCTCTGGCATGTGGCGGCGGCGTAGATTCCTCTCCGATCTTGGCGAACCTGGATAAAGACACCGATGCTGAGCTTCTGGTGGCAAGCGACGACGGGTTTGTCTATGCCTGGGATCTGCCCGGCGAATACGAATCTGAGACCTTCCCCTGGATCCAGTTCGGCTATGATGCCGGGCACACCAATCATTTTCCCAAAGAGAATCTGCCGCCCATGCCGCCGGTGGTCGGGGAGCTTATGCCCCAGAGCTTGGCCTATAATTATCCTAATCCTGCGAAAGTTCAGACCAAGATTCGATATTATCTAAAAGACGATGCGGAGGTTAACATAAGGATTTATGATCTGGCGGGCATGTTGGTGGACGAATTTTCGGGACCAGGAGAGGGTCAGACGGACAACGAACGATTGCTGGACTGTTCCAAGTTTGCCAGCGGAGTATATCTATGCAGAGTGGAAGCGAGTTCAGCAGGTGAAAATAACGTGGTGTTTTTCAAAATAGCGATCGTTAAGTAGATCAACGGCATGAACCATGCGGTTCATAACAACGGAATGAATGGATGAGAGTATGGAGCAGTGAGAGTCGTCTCGTGCCGGATTCACACAGAGCACGGCAAGAGCTGGATCCCGGTTCAGCCGGGCATCCGTCCGGCCGCTCGGCCACGAGAAGCTCTGCTGCTTCCGTATATCCAAAGGAGGAGAAAATGAGAGGAAGGAGCTTTCAAACGTCTGGGTTTTTGCTGGCGTTGGTTTTTGTGCTCTTCTCGATGAGCCAAGGGAATACCTTGGTTTTGAAAAACGAAAAGCCTTTATCGCTCGAAACTCAACTTGCTAGAACTGACTTCGAGCATTATCAGAAGTTCTCCCGGTTCAGCAATTCCTATTTTGTTTACGAAGACGAGTCCGGAGAAGAGAAGATGACTGCGGATGTTTATGGTTTCAAGAGCAAGTCTGTGAAAAGGGCGTTCGTCTACTCTCTGATCATTCCTGGAAGCGGTGAGTTCTATGCCGGTTCCAGGATCAAAGCAGCGGTCTTTTTCGGATTGGATGTAACATTTTGGTCTCTTTACTTCAACTATCATAAGAAGGGGAAGAACAAGGAAGACGAATACACAGCTTACGCCAACGGGCACTGGAGTGAAGAGGATTACCTGGAATGGTGGGAGGGTCTGCCGGACACTGCAAAGAAGAAATATACTCACACCTTGCCGGATGATCGCAATCAACAATACTATGAGATGATTGGGAAGTATAAACAATTTGCCTTCGCCTGGGATGATTTTGATCCAAATACCACTGACCCAGATTCCATGACTCCGCATAGGGATCACTATTTAGACGTGAGAGAACAGTCCAACAGCTGGTTGAACAAAGCCAAATACTCGGCGATGTTCTCATTGGCAAACCATATTCTGTCCGCTTTTGACGCAGCGATAGCGGTGAAGAAATATAACAAAAGAGGGGAAAGGTTCGGCCAGGTGGAGTTCAAGATGAGGCTTACTGAAAGGGATTATGAGATTGTGCCTAAGCTTTTCGTGAGCATGAGGTTTTAGGAATGATTCACGGATTGAGCGGATTCAACGGACGAATCGGAGCGGGTTACGCATGTCGAGGATTGCATGAGAATCCTGTCAACCACCTCACCTGTCCATTCGGATCCATAGGAAGCCGGATGGCCTCCAGGTTGGTTGACCTACAAGAGGAAATCTTTTGATGAGAAAATTCATGCTTGTCTCGATTGTCTGGTTGGTATTTACCAATCTCAGTCTGGGTCAAGACACCACTGTCACGAAACATCTTTTGACTCAAGCATTGCAGTTCAATTCTTACTATCAATACCAGGACCAAGAAGACTTTTTTGAAATGCCAGGAGAGTTTGAGGAAAGGAAGGAGGGGCTGAAGTCGGTGACTAAGGCGGCCTTACTTTCACTCTTGCTGCCCGGAGCAGGAGAG
>Ga0315539_1001057_pt1 | contig 20602 bp, 20 predicted proteins | sample SalMarSW160150MG_FD_203097 | JGI IMG/M metagenome (GOLD analysis project Ga0315539, IMG submission 203097) | Salt marsh sediment microbial communities from the Plum Island Ecosystem LTER, Massachusetts, United States - Salt Marsh Sediment SW1601-150 ... | reverse complement strand
TTCCCAAGAACAAGCTCATCGTCGTTACCGGACTTTCGGGTTCCGGCAAGTCGTCCATCGCATTCGACACGGTCCATGCCGAAGGACAGCGCCGCTACATGGAGAGCCTGTCGAGCTATGCCAGACAATTTTTGGAATTGCAGGATAAACCGGACGTGGATGAGATCACCGGGCTCTCGCCCACGGTGGCCATTGATCAGAAATCGAGTTCGCACAATCCCCGCTCCACGGTCGGAACGGTTACGGAGATCTACGACTTTCTCCGTCTGCTGTTCGCGCGCGCCGGACGCGCGCACTGCCCCAAGTGCGGAAAGAGCGTGAGCGAGCAATCGCCCAGGGAGATCGCGGAGAAGATCCTCGCGCAATCCGAAAAATCCGACATCATCCTTTTGGCGCCCATGGTGCGGGAACAGAAGGGCGAGCACAAAGTCGTGCTTCAGGCCGCCATGAATGCCGGGTACCACGAAGTCCGCTACGACGGGACGCTCGTGGACATTGATGAGCTCCTGCACGTAAGAGCGGATAAGAAGATCGAACATACGATCGAAGTCGTCATCGCGAAGATCGAAAAGAAGACGAACATGGTGCTCGAATCTCTCTTTGAGCTCGTGAAGCAGGGCCTGGATCTCGGGAACGGGCTCCTCACCGTGCTGGATGAGGATACGCTCGACGAGACGCTGTATTCGCAGGCGCTCTTTTGCGCGGACTGCAACGTTTCCATTCCCGTGCTTGAGCCGAGGCTCTTTTCATTCAACTCTCCGCACGGGGCATGTTCCGCCTGCACCGGTCTCGGTACCAAGCTCGTGCTCGAGCCCGACCTCGTGATTCCGAATAAGCGGCTCACGATCGCCCAAGGCGCCATCAAGCCGTGGACGCGTATCGCCGGGAACCAGACGTCGCACCTCAAGCTCCTGGAAGCCGTCGGGAAGAAGCACGGATTCTCCATCCATGAGGAGGTGAAAAATTTTAACAGGAAGCTCGTGCAGATCGTCCTTGAAGGAACCGGGGAAGAGCTCTACGACGTTGACGGCAAGGAGCTCGCGTTCAGCGGCATCCTGACGATGCTCGAAGATAAGTATCGGCAGACGGATTCCGAATACGTCCAGAAGGAAATCGAATCCTACATGCGCGTCATGACCTGTCCGGTGTGCCAAGGAAAGCGCCTGCGCGAAGAAGCGCTCACCGTTAAAGTCGCGGACAAGACGCTGGCGGATCTCGTCATGATTCCGCTCGATGATCTGTTCACATGGTTCGATGATCTGGGCGTGGGTCCCAGGAGAATGAGGTCTTCAAAGATCATGCGCGTAAAGGAAGAGAAGAAGTCCGATCCGAAAGGCTTTACCGAGCGGGAGCGCCTCATCGTTGATCAGCTGAGCGTCGAGATCAAGCGACGCCTCGTGAACCTCATAGACGTGGGATTGAACTACCTTACGCTGGATCGAAGCGCCATGTCCCTTTCCGGCGGCGAGGCGCAGCGCGTCCGGCTGGCCGCGCAGCTCGGGAGCGAGCTCTCGGGCGTCATTTACATCCTCGATGAACCGTCCATCGGACTTCATCAGCGCGACAATGATAAGCTCATTCAGACGATGATGCGGCTGCGCGATCTCGGAAACACGATCATCGTCGTGGAACACGACCAGGCCGTGATGGAAGCGGCGGATTACGTCGTCGACGTGGGGCCGGGCGCCGGAGAGTACGGCGGGGAGATCGTCGCCAAGGGAACGCTCGCCGAGATCAAACGGAACAAAGAGTCGCTGACGGGCGCATACCTCCTCGGCAAACGAAAACTCGAAATACCCAAGAAGCGGCGCAAGGGGAACGGCAAGTCGCTCGCGGTGAAGGGCGCATCCGCGTACAACCTGCGCAACGTGGACTTCAAGCTTCCGCTCGGGCTCTTCGTGTGCGTCACGGGCGTTTCCGGGTCCGGCAAGTCCACGCTCATTCTGGACATCCTCGCGCGGGCGCTCTCCCACCACTTCTATAATTCCAAAGACATTCCCGGGGAGCATAAGAAGATCGACGGTATGACGCATCTGGATAAGGTCGTCAGCGTTGACCAGTCTCCGATCGGCCGCACCCCGCGTTCGAACCCGGCCACGTACACGGGCGTGTTCACTGTGATCCGCGATCTGTTCGCGGAAATTCCGGAAGCGAAGATGCGCGGGTTTGACGCCGGAAAATTCTCCTTCAACGTGAAGGGCGGTGGACGCTGTGAGGCGTGCGGCGGCGACGGGTACATCAAAATTGAAATGCAGTTCCTCCCGGACGTGTACGTCGAGTGCACGGAGTGCCATGGGCGCCGCTATAACGAGGAGGCGCTCGAAATCCACTGGCGCGGCAAGAATATCTCGGACGTGCTCGAGATGACGGTCGAAGAGGCGCGGCGCTTCTTTGTGGATCAGCCGCTCATCTACGAGAAGCTCACGGTCCTCCACGACGTCGGTCTCGGATACGTGAAGCTCGGCCAGCCCGCGACCACGCTCTCCGGCGGTGAAGCCCAGCGCGTGAAGCTCGCCACGGAACTCTCACGGCGCGCTACGGGACGCACGCTCTACATTTTGGACGAACCGACGACCGGTCTGCACTTCGAAGACATCAAGCGCCTCCTGGGCGTGCTGAACGCGCTCGTGGACAAGGGGAACACGGTCCTCGTGATCGAACATAACCTGGACGTCATCAAATCCGCGGACTGGGTGGTTGATATGGGACCGGAGGGCGGCATCCGCGGCGGCGAGATTTTGTCCGAAGGAACGCCGGAGCAGCTCGCGAAGGTCAAGAAGTCGCTGACCGGGGAGTATTTGAAGAAGGTCCTTTAAATAATATCGAATATCGAATTCCGAAGATCGAAACACTCTTCCCGTCGTGGACGGCATGAAGAGTGTTTTGTTTTTTCTTTCAACTTTAAAACCCATCCGTTACACTACCGACCATATGAAATACCGTCTCACGATCGTCGCCGCAGTGCTTACAATCTTCATCGCTCCTTCGGTGCAGGCGCTGTCCATCGATTACAACCGTTCCTGGGTCAGTACGGATCAAGCCGAGCTTACGGCCGACGGCATCGACAATGCGGAGATCGAGGTGAAGATCGCGGACAGCTTCGGCGTGGGCATCGAAGGTATCACCGTGACGCTCACATCATCCCGCGGGTCGCAGGATGAGATCACGGTCGAAGACAGCGTGACGAACCTGTTCGGCAAAGCGCAGTTTCGCGTGAGATCGCTGTGGAAAGGGACGTCCATCTATACGGCCAAGGTTGATGACATGGTGGTGCCGGATACGGCGCAGATTACGTTTACGGGCGGGCTCTCCATCCATCTCGAAGCCGGAGACCTCATCAAAATTCCGGATGACGGCAGTGAATTTACGCAGAGCGATTCGGCGGTGTACTACTACGCGAAGGACGGCAGGCGCTACGTGTTCCCAAACGAGCGATCCTATTTTTCCTGGTATGCGGATTTCACGAACGTGAAAGTCATTCCGCTCGATCAGATGTCCTTCATCCCGATCGGCGGGAACGTCACGTACAAGCCGGGATCGCGCCTCGTCAAGTTCCAGACGGATGTCAAAACGTACGCGGTGGCCCGCGGGGGCGTGCTTCGATGGGTTCAGACGGAAGAAGCGGCACGCACCTTCTACGGGTCAGACTGGAATAAACAGGTCGATGATGTATCAGAAGCCTTCTACACCAATTACACGTTCGGCGAACCGCTCGCCGCCTCCGATATCTACGTGCGTTCCATGCAGGCGGATTTGTCGCAGACCATCGACGCGGACAAGGGGATCGAATAGGCGCGGATGTAGGGACGCGCCTGCGGCGTGCCCCGGGAAGAGGAAATGCTTCATATTGAAAACCCCGTCCTTGATCAAGGACGGGGTTCGTCGTTCGAGAGGCGAGGGGAGATCAGTGATTGAGCAGTCGGTTCATGTCAATCGCGTACCAGATGAAGGCGATGAACAATCCGATGGAGATGACGTAGCCGCTCTCCATCTCCATCTGAAGTTGACTGGCCAGGCTCATGCCAACCAGGAAGCAGAAGCCCGCGACCGGCGGGATGCAGGCCCAGATGAGCGCGATGCGGAAGGGCCAGCCCGTGCGTTTCTCGGTCGTGCCGTCCAAGTTCCTCCGTTCGCGGCAACCCGTATCGCAGAAGCCGAGGATGATGAAAGGTGTGTAGATAAGGGGCAGGATGATCCAGCTCCGCTCAAAGGAGATGGCCTTCATGGAGACGGCGGCAACTGCGTAAAGCAGGCCGTAGAGGAAGATTGTGAACGGCAGGGCGATGATTGCCGCGCGCCGGATCATGTGATCCGCCTCGATCGGTCTTCGGTGGAGATCCAGCTCCGGATAGATGATCGGTTCTCTGTTGTCTGCGCGGGTCATGAGGTTCTCCTTTTTAGATCCAGATGGTTGAAAATGAAAACGCCCGCCGTGAGGATGGCTGCGCCGATGAACGCCGCGTCTTTATGGCAGCAGATGCCTTTTACGACCAGGAGCCGCGCAAAAAGACTGGCTGCGTTGGTCGAGAGCACGGCATAGAACATCCAGGTGCTAAACGGTGCTTCTCCTTCCAATACGTTGCTGTTTTCGTGTCGTTTCACGGTTCCCTCATTTTTGAAGTTGCTGAATTTAGCATGAAACAAAATGCGAGGATCGTCAAGAAAATAGTTGTTGTGATAACGAAAACGGCTCCTAGTCGGAGCCGTTTGAGTCTGTGTCGTAGGGTTCTCCGTTCCAGGGAGGACAATTCCAAGGTCTGTCCTTCCAGTTCCAAAAGAACACGAAAATTCCGACGGTGATAGCGGCGATTACGCACGTGAGCGCGATGAGATTGATGTTGCGCGTAATGTCAAAGATCATGAAGGCGAAGAATACAATAACCAGGGACATGATACAGGCGGCGATCGCCAGGAAGAGGCTGGCCAGGAAGAAGATGGAGCGCCAGAAGCTCGCGGGTTTGCGTTTTTGTATCTTAATGATCGTCATACCTCCGCCTTTCTCCGACGTCCTTGATGGAATTTCCAGACGCCCACGGTGATCATGAGGGCGCCGATGGCCTGACCCTCAAGGTTGCTGAATACGCCTTTTGCGACCAGTAATCGCATAATCATCAATACCGCGTAGACGGCGAGTACGGCGTTGATGATCAGGATGCCGAGCGGCGTTGTCTCTTTCGACTCGTTGACGGTTGGTGGTTGTTTCACGCTTCCCTCGTGTTGTAAGTTGCCGGGTTTAAGCATGAGGCAACTTGCGGGGATTGTCAAGGAAAAGCAATGGAGAGGCCTCTCGAAGATTCGAGAAGCCTCTCCTTTATATTTCAAAGCGAGGAGCGCCGGAGGGCCTTTGCACCTATGTCGCGGCGGAATTGCATCCCTTCAAAGCTGATGCAGTGTACGGCGTCATAGACGTGGGCGAGCGTCGCGGCGAGAGGTTCCTGTCCCCATGCCGTGACATCAAGCACGCGGCCGCCGCTTGTTGCTAATCCGCAATCGTTCTGCACGGTACCGGCGTGGAAGACGCGCACGCCGTGTGCTGTTGCATCTTCAATGCCGGAAAGGGGCATGCCGGTGATCATCTTTTCTTCCGGATATCCGGACGATGCAAGGACGATGGTTGCCGCCGTCGCATCCGTTTGGACGATCTCGCCATGGATGTCATTGAGTCTTCCGTTCACGACAGCTTCGAGCAGATCGATGAAGTCGTGTTTGATGAGGGGCAGGATGACACACGCCTCCGGATCGCCGAATCGCGCGTTGAATTCGAGAACCCTCGGTCCTTCATCCGTCATCTTGAGCCCGGCGTAGAGGCAGCCGGTGAACGGCCGTCCTTCGGCGGAGAGGCCGTCGAGCGTCGGACGGATGATGGTTTCCTCGATGGTTTTCAAGTGCTCTTGCGTGAGCCAGGGCACGGGGGCAATCGCGCCCATGCCGCCCGTATTCGGGCCCTCGTCGTTTTCTCGCAGCGGTTTATGGTCCTGTGACGAAGGAAGAAAAACGACATTTGTTCCATCCGTCAGGACGTGGATGCTCACCTCCTCTCCGGGAATGAACTCCTCAACGAGGGCAAGATCGCCCGCGCGTCCGAATTGCTTTTGGACAAAAATGCCCTCGACGGCTCTGTCCACCTCTTTGATTTCATGGCAGACGAAGACGCCTTTTCCTCTGGCCAAGCCGTCTGCCTTGATAACGCAAGGGAATCCGAAGTTCGTGACCGCAAACAGAAGTTCATTTGCGTCTTTGCAGAACATGAATTCTCCTGTCGGAACGGCGAATTTATGCATGAGGAATTTGGCGTATCCTTTTGAGGTTTCGATACGCGCCGCTTCGCGCGTCGGTCCGAAGATGGGGAGATCTCGCGCCTGAAACTCGTCGACGATACCCCATTCGAGCCAATCTTCTGGACCAACGATGGTGAAGGTTACCCCCGCTTCACGGACGAAGTTTATGACCCGATCAATGTCATGATTCTCTATTGAGATGTTTTGCGCGATGCCAGCCGTTCCGCCGTTTCCCGGCATGACAAAAATTTTTTCGACGTCATGTGATTGCGCGACGGCCCATGCGAGCGCGTGCTCGCGAGCGCCGTTACCGATGATGAGGATGCGTTTGCCCACAATGTACCTCGCTTTCCAATGTGCGTGCGTTAAGCTTTATGTATAAGGTGCGATTCGTCAAGAAATCAAAACCCCCGGCCTTATGCCGGGGGATTGGTTATTCTGCTGATTTTTCTTCCTTTTCTTCGCCGGCCTTGTCTTCCGCAGCGTCTGCACCTTCCGGTTTCTTCTCCTCTTCCTGATTGGGCGCAACGCGTTGCGCCTCTACAGGCGCTTCTTCGGATGTTTTCTCCTCCGGTGGTTCCTCGGGCAGGACTTCCGTTTCGTTCAATTCCTCCTTCTCTCCTTCCTCCGGAACCGGTTCCGCTTTAACGGCGCGTAGCTTGGCACTCGTTTCTTTGAGACGCTTCTTTACGTCTCTGAGGAATCCGATATGTTTGCGGCGAACCTTGAATTGTTTTACGAGCTCAATCTTTTCGATGGTCGGGAGTTCGAGCGGGAAGATTTTCTCCACGCCGAACCCTTTGCTGATCTTGCGAACGGTCATGGTCTTATGCGGGCCCTTGCCGCGCACGGTTAAGACCAGGCCTTCGAACACCTGGATGCGTTCTTTCATGCCCTTGATGCTCTGCTCCTTGATTCGCTGGTGAACGCGAATATGCATGCCGGTTTGCACCTGCTCTGGCTTTATAATTTCGTGTGTCTGAGATTGCGCCATATGGATCTACATAAGTGGCAGGATCATAGCGAAAGCAGGCGGATTCGTCAAGGGGATGGACGTGCAACGGGCATCGGCCAGGGACATCGGGACGCTTCCTGAGGAGGTACTCTCTTTATGGCAAAGAATTTCAAAAAGAGACCCGTTGCCCGCTATGCGAGGTTTCGCTGTTTCAGCTCATCCAAAATGCGTTTCGCCGTGGCCTCCATGCTCTCGAGGTTCGTGGTATCAATTACGAGATCGTAGTTATCGGGATTTTGATAATCCAGGCCGTAGTACTGTCCGTACCGCTTGGTATCCGATGCCATGCGTTCTTTGATTTGCGCCTTCGTATCCTCCGCGCTTTCGTACATGCGTTCATCATCCCTCCCTTCACCCGGATCTCTCCTCGCTTTAAAAACCCTCCGCGCCGCTTCGTCGAGGTCGCACGTGAGAAAAATTTTGAATGAGTGGGGAATGAAGTGCCAGCACAAGCGCCCTTCGATCACGAAGTTATCCTCATGCTCTCCAAGCTGTTTTTGGTAGGCATCCGCTTCTTCATCCGTAAAGCGTTCGGATTCGCCGAGCTTGTTGAATTCATCAAGCGTCATGCCTCGTTCCGTAGCCATCTTTCCGCGAAGCTCGCCGATGGAATAGAACTTCATGCCAAGTTCGTTCGCGATGTACTTGGCCACGGAGGTTTTTCCGGATCCGGGCGTTCCGGAGATAGAGATGATCATAGGCGGATACGGTAACAAATTCACGGTTGTATGTCTTTAGTCCGCTTTGAAGCGATAGAGGCGCACCCGCCGGAGAAGGGGCGGGTGCTGGGTGAGGCGGAGACGCAGGGGGCCTGTCAGGATACGCTGGTCCCTTCTGCTCTGCGAAGATGTTTGAGATATGCGTTATAGGCGGCTAAGGCAGGTATGGCCTTGTAGTTGCCCGGATTCCTTCGTTGTGCGGCGCGTGCCTTCGATCGTGCTCTTGATTTTCTTGCTGTTGATTTTTGTTTTTTCGTTGCCATCGTTCCCTCCTTAGGAACCTCATTGCATTATAACTTACTTGAACATTTCATCCAACATACATATTACGATGCGAGTGTTTTAATGACCCGGTCGAATTCCTTGTCGCGGTCAATGGCGTAGACCCGGCGTTCTCCGGTCTTCGGATCGTTGAATTCAAGCGCCACGCTTTGGAGGCACAGGCGGGGAGATGCGATCTTCCGTGTGACGCTTTTCGGCTTGTACAGGGCGTCGCCGACGATCGGATGCTGAAGCGCCATGAGGTGTGCGCGGATCTGGTGCGTGCGTCCGGTAAGAATCTGAAGCTTCAGGAGCGTCGCGCCCTTGAACCGCTCCGTCACCTCATAGTGCGTCCACGCAGCTTGGCCATCCTCGGAGTTTTCCGGAAGGGCGGCCATGCGCGCCTTGGTGCTCGATCGTCCGATGCGGAACCGGATGTCGCCTTCATCATCTTCCACTTCACCGAAAACGAGAGCGACGTATTCCTTTTTCACCGAGTGATCCGCGAACTGTTTCTTCAGATCATCAAACGCGTCCTGCGTCTTTGCGATGACCACGAGGCCGCTCACGTCCTTGTCCAATCGGCTCATAATACCGGGGCGCATCGGATCTTCTCCAATTTTGGCAACGCCGGGCGCGTATTCGATCACCGCATCGATCAGCGTTCCTTTCGGATGTCCGTGATCCGGATGCATGAGCACACCGCAGGGCTTGTAGATGACGAGCCAGTCTTTCGTCTCTTCGATGATGTTCAGGTCTTTGGCCGCGATGGAGATGGTCCGATCTTCTGCGGATCGGCATTTGGCTGTCGGCATTTGGCTATCGGCTTTATCTTCCTGCGTGATGATGTTGCCGGCTTTGAGGAAGTGGTGGCCGGATACGGATTTGTTGTTTACGAGAAACGCACCTTCCTCTACGCGTTTTTTTGCCTGTGAACGCGTTAAACCCTCAACGTTTTCACTCAGGAATACATCGAGTCGTTTTTTGTGATTCTCTTCAGTAACCGTCCATGAGGAAGTCATGCGGGGATTATGGCTGAAATACGGGTAATGGGCAACGGGCCGGAGCGGGCATCAAGCAATGGGATGCCTCTTGAGAGGGTACTCACTTTATGACAGGAAGTTTCATAATAGAGACACGTTGCCCTTTGCCCGTAGCCCGGCCTCAACATTTCATCAAAGCCTTGAAGATTATTGCCAAATCCTATAGTCTTCGTAGAAATCATATAGAGGGTCCGTAGCTCCCACCTTCGCCCTTCACCCTTCACCAAAGCTTTGGGTGAAGCCGGGCTTCGGTGGGCAGGCAGTTGCCCCTCGACTCGATCTGGCGAAGATATGGAAGGCATAGGCTATCGTACGTTCTCAAATGTTTGAAGGCGAGAGATAATTGCCGCTCGGGGTGACATGGCTTTGCGGCTGTTGCAGGTTCACATATTTATGGGTCCGTAGCTCAGTTGCCCCTCGGCTGAGTTGGAGAAGAGATACTACATAACATAAATCGTTCGGTTTTAAAAAATGGAAGGTTTCGGTAATTGCCGCTCGGGGTGACATATCTCTCAGGCTGTCGTATCTTCATTACATTCATGGGTCCGTAGCTCAGTTGGTTAGAGCGCCGAGCTTATACCTCGGTGGTCCTAGGTTCGAATCCTAGCGGACCCACCACCCAAAACCTCCGGCATAAGGCCGGAGGTTTTGGGTAGTGCGGCCAGCAAAAAATCTCCGGAACGTGAGCGGATTCGTGGCCGGCAAGGGCGCGGACTGGAAAGTCGTGGGGCTCGGCATGGTGCCGCGCGGCGAAGTCGGCCTCATCTTTGCGGCCATCGGCCGGCAGATGGGCGTGATGAACGACGAAGCATTCGCCGTGGTTGTGGTCATGATTATTCTGACGACCTTCGTGACGCCCATTGTGCTCCCGCGCCTTATCCGCGGAGAGCAGGCGTAAGCGACGATCGGGCATGAGGCACAGGGTTTCTTGATGGCGTAAACCATCAGGAAAACGTTCCTGTGCTTTTTGGTCTGTGCCCTGAAAACGAAGAACGCGAAACCGGCGGATGCTTGACTTTCGGGCCGACTGCGCTAAGTTTGGTGGAGCTCTTTAACCAACGGAAGGAGGAGCGATGCGAGAGATCACCATCCGAAGGCCCGATGATTTTCATGTACATTTTCGTGATGGCAACGCGCTGGAATGGACTCCGTCCGCAACGGCGCACACGTTCGCGCGGGCGCTTGTCATGCCGAATACGGTGGTTCCCATCCGGACCGGAGAGGATGCGCTCGCGTACAAGCAGCGGATCATGGACGTGCTCCTGCCGGAGCCCTCGATCGTCTTCGAGCCGCTCATGACGATTATGCTTACGCCCGAGACGACGCCGGAGACCATCGTTCGCGCAAGGGACTGCGGCGTGACGGCAGCGAAGCTCTACCCGCGGGGAGCGACCACGCAATCCGCGCACGGCGTGGTTCTTTCCGAGCTTCATGCGTTGTACGACGCGCTCGCTTCCATGCAGGAAACCGGCATGGTGCTCTGTATCCACGGGGAGGATCCGGACGTTCCGATTCTTGAGCGCGAGAACGCGTTTCTTCCCGTGTTGATTGATTTTGCGGACGCGTTTCCGCGCCTGCGCATCGTCATGGAGCACGTAACCACGCGCGCGGCCGCGGCGACCGTGATGTCGCTTTCGGAACGCGTGGCCGCGACCATTACCGCGCATCATCTGCGTCTGACCATCGATGACGTGATCGGCGGCCGCATTCGTCCGCATCACTTCTGTCTGCCGGTCGCGAAAACCGCGCTTGACCGCAAGACCTTGCGCGACGCGGCCATGAGCGGAAATCCGAAGTTCTTTTTCGGGTCCGACTCCGCGCCGCATCCGGTCCGGAGCAAGGAATGCGAAGAAGGCGCGGCAGGCATCTTCTCCGCTCCCGTGGCGCTCCCGATGCTCGCGGAGACGTTTGACGACTCCGGGCATCTGGATCGTCTCGAAGACTTCGTGTCCCGTTTCGGCGCGGAGTTCTACGGCCTTCCCTTAAATCAATACGGGATTACGCTCGTGGAGAAACGATGGTCTATTTCCTCCCTCTGGGGCTATGCCCGCACATTCGGTTGTAACGAACCGCTGCAGTGGACTGTTCGTGCCGCGTAGCACATTCGTTGCCCGGTCTTCCCGAAAGGGGAGGCCGGGACGTTTTTTAAGGAAAGATAAAGAAATACGCGACAGCGGGAGGGTCCGCTGTCGCGTGTTTCAATCAGGTAAAAGCAAGGTGCGTGCCAAGAGCGCCGGACTAGCCGATCTTGTCCAGGGCTCGATACACGACTACTTCGACGATGTCCGTGAGCGTGTCTGCGAGATCGCGGAGTCGAACGCGGAGCGTGGTGAGCAAGAGGTCGATCTCTTCGTCCTCTTCCTCATCATCTTCCTCGTCCTCATCATCCGCGGAATCGTCGTCCTCATCTGCGGACAGGGCTTCCTCAGTTTCCGGAGCGTCATCCGTTGCGGACGCTTCTCCTTCGACTTCCGAAGCGGATTCTGCGGGAGGATCTTCCTCCGCAGGTTCGTCTTCAGCTTCTGCGGGCGCATCTTCCGATGCTTCAGGAGGAGTGGACCCTTCTCCTTCCTCATCCGCAGGCTCCGTTGGTGGCGGAGGAGGCTGTTCATCTTGTTCCGCGGGCGCATCTTCCGATGCTTCAGGAGGAGTGGACCCTTCTCCTTCCTCATCCGCGGCAGCTTCTTCCGTTTCTTCTCCCACTTCGGTTTCCGCATCTTCAGCTTTCGAAGCGGGTTCTGCGGGAGGATCTTCCTCCGCAGGCTTCTCTTCGCCGCCGCCTTCAGCTTCCGGGGATGCGTCGTCGTTAGCCGGTGCATCTCCTTGGCCTGAAGGCTCCTCGTCAGCTTCCATGCGGGTGGCTTCGTCCGCCTGCCCCAGTTCTTCCAGGGCGGTTTCCAGGCCGGGCAACGTCTGCTCCACCTCGGACGGGTACGGCTCTTCAGCCTCCGCGGACGCCTCCGGGTCTTCGGTGGGCGCGTCAGCGTCACCTCCCTCTTCTGCGGGAGGATCTCCCTGGGTTTCGGACAAATCTCCTGCCTCGGGAATCGTATCCGCGGACGCTTCCTGTTCCGCGTTTACGGCTCCTTCGACCGTAGGCTCTGTGCCTTGCGGCGCATCGCCCGCCTGCGGCTCATCCGCAGACGCTTCACTCTCGGGGCGGTCGGCCGTATTCGGGCCTTCCTGGTCGGTCATAGCACTCTCCTTTTTGTTGTTGAGGTGCGGATGAAGCGTGCCACCAATGATTCCGGCGTGTCAAATGGATAAAAACGGAATATGGAATACGGAGATGCGCCATTCCGTATTCCGTTTTCTGCCATAAAGAAAAACGCGACAGGGGGAGAATCCGCTGTCGCGTGTTTCGTGAGGAGTGGGTGGCGATGCTATCCGTCTACCTTCGGCGGATCGCTGTCACCCTTCTTGGGCTTCGGAGGAGGCTGGGAACGAAGTCCCTTGGGAGATTCGTCCGTTTCGGTCGCTCTGGCTTCAGGGATATCGATATCCTTCTCGTCTACGACCGCGGCCGGAATTTTCGGATCTGCGGGAGCGGCGTCATCCGTTCGTGCTTCCGCGTCCGCGCTGAGCGTCTGGTCCGCCGCCCGGTCGAGAACCGGACCCGGAGGCGTCATGGTCGCGCCGCTCACGGCACTTTCCGTGACAGGCTCCTTATCCGTTGCCGGCTCCAAGAGCCAGCCTTGCTGTCCGGCGACGAAGAGCACGAGCTTCTCCCAAAGGTCGGAGCTCTTCATGCAATGCGTGAGTATGCCGGGCGTTGCCAGTTCAAACAAGGAGTTGAGTTCCAGTTCCTTCCCCTCGTTCGCCGACCGCATGAGCGCAATGCGCAGCGCGCTGTCCTTGATGCTTTGCGGAAGGTCGCGGATCAGTTCTTCGAGACCGATCTGATCGTATTTCTGCCTGGGCGTGATGAGCTTGTGCTTGTCCAAAAGGGCGAGAAGCGCCGTGAGCGCGTCAGTCGCGGACACGAACCAGTTGCCGTCCGAAATGAACTTCCACAGCAATGGCGCACTCAGGATCTTGGGCCAATCGTCATGCGTCACGGAACCGCGGATGGCCTCTGGCGTGGCCGGCCCGTTCTCGAGGAACGTGGTCAACAGCTCCGCCGTCGTGTTGACGCCGATCTTTCCCAATGCCGCCGCGGCTGCATCCCGCTCTTCTTTTCCCTTGATGCCCTGAGCATCCAAGAGGACGTCGGCCCGGTGTTCCGGGCGGTCTGCCAGGTGCGATGCGAGGACGCCGGGCGGAACGATTTCTACGAACCGAATGTCGGGCACGAGCGCCCGTTCGACGACGAGCTTCATGGCGTCCGCCAGGAATGCGGCGGCGCTGCCTTCGGCTCTCACGATGGATAGAGTCGCGCTGTTTTGATTCATTATCTGCCTCCTAATGTTCTGCCGGTGAATTGTAGATGTGCGTGCAGGGCAGAATGGCACCATTTATCGGAGATGTCAAGAGGATTCAGCTTTTTCTGGCCGTCGCCCAGGACCAGCGCACGTATGGAGCTTCTTTTGGGCATATTTTGAGAAATTCCCTTGTTCTCTCATCATGGGAGTACCCGCTTCCGAAATCATGCCCCGCATTCGTTTTTATGATTTGGATGAGCCGTTCCCGTTCGGCTTTGGCGATGATGCTCGCGGCGCCCACGGTTCGATCTATCACATCCGCTTTATTCTTGGCGTCGATAATATGTTGAATGATATTTCGGCTTCCCGTTTGCAGGCGTTCTTGAATGGCACGTTCGTTCGCGGTTATTGCATCAACCAATATGCGCGTCTCTCGTTCCGGAAACGTTTGCTGAAAGTATCTGAGAAGCGTAATCATGATTTCCATTTCCAGCTCATTGAGCGATCGCGCCGGATCGTAGAGCGCATCATCGATTTCGCAAGGCTCAGCAATAAGAATTTTATGCCAACAGCGTTCCTTGATCTGCTTCGCGAGCTCATCTCGCTTGGTCGCATGAACGAGTTTGGAATCTCTCACGTTCACTGTATTGAACCATCGTCGATCTTTTTCCTCGGCCGCCACCACGGCAACGACGAGCGGACCGATGACGCATCCGCGTCCGGCTTCATCGATACCGGCGTAAAGTCGCTCGGAGCTCATAGGGGAATGATGAGATGGGAGGAGGGTTTAGGCAAGGACGTACGTATTTATTGTTGAATTGCCGAATGGCTGAATGGCTGAATTGTTTAATGACCATTTTCCGCAATTGGCCACGTCAACAATTTAACAATATAACCATTCAACAATGAGACGGGAATGAGACGAGTTCCATCGAGCTTGAAAAAGAGAGGTTTGCCGATTTGCTTCAAAAGTGAGATAGTTCTCCCCGCTATGGCAAACGTACTCATCATCGGTGTCGGTTACTTGAGCGGGCGCTTTCTCGAAACGCTCGATGATGCGGTAAATACGGACCGTTGGATTGAGACAGCCAAAGATGTCGAAGAAGAGATCGAGAAGCACCAGCCGGAATACGTCCTGAATTGCGCGGGCATCACGGGCGTACCGAATGTGGACTGGTGCGAATCGCATCAGGTCGAAACGTACAAGGGGAATACGATCCTTCCGCTTCTGATTGCCGAGGTTTGCCAAAAGCGGGGGATACACATGACGCACCTGGGGAGCGGATGCGTCTATTACGGACCCTCTCCTGATCCGAAGGGATGGAAAGAAGATGAATTTGCTAATCCGTCCGCAACGTACTCAAGGACCAAGTATGCGGCGGACCTCGCGCTTTCCACGCTTCCGAATGTTGCCATCGCGCGCTTGCGCATGCCCATCGATTCAAAACCGGGTTCGCGGAATCTCATCGATAAGCTCTCGAGCTACCCGAAGATCGTTGACGTGGAAAATTCCGTCACCGTCGTTGACGATCTCATACGCGTCATCCCACAACTCATGGAGAAGCGTGCGGAGGGCATCTTCCATGTAACGAACCCGGGAACCATGAAGCACAAGCAGCTCATTGATCTCTACCGGGAATTCGTGGATCCGAGCCATGTATGCGATTGGATTGAGGCGGAAGACCTGGTCGCGCAGGGACTGGCTGTCAAAAAGCGTTCGAACTGCATTCTCCAGAGCCGCCTTTCGGATATCGGCATTCACATGCGCCCCATCGAGGAGGCGCTCCGAGATACCATGGTCAAATACGCCGCCGCCAAGAAAGAGGCCGGTGCGTAAAAAATCGAATATTGAATATCGAATATCGAAACATACATGACGGAAGACCGATCCTTTTTTGGCTCTTTTTCGACATTTGATATTCGAAATTCGATTTTGTCCCCCGTGTTGACGTTTTCGCTGGGTTGCGCTACCTTTTTGGAACCTTATTTAAAAAAAATTTATGTCACAAGCTATACAATTCGCCCTCGGGGCCTCCATCATCGCCCTCGCGTGGGGCGCACTTCTCGTCCGCTGGGTGCTGAATCAGCCGACGGGAGAAGGAAAGATGGTTGAGATCGCAAAAGCGATTCAGGAAGGGGCGAAAGCGTACCTCGGCCGCCAGAACAAGACGATCGCATTCATCGGCGCCATCATTTTTATCATCCTCTGGCTCACGCTCGGGAGGAATACGGCTCTCGGATTCGCCGTTGGGGCCTTCCTCTCCGCGCTCGCGGGGTACATCGGCATGAGCGTGTCCGTTCGCGCGAACGTACGGACAACGCAGGCCGCGAAAAAAGGAATGAAGGAAGCACTCGAAGTTGCGGTGCGCGGCGGAACCGTTACCGGACTTTTCGTGGTCGGCCTCGGCCTTTTGGGCGTCGCGGGATTCTACGCGTTGACCGGTGATATCAAGGCGCTCGTGGGACTCGGATTCGGTGGATCGCTCATCAGCGTATTCGCGCGGCTCGGCGGCGGCATCTTTACGAAAGCCGCGGACGTTGGTGCGGACCTGGTCGGCAAGGTGGAAGCGGGCATTCCGGAAGATGACCCGCGAAACCCCGCGTTCATCGCGGACAACGTAGGCGACAACGTCGGTGATGTTGCAGGCATGGCGGCGGATTTGTTTGAGACGTACGCGATTACGGCATTGGCCACGATGATTCTGGGGAGCCTCACGTTTCCGGGGAACCAGGCGATCATCGAGTTCCCGCTCGTTTTGGGCGGCATTGCCATCATCACGTCCATCATCGGAACATTCTTCATCAAACTGAGTTCGAATCAGAACATCATGGGCGCGCTCTATAAAGGGCTGGCCGTGGCCGGTATCCTCTCAGCCTTCGGTTTCTGGTATGCGGCCACGAAGTTTTTCCCGGAGACCGGATCGCTCACATCCGCGAGCGTGGTAAAAGCATCCCTCGTCGGGCTCGCCGTGACGGCGCTCATGGTTTGGATTACGGAGTACTACACCTCGACCAAATACAAGCCGGTCAAGAAAATCGCAAAGGCATCTGAAACCGGACACGGAACGAACGTGATCGCCGGACTCGCCGTTGGCATGAAGTCCACGGCGCTCCCGATCATCGTGATCTCCGCAGGTATGCTCATGGCATACGGCTATGCCGGCCTCTACGGAATTGCGCTTGCGGCAATGAGCATGCTCTCGCTTTCCGGCATTATCGTTGCGATCGACGCGTACGGTCCGATCACGGATAACGCGGGCGGCATCGCGGAATCCGCTGAGCTCCCGGAGGAGGTTCGGAACATTACGGATCCGCTGGATGCGGTTGGGAACACCACGAAGGCCGTGACCAAGGGCTACGCCATCGCGTCGGCCGGACTCGCATCGCTCGTGCTCTTCGCCTCGTACACGCAGGAATTCGCCGAACTCGGAAAGACGCTCGTGTTCCGGCTTGAAAATCCGCAGATCATCGCAGGGCTCTTCATCGGAGGGCTCCTCCCGTACCTCTTCGCGAGCTTTGCCATGGAAGCCGTTGGAAAAACGGCGGGCGCGGTTGTTAAAGAAGTGCGGCGGCAGTTTGCGGAAATTCCGGGCATCATGGACGGCACGACCAAACCGGACTATGCCACGTCCGTTGATATCGTGACGCGCGCAGCCATCCGCGAGATGGTCGTTCCGGCGCTCCTGCCGGTCGCCATCCCGCTCGTTATCGGCTTCGGCCTCGGTCCGGAAGCGCTCGGCGGCGTGCTCATCGGTTCCATCGTGACGGGTATCTTCGTGGCCATCTCCATGACCACGGGCGGCGGCGCATGGGACAACGCAAAGAAGTACATCGAATCCGGGAATCACGGCGGCAAAGGCTCCTTCGCGCATGCGGCGGCCGTCACGGGCGATACGGTCGGCGATCCGTACAAGGATACGGCGGGTCCGGCCATCAACCCCATGATCAAGGTCTTGAATATCGTGGCGCTCCTCATCGTCGCGGCGTTGATCTAAAGCGGCTGACGTTCGTCATCCGGCAGTCGGCTTATCCGGCGTTTGCCGCCAGCGGCCAATAGCTATCCCATGAAACGATTTCTCATCCCTCTCCTCTCTCTCGCTTTGCTCGGTGCAGGCTGCTTCGGATACGGATTAAAAAAGGAAGAACCGTCGTCCGTTCCCACGCAATCCGTTATCGAGGATGCGTTCGAGGCGAGCACGCCAACGTTTGGCGATGCGGCAACATCATCGGACAATATTCTCATTGAGCCGAAGAAGTGGGATGTGGACCACATCTATTCCAAACAACTCGCGTTCGATGCGCCGAGCGGATACTGGGTCTATCTTTCGGAAGCCGAACGCAGCTATTGGCTCGTTCCGGGGGCGGTTCCGGAGCAGGGATCCGAAGATCCGGCCGCGTCCATTTTTGCCACGCGCGCGGCGACGATCTACCCCATACGTTTCTATCCGGAGAACTTTCCGACGTGGGAGCGCTTCAAGCTCACCATGGCGCAGTTCCAGTGCGTGGAAGGAACGACGGAGGATGATCTCATCGGCTGCCAGGACGAACCGAGGAACGTTATTTCGGGAAAGACGGTTTCCGGACTGCCGTACGAAAAATTCGAGCTTCAGGCCATACGAAAGAAAGATCAGGCATCGCAGGGTTGGCGGACATTTATCGTCGTCCGATTGGGAGAGACGAGCGACCACGGCGTGCTCATGACCGTTAAAGATGAAAATCGGGGAGTGGGGCCGGCGCTCGAACTCGCCAAGAGCATGTGGATTGATGCCGGGGAGTAATCCACGAGAAATTGTTGAATTGCTAAATTGCTGAACAACGCCTTCTTTCGACCGACGGCGTCAACCAATCAACAATTCCTCATGAAGCCGTTTCTTTATTGCGTGAGTCATGTCTGATATCGTCGATCCGCGGTATGAAGCCTTCGTGGAGCATCTGTTCCAACGCACGTGCCTCGTTCTCGACATGCGCGGCTTTATGCTTAAGCCGCTCCGGCGCCGGCTGCGCGGCACGGGGAAGTATCGGACGCTCATGTACGGGTACACGAGAATCGGGGTGCGGGAGATTACCATCGACTTTTACACGCCAAAGACCATGAAGCCGCGCAAGACGGACGCCATTCTCCGCGTCATCTGCCACGAACTGACGCACCACCAATCGCCGCCGCGCGTTTGCTGGTATAAGGGCCGATTCATGCGCATGGATCACCACCCGCGGTTCTGGCGAAAATATAAAAAGAACGTCGAATGCATTTCAAAAGATGATATCCTCGGACAATACTTCAGTTAGGTTGCAGGTTGCAGGTTGCAGGGCAGAGACGCGAGTCAGCGATCTACAACCTACAACCCACAACCTATGAACCCTCCTCCACAAACGATCCGCCGACCGTACCGCGTCGTATCAAACATCGAGATCGCCAAAGGCATCTTGCAGGTGATTCTCGAACCCGTTGATCCCGACAATCGCATCCCTCCGTTTGAAGCCGGGCAATGGGTGAGTCTGCATCTCCTCAATGAGAACGGATCCGTATGGGCGAAATGCCCGTACTCCGTTGCCAACGCTCCACAGGAAGTTGAACGTGATAACCGCATCGAATTGGGCATCAAGGTCTTCGGCGACTTCACGAAGCGCGTTCAAACGTTGAAGGCGGGGGATGTCGCTGATCTCCAGGGACCGTTCGGCGCGTTTACGCTCGCGCCGTCTCCGCGCGCCGTATTTTTCGCCGGGGGCATCGGCATCACGCCGATTCGAAGCATGATCCGGCATGCACGGTATGCGTACCCAAGCATGGATGCGACGCTGTTCTACTCCGTGCGAGACGTCGCACAATCCGTTTACGGGGAAGAGTTCGAGCGTCTGGCCGCGGAATGGGGTTCGTTTCGCCTTATCACGAAGTCGCCCTGCGTGGCGGACCCGAACGAACCCGGCGGATTCGGCGGCGTGGACGAGGCATTCCTGGACCGGACCATCGGGGAGTATGCGAATACCGAGTACTACCTGTGCGGTCCAAAAGATTTCATGGACAAGCTTACGGCCTTCCTCCATACCAGGGGCGTTGACTCTGCGTCCATCCATCAGGAACGGTTTTCGTAGCGATTATTCGCGCGTTGGCGTGTTCGCGCGTTGGCGTGTTATGCTGATCGAAAATTCATCAGCGTTAACTCGCTAACGCGTAAACAGCTTCATATATGAAAAAGATTTCCAATACGTTCATCTCCGGCATCGCGCTGGCATCCCTCATCCTCCTCGGAGCGGGCTGCGGCCAAAAGGTCGTCGAAAAGGGCATTGAGGGGTCCATTGAAAGAGAAACCGGCATGAATGTCGATGTTAATTCGGATGCAAATTCCATGACCGTGACGGATGAGGAGAGCGGTGCATCCATGTCCGCCGGAGAAGAGGTGGACTTCCCGTCCGATTTCCCGTCCGACATCCCGAAGTACGAACCCGGGACGTTAAAAATGGTCACGCAGAATCTCGGTATCAATCAGTCCGGGTATATGATGGAGACCTCGGACGGCATGGACAAGGTCGTCTCGTGGTTCAAGGGCGAGCTTGACGATTGGCAATTGAAGAGCACCATGACGATTCAGGGATCCACGATCATGATATTCGAACGGGACGCAGCCACGCTGAGCGTCACTGTGAGCGCGGACGAGGAGCGTGCGGACACGACGAATATCGTTGTGAGCAGGGCGGAACAATAAGACGGAAGGTTCATGTGATGTAAACAAAAAATTCCGCTTTGCGGGATTTTTTGGTGTCGCATTAAACGCGCTATTGTCGCAAATGCTTCTTCGAAAACGGATGCGCCTCCGGCGCAGAACCTGAAAAACAAAATGCCCGCTCTATTGCGGACATCTTGTCTGGTGGGCGTGACATGTCGTTCGAGAACGACATGTCGTGCCTGGATTCTCCGTCGAAGGCGGAT